>OGOP01002375.1_pt1 | contig 11705 bp, 9 predicted proteins | sample 1552591 | NCBI WGS metagenome assembly OGOP01 (sample SAMEA2580120, study PRJEB22360) | human gut metagenome | biome: human gut; feature: human-associated habitat; material: faeces | place: Denmark | collected 2008/2010 | reverse complement strand
CGGTCATCCGCTTGCGGGAGATACGAAATACGGGGATGCGGAGTTTAACCGCCGCTTCCGGGAAAAATACGGACTGAAATACCAACTTCTCCATTCGTGGAAGGCGGTATTTCCAGAGCTTACGGGCACCTTATCGGATCTGTCCGGAAAAACCTTTACAGCGCCCCTGCCATCATCCGTGCGCTGGATTTTACAGGGAGAACATTTGACGGGAGAAGGATTATGAGCCGAAAAGACAACGAAAAGAAAGAAACAAAACCAAGAAAAACGGAGGAGACGAGCATCGGACGGGAAATCTGGGAATATGTAAAAATGATCGCCATTGTCGTGGCAGTCGTTGTTTTTGTGGAGCAGGTCATTGTCATCAACGCAAGAATCCCATCTCCTTCCATGGAAAACACGATTATGACCGGAGACCAGATCTTCGGTAACCGCCTTGCTTATGTAAAGAGCGATCCGCAGCGGTATGACATCGTTATTTTCTATTATCCGGACGACGAGAAGCAGAAGTTTATCAAGCGCGTCATCGGACTGCCGGGAGAGACGGTTACGATCCGCGACGGAAAGGTGTATATCAACGATTCCACCGAGCCGCTGCGCGATGATTTCTGCCCGGAAACACCGGTCGGCGATTTCGGACCGTATGAGGTGCCGGAGGGCTGCTACTTTATGCTCGGCGACAACCGGAACGTATCAAAGGATTCCCGCTACTGGCTGAATCCGTACGTAGAGAAAGACAAGATCATCGGCAAGGCCTTTCTGCGCTACTGGCCGCTGAACAAAATTTCTCTGATTGAATAAGAACAGAACGAAGACGAGGACAGGAATTATGGCATGGACATCGAGGGGACTCCGCGGATCAACGCTGGAGGAAATGATCAACCGCACAAACGAGCAGTACCGTGACAAGCATCTGGCACTGATCCAGAAGGTGCCGACGCCGATCACCCCGATCAAAATAGATAAGGAGAGCAGACACATCACGCTGGCTTATTTTGAAAAGAAGAGTACCGTTGATTACATCGGTGCTGTACAGGGCATTCCCGTCTGCTTCGATGCCAAAGAGTGCAAAACGGATTCCTTTCCGCTCGCAAACATCCACGAGCACCAGGTCACGTTTATGAAAGATTTCGAGCAGCAGGGGGGGATTTCCTTCCTGCTGCTGTATTTTACGGCGCGGGACGAATATTATTACCTGCGGTATGAGACGATGAAAACCTTCTGGGATCGCGGACAGAACGGCGGAAAGAAGCATTTTTCCTACACCGAGCTTGAAACGTCATTCTTCCTTCCCAGAACGGGAAGCAGCGTTCTCGTCCCGTACCTGAACGGAATCCAGAAGGATCTGGAGATACGGGATTCGAAAGCGGATTAAAATTTTGGGTTGACAGGGAAAATGTTTTCCGATATACTAACCATAGTTTTAAATTTAATATGGTAATATGGTAGCGAACTAAAGCGAAAAAGTGAGGACAACAAAACATGGATCGATTAATTCATACACCGGAAGGCGTCCGGGATGTCTACAATCAGGAATGTACGAAAAAATTATACCTGGAGAATCAGATTGAGCAGGTATTTCATGCGTTTGGATATCAGGATATTGAAACACCGACGTTCGAGTTTTTTGATGTATTCGGAAGAGAAGTGGGAACAACACCGTCCCGCGAGCTCTACAAATTCTTTGACCGCGACGGCAACACCCTTGTGCTCCGTCCGGACTTTACCCCGTCGATTGCACGCGCAGCCTCCATGTATTTCATGGAAGAGACGATGCCGATCCGCCTTTGCTACAGAGGAAGCAGCTTCGTCAACAGCAGCAGCTATCAGGGCCGCTTAAAAGAGTCCACCCAGATGGGCGTCGAGCTCTTAAACGATGATTCCGCAATGGCAGACGCAGAGATCATTGCGATGACTGTAAAAGTTATGCTGGATGCCGGTCTTACCGATTTCCAGATCAGCATCGGCCACGTAGGTTTCTTCCAGGCGCTCGCCGAGGAAGCTGCTCTCTCCGAGGATGTTCTGAACGAATTAAAAGAACTGATTTCCATTAAAAATCATTTTGGCGCCGAGGAGCTGCTGGCAAAACAGAACCTTCGAAGTGATCTGTTTGAAGCACTCCGTGATGTTCCGCAGCTGTTCGGAAATGCAGAGATTCTCGAAAAGGCAAAAGGCCTTACAAGAAATCCGGCGGCAAGAGAGGCACTCGATCGTCTGGCTACGATCTATGAGATCGTTAAAGATTACGGCTATGAAAAATACGTCTTCTTCGATCTCGGTCTTTTAAGCAAATTCCATTACTACACCGGTATTATTTTCCAGGCCTACACCTACGGCACCGGCGAGCCGATCGTAAAAGGCGGCCGCTACGATGCACTGCTGCAGCACTTCGGAAAGAAAGCGCCGGCGATCGGATTCTGTACTGTCATGGAATCTCTGATGAATGCACTGGAGCGCCAGAAAATTTCTCTTCCGATTGCCAATACGAAAACGATGCTACTCTACCCGGATTTTCTTCAGCCGCTGGCCGTAAAACTTGCTAACGAGCACAGAAGTAAGGGCATGGATGTCGCGCTGGTCTGCTTTGCAAGGGACAAGGTTCTTGCAGATTATGAAGAATACGGCAGAAAGAACCAGTTCGGCGGCATTGTCTATATTCAGAAGAGCGATTCGGTGCTTGCTATCGATTTGTCGACAGGAGAAGTACAGCCTGTGGAGCTGTAGGAGAGGAAGGGTACGAAAAAGATGAGATATTTGACCATTGCACTGACAAAAGGACGCCTGGCGTACCAGACGCTGGAGCTGCTGGAAAAAGTCGGCATCACCTGCGATGAAATGAAAAATAAAGATACGAGAAAGCTGATTTTCACGGACGAAGAGCATAAGCTCCGTTTCTTCCTCGCCAAAGGTCCGGATGTGCCGACCTATGTGGAGTACGGCGCAGCGGATATCGGAATCGTCGGAAAGGACACGATTCTGGAGGAAGGAAGACGCCTCTACGAGGTATTGGACCTTGGCTACGGCAAGTGCCGCATGTGTGTCTGCGGACCGGAATCCGCGCGTGAGCTGCTGCAGCACAACCAGCAGATCCGTGTGGCAACGAAGTACCCAAACATTGCCAAGGATTACTTCTACAACCGCAAGCACCAGACCGTTGAGATGATCAAGCTGAACGGCTCGATCGAGCTGGCACCGATTGTCGGACTTTCCGAAGTGATTGTGGATATTGTAGAGACAGGAAGCACTTTACGGGAAAACGGCCTGACCGTTCTCGAGGAGGTCTGCCCGCTGTCTGCGCGCATGGTTGTCAACCAGGTGAGCATGCGGATGGAAAATGAGAGAATTACCAAATTAATTCAGGATCTGAAAGGAGCACTGGTATGAGAATCGTAAAACTGACAAAAGAGACTACAGAAAATATTCTGGAGAATATGCTGAAACGAAGCCCGACACAGTACGGAACGTACGAGGCTTCCGTGCAGGAGATCATTGAGAATGTAAAAACAAGAAAAGACGCAGCTGTTTTCGAATATACCGAGAAATTCGACCACGCGGTACTCGATGCTTCTACCGTAGAAGTAACACAGGAAGAGATTGATGAAGCGTACAACATCGTAGATCCAGAGCTGATCGGTGTCATCCGCAGATCCATGAAAAATATCCGTGAGTTCCACGAAAAACAGAAACAGAACAGCTGGTTCACCTCCACCGAGAACGGAACGATGCTTGGCCAGAAGCTGACCGCCCTGAACCGTGTCGGCGTATACGTTCCGGGAGGAAAGGCAGCGTATCCGTCCTCTGTTCTGATGAACATTCTTCCGGCAAAAGTGGCAGGAGTCAAAGAAATCTGCATGACAACGCCGTGCGGCAGAGACGGAAAAGTCAACCCGGTTGTCCTTGCGGCAGCAAAAGAAGCCGGTGCGGACCGCGTCTTTAAAATCGGCGGTGCACAGGCAATTGCAGCCCTTGCTTACGGAACCGAGAGCATTCCGAAAGTCGATAAAATCGTAGGACCTGGAAACATCTACGTTGCCCTTGCAAAGAAAGCCGTATACGGAAATGTCAGCATCGACTCCATCGCAGGCCCAAGTGAGATTCTTGTCCTTGCTGATGAGACTGCAAATCCGCGGTTCGTGGCAGCCGATCTCTTAAGCCAGGCTGAGCATGATGAGCTTGCAAGTGCGATCCTCATTACCACCTCCCAGGAACTGGCAGAGAAGGTAAGTGAAGAGGTAGACGGTTTCTTAAAAGTCCTCTCCAGAAGCGACATCATCTCCAAATCACTGGACAACTTCGGCTACATCCTTGTCACCGATTCGCATCAGGAAGCGATCGACACCGTAGATGCCATCGCACCGGAGCACCTCGAGATCGTGACGAAGAACCCGTTTGAGGATATGATGAAGGTACATAACGCCGGTGCTATTTTCCTCGGCGAGAACTCCAGCGAGCCTCTCGGTGACTATTTTGCCGGCCCGAACCATATCCTGCCGACGAACGGAACCGCAAAATTCTTCTCACCGCTGTCCGTAGACGATTTCGTGAAGAAATCCAGCATCATCTATTATTCCAGAGAAGCCCTTTCCGAGATCCACGAGGATATCGAGAGCTTTGCAAAATCAGAGAGCTTGACGGCACACGCCAATTCGATTGCCGTCCGTTTTGAGGGGGAAGAGTAAGTGGAGAACAGAACAGCCAGCGTAGAACGCGTGACAAAAGAAACAAAGATCCGCATGACATTAAATCTGGATGGAACGGGAAAGAGCGACATCCACACCGGCATCGGCTTTTTTGACCATATGCTCGACGGCTTTGCCCGCCACGGTCTTTTCGACCTTTCCGTTTCTGTAGACGGAGATCTTGATGTAGACGGCCACCACACGATCGAGGACACCGGTATCGTGCTCGGAACTGCAATCCGCGAGGCAGTCGGCGACAAACAGGGCATCCGCCGCTACGGTGACAGAATCCTTCCGATGGACGAGACACTGGTGCTCTCGGCCGTTGACCTCTGCGGCAGACCGTATCTCTCTTTCCAGGCAGAATTTACGCGGGAGAAAGTAGGAGAGATGGAGACCGAGATGGTAAAAGAATTCTTCTACGCCGTTTCCTATGCGGCGCAGATGAATCTGCATATCAAAGTGCTTGACGGCGGAAATAACCACCACATCATCGAGGCGATGTTCAAAGCATTTGCGAAGGCACTCGATGAGGCAACTTCCTTCGATCCGAGAATTGCCGGCGTGCTCTCGACCAAGGGCAGCCTGTAAGAGCAGAAAAAGAGGAGAACAAGAGATGAAACAAGCATTAAAATGTGATTTTACCTGGGCGGATTTTAAGACAAACAGCGACGGCATGGTTCCGGTTGTTGTACAGGATGCGGAAAATGACGAAGTGCTGATGCTCGCCTACATGAATGAAGAAGCGTTTGAGACGACACTGCGCCTTGGAAAAATGACGTACTGGAGCAGAAGCCGCAATGAGCTCTGGACGAAGGGACTGAGCTCCGGCCATGTGCAGTATGTAAAACAGCTTCTGATCGACTGCGACAACGATACAATCCTTGCCAAAGTAGAACAGGTCGGCGCAGCGTGCCACACCGGAAACCGCACCTGCTTTTACAGGACCCTGGCAGAATAAAAATTTTTGATCCAGAGCATAAAAAGAGCTCCTGTTTCACAGAATAAAATCTGTGGGACAGGAGCCTTTTTATGCGGTTCTGTATCGTTAAAAAGCCATTACAGAAGAAGGTATTTTAAGATAAACAGAACAGCCAGGATGTACATGATCACGCTGATCTTTTTTTCTTTTGCTTTTCCGCTCAGGATCTGGATTGCAACGTAGGAGATAACTCCCATGGCAATACCTTCGGAAATGCTGTAGAAGAACGGCATAGCTCCGATGCAGATGTAGCACGGAATCGCCTCGGAAAGATCGCTGAAATCAATGTTGACTACGTTGGTCAGCATGTAGAAGCCTACCACGATCAGTGCCGGAGCCGTTGCAAAGGACGGGATGGCAAGGAAGATCGGGGAGAGGAACAGAGCGAGGCCGAAGAGGATTGCAGTGGTAACAGCGGTAAGACCGGTACGGCCGCCTTCGGAAACGCCGGAAGCACTCTCAACGAAAGTCGTTGTGGTAGAAGTACCAAGAACAGCACCTGCGCAGGTAGCAACAGCATCTGCCATCAGCGCGCCCTTGATGCGCGGAAGTTTTCCGTTTTTGTCGAGCATGTTTGCCTTGGAAGATACACCGATCAGAGTTCCGATGGTATCAAACATATCGACAAACAGGAATGCAAACATGATCACGAAGAACTCGCCTGTTTTCAGAATGGAGAAATCCAGTTTTCCGAAAATCGGGGCAAGGCTTGGAATGGAAAGTCCGTTGGAAAAATCCGGGAACAGGCTGTAGAAGCCGTTTGCCGGGTTCGGAACGTAGAGACCGCATGCCTGGCAGATCATGCCGAGGATCCAGGTTGCAAGAATTCCCCAGAGGATGTTTCCTTTTACATTGCGTATGACAAGAACGGCGGTGAGGATAACACCGATGACTGCGAGCAGAACGGTGATTCCGACATCGTTAAACGTTCCTGCCACATACTCTGTTCCGTTTAATGTGGCTGCAGACTGCAGGTTGGCATTGTAGGAAGACAGGGAATAGAGGCCTGCCACGGTTGAAGAGTTCGGCAGTACAATTTTTGCATTCTGAAGTCCGATGAATGCGATGAACAGACCGATGCCGATGCTGACTGCAGATTTCAGGCTGGCCGGAATGGAGTTGAAGATCGCCTCACGGACGTTGGTCAGAGAAAGTACAATAAAGATGATACCTTCTGCAAAAACGGCGGTCAGGGCTGCCTGCCAGCTATATCCGTAGCCGAGAACAACGGTGTAGGCGAAATAGGCGTTGAGGCCCATTCCTGGTGCCAGAGCGAATGGATAATTGGCGAAAAGTGCCATGAGCAGGGTGCCAAGGAAGGCTGCCAGAGCCGTTGCGGTAAAGACAGCGCCGTGGTCCATGCCGGTGGAGGAAAGGATGTTCGGGTTGACGGCAAGAATGTACGCCATCGTCATGAACGTGGTGACACCGGCGATGATCTCGGTTTTGACCGTTGTTCCATTTTCCCGCAGCTTGAATGTGTTTTCCATCAGCTTGCTAAACTTTTCCATAGTTTTCTCTCCTTTTGAATTTTGTAGGCGGAAATGTCGCCTCATAATATGGAAACATCCTAAATGTTACAATATTATCAAGTAGAATGCAAGAAAGAAACGAAAAGAATCTGAAAATTTCTTGTCGAAATTTTTAATTTTTCTATAGACAAATGTCATGATTTCTTTTATGATAAAAAAGGTGTCTTGTAAAATCTGCGTTAAGTAAATGTAAAATATTGAGACCAAAACACGAAAATACTTTGACAGGGATTTTGAAAAGACATCAGAAAAAGACAAGGAAGAAAAAAGAATATGAGTGTAATAGTGTCTTTGATGGGCGGTCTGGGCTTCTTCTTATATGGAATGAAGCTGATGAGTGAAGGACTGCAGAAGGTTGCCGGATCCAAGATGAGAAGCATTCTGGAGGTATATACGAAGAACCGTGTGATCGGTCTTCTGGTCGGTATTTTCTTTACCGCGCTGATTCAGTCCTCCAACGCTACAACCGTTATGGTGGTCAGCTTCGTAAACTCCGGTCTGATGAAACTGGCACAGGCTCCTGGAATTATCCTCGGAGCAAACATCGGTACGACAGTTACCGGACAGCTGATTGCGTTTGACCTTGCGGATATCGCGCCGCTGTTTGTCATCATCGGTGTTCTGATGGTTATGTTCGTAAAGAACAATCTGACGATCAGCCGTCTCGGCGAGGTTATCTTGGGATTTGGTATTCTGTTTATGGGTATCTCCGGTATCTCAGGAGCCCTGAACGAAGCAAAAGAGATCCCGGCAGTCGTCAACGCCCTCGGATCCCTGACGAATCCGTTTCTTGCGTTCTTAGTCGGCTGGGTGGCTACCGCGATTCTGCAGAGTAACTCTGCAACGGTCGGAATCATCATGCTTCTTGCAAGAGAGGGCTTGATGGGACTTCCGATCTGTCTGTTTATGATGCTTGGATGCAACATCGGATGTACGATGTCCGCTATTCTTGCCAGCTTCGGCTGCAAAAAAGATGCAAAACGTGCGGCATGTGTCCACCTGCTGTTCAACATCTCCGGAACGATTGTCTGCTCCATTATTTTCCTGTTGTTTGGGAATCAGGTAGTTGACTTCTTTATGGGTATTTCCGGAAACGAAGCAGGCCGTATGATCGCAAATGCAAACTCGATCATCAAAGTATGCCAGGTACTCCTGATGCTGCCGTTTACCCCGCTTCTGGTGAAGGCAACGTACTTTATCATCCGCGGAAATGACGAGGAAGACAAAAAGTTCGAGCTTGCCTACATCAGCTCGAAACATGCGATGTCCCCGACGACTGCAGTTCTGCAGGTTGTCCGTGAGATGGAGCGTATGGCACAGATGGCAGAGACCAACCTGATTCGCGCGATGAATACGCTGGTGACCCGCGATCAGAAAGAAATCGACGAGGTCTACCGTGTCGAGGAAAATATTAATTTCCTGAACAAAGAGATTACGAACTATCTGGTTCACTTAAATCAGGCATCGCTGCCGACATCAGACGTTATGCGCATCGGTGCGCTGTTCCATGTGGTCAATGATATCGAGCGGATTGGTGATCATGCCGAGAATGTCGCAGATTCTGCTGTGCAGATGACGAATGACAATGTGACCTTCAGCAAACAGGGCGAACTGGATCTTTCCGAGATGCTGGATATGGTATTAAAAATTCTCGATGAGTCGATCGAAATGTTTGCAAAGAATGATCTGCAGCACCTGCAGGAGATCATTGATATTGAAAATTCCATTGATCAGGAGGAGCGGGATCTGCAGCAGAAGCATGTAGAGCGTCTGACCCGCAACGAATGTACGCCGGAAGCCGGCATGATCTTCTCCGATCTTGTATCCGGACTCGAGCGTGTCGCGGACCATGCAACCAATATTGCATTCTCCATTCTGGATGAAGACCCGGAAGAGAAAGCAGCCCGCGAGGCAGTTGCAGGAGCAGAAAAATAAGAAATGGATTAAGAGAATAGGAGAAAGGCCCCGAAACATTGGAGTTATGTTTCGGGGCCTTTCTTTCATGCTTATGATGTTTTTTATTTATGGATTTCTTTCACGGGAGAGCGGGCAGTCAGATCGAAGGAGTAGCGGAGGTCAGGGTATTTCCTCCCTCTGCAGAGCGGGATGAACCCGCATTCTGCTGGGAATCGCTCTGCTGATCATCTGAAGAGCTGGTGCTCGTTCCGAGGGTCAGGGAGAAGGTCTTTGTCTCATAGGATCCGTTGTCTGGAACCTGTACTTCCACCTCGACGGTTTCGCCGGCAGAGTAATACTGCAGCAGGGATTTCAGCTCGCTGGTAGAGGTGATGGAATGTCCGTCAAAGCTGGTCAGAACGTATCCGGATTTCAGACCTGCATTTTCAGCGGCACCGCCGGAGGTTACTTCGGAGATATAGATGCCGGCCGGCATATTGTATGCCTGCTGGATCTGGCTGCTGACATCGAGGCATTTGATGCCGATCGTTCCCTGATCTTCTGCGGCAACCTTTGTTCTGGTCTGCTCATTCATCAGATTTTCAATGATATCGGAAACACGGGAGACCGGGATTGCATAGCCCATGCCCTCTACCTCTGTAGAAGCAAGTTTTGCGGAGTTGATACCGATGACCTCTCCGTTCATGTTCAGAAGAGCGCCGCCGCTGTTGCCAGGGTTGATGGCTGCATCGGTCTGTAAGTAGGTCTTTCCGGTTGTATCGGTGGAAGAAGTATCTGCCGTTGTTCCATCGGAGCTTCCGTCAGAAGAGGAATCGCTGTCGATCACACGGTTTGCAGCACTGATGATACCGGTCGTAACGGACTGGCCGTAGCCGAGTGCGTTGCCGATCGCAACGACCTGCTCGCCGACCTCAACGGAATCAGAATCGCCCATCGTGGCAACAGCGATGCTGCTCATCGTGTCATCCGGGATCTCGGAGAGCGGAACGGCGATGACGGCAAGATCGTTATCGGCATCGGTACCTTTGATATTTGCCTTGCAGACCTGATTGTTTACAAAACTAACAGAAAGAGTATCGGCATCTTCTACTACATGGTTATTGGTGACGATCAGAAGCTCGGTGTCATTCTTTCCGATGATGATACCGGAACCGCAGCTTGTGGTCTCCTCGGTCTGCGGAGTCTGGGCACCGTAACCGAACATGCTGAAGTAGTTCTGTACTTCCTGTACGGACTGGTTTGTGATGGAGACGATCGACGGCATTGCGTTTTTCGCAATCGTGGAAACATCCATCGTTCCGGTGGAAGTGGAGCTTGAGGATGTGGCAGCGGCTTTTAAGAGGCTGCTGTTGGAAGTCGTCTGCTGTGCAGTGGTTGTTGTTGCAGTGGCTGTCGTGCTTCCGGCAAAGTGGTTGACTGCCTGGAAGGTACGGTGCCGTGAAGGGTACCGCCGGCAACGCCGCCGAACAGAACTGCGCTTAAGGCGATGGCTCCGATTTTTTTTGCAAGCTTAGCAGCTTTTTTATTTTTGGAAGAAGGTTTCTTTCCGTTGAAGCTGTTCTGCTCTGCTGCCATCATGTTCTCATTATTGGTTTCGTTTTCGTTATTGTAGTTGTTTCTGTAGTCCATCATAATAAATACTTCCTTTCTGGTATCTGTATTTTAAACTGTGTTCCGGAACCGGCTTCCGGTTTTGTTTGCTTCCTTTTTTGTTTCTATGCTTTGCAGTATAATGGGAATCTGTCATGGAAATGTAGTAAAAATGTGAAAAAAATAAGTTCTCTGGAAAAGAGAAAAGTGCTACAATAAGAAACAGAAAAATGATCAGGAAATGAGGAAGTAATAATGAATAGAGGAATAACACAGAAACAGTATCTGGAGTTGGTCCCGCCGACGGAGGAGGACGCCCGCTCCAGCCAGATGCGGATACTGGATGCATTAAAAGAGAAAGGAATCACCGCATCATTTACCCTTCCAGCGCTGCAGAAACTGTATCCCATCTGCGATGAGGCAGACTATAACATAACGGTTTCCCTCGCATGGAATGGAAGCATCTGGCAGGTGGTTGATCTGGAAGCGGGCGATACAGCAGCAGAGCATTACGGCTATGCCGCTGATCTTGGAAGTACGACCGTCGTTGTGCGCCTGGTAAACTGCAGCGACGGTACCGTGCTTGCCGAGGAGAGCGAATACAACCGCCAGACTGCCTATGGAACCGATATTCTGACGAGAATCTTTGCCTGTAAGGATAAACCGGAGGTACTGCAGGACATCCGTGCGTGTACGATGGAGACATTTACACTGCTCTTTGAAAAACTTCGCCAAAAGACAGGAATTGTGCCGTCGGATGTTCTCTCAATGGTCGTATCCGGCAACACAACGATGATCCATTTCCTGCTGGGACTGGATCCGTTCTGCGTCTTTTCATCCCCGTACGCCGTGCGCGCGGACCGCGTCGGATTCCTTCCGGCGAAAGAGATGGGATTTCCCATGAAGGGATGTGTCTACTGCGTGCCGGGAAAATCCAATTACCTGGGCGGTGATATATTAAGCGGTATGATCGCAACGGAACTCTATAAAAAAGAAACGATCAGC
>OGOP01002372.1_pt1 | contig 11724 bp, 10 predicted proteins | sample 1552591 | NCBI WGS metagenome assembly OGOP01 (sample SAMEA2580120, study PRJEB22360) | human gut metagenome | biome: human gut; feature: human-associated habitat; material: faeces | place: Denmark | collected 2008/2010 | reverse complement strand
TTCCAGAATTGGGCCTCTGATACAGGAGTTTCCACCCCCCAGCCAAGCTCTTATTGTGGTGTAACAGGAATGAAGCCTACTTATGGTACGGTTTCCCGTTATGGGCTGGTTGCATATGCCTCTTCTCTGGATCAGATCGGACCGATTGGAAAAGATGTGGCAGATTGCGCAGCACTTCTGGAAGTGATCGCTGGCCATGATCCGAAAGACAGTACTTCCATTGACCGAAAAGACCTGGATTTTTCCAGTGAGATGACAGATAAGATTACAGGAATGAAATTTGGTGTTCCGAAGGAATATCTGTCAGAGGGAATTTCGCCAGAGGTAAAAGATGCCTTTATGGAAACCCTGAAAGTGCTGACCCAGATGGGAGCAATTGTAGAATTTTTCTCTGTCAAAACTATGGAATATATGATTCCGGCATACTATATTATTGCCAGCGCAGAAGCAAGCTCCAACCTGGAGCGCTTTGATGGCGTAAAATATGGCTATCGTGCAAAAGAATATGACGGGCTTCATGATATGTATAAACGTACGAGAACGGAGGGCTTTGGAGAAGAAGTAAAACGTCGTATCATGCTTGGTTCCTTTGTTTTAAGCTCTGGTTATTACGATGCTTATTATCTGAAAGCCCTGCGCACCAAAGCACTTATTAAAAAAGAGTTTGATCAGGCTTTTGGAAAATATGACGTGCTTCTTGCCCCGGCAGCTCCTTATACAGCGCCGAAGATCGGAGAAAGCTTAAAAGACCCTATGGCAATGTACCTTGGGGATATTTATACAGTTGCCGTAAATCTTTGCGGACTTCCCGGAATTACAGTTCCCTGCGGAAAAGACAGTGCCGGACTTCCAATCGGAATCCAGATGATCGGAGACTGTTTTATGGAAAGGAAGATCCTTCGTGCTGCCCATGCCTATGAAAGCGTAAGAGGAGATTTTGGAACACCAGAGGAAGGAGGTAAGAGAGCATGAAACAGTATGAGACTATTATCGGACTTGAGGTTCATGTAGAACTTGCCACCAGAACAAAGATTTTCTGCGGCTGCTCCACAGCATTTGGAGGGGCACCCAATACCCACACCTGTCCGGTGTGTACTGGTATGCCAGGTTCTCTTCCGGTATTAAACAAAAAGGTGGTAGAATTTGCCCTGCGCGCAGGACTTGCCACAAACTGCAGCATCAATCAGTATTGCAAATTTGACCGTAAGAACTATTTTTATCCGGATAATCCGCAGAACTACCAGATTTCCCAGCTGTATCTGCCAATCTGCCATGATGGATTTGTGGAGATCGAGACAGAAGCTGGTAAGAAAAAAGTCCGGATCCATGAGATGCATATGGAGGAGGACGCAGGTAAGCTGATCCATGATGAGTGGGAGGACTGCTCTTTGGTAGATTACAACCGAAGCGGTGTTCCTCTGATCGAGATCGTTTCTGAGCCGGATATGAGAAGTGCAGATGAGGTTATCGCTTATCTGGAGAAGCTTCGTTGTACCATGCAGTATCTGGGTGTTTCCGATTGTAAGCTTCAGGAGGGTTCCATGCGTGCTGATGTGAACCTTTCTGTGAGAGTGGCAGGAAGTGATACACTTGGAACCTGAACAGAGATGAAGAACCTGAACTCTTTTAAGGCCATTGCACATGCTATTGAGGGTGAAAGAGAGCGTCAGATCGAGCTTCTGGAGATGGGTAAAAGTGTCACCCAGGAGACCAGAAGATGGGATGACAATAAAGAGTCTTCTCATGCAATGCGTTCTAAGGAGGATGCAAAGGATTACCGCTATTTCCCGGATCCAGATCTTCCGCCGATCCATATTTCTGATGAGTGGATCGCAAAAATCAGAACTGAGCTGCCGGAGTTCCGGGAGGAGAAGGCTGCCCGTTATCAGAGTGAGTTTGGTCTTCCGGAGTATGATTCCCAGATTCTTACAGAGTCCAGACATCTGGCTGCTTTGTTTGAAGATGTGGCTACGCTGAGCGGCAACCCGAAAAAGGCGGCAAACTGGTTTATGGTGGAAGTGCTTCGTCTTATGAAGGAAAAAGGCATTGAGGCTGAGAAGTTAAGATTTACACCGCAGCATCTTGCAGATCTTCTTACAATGGTCGATAAGAAGGAGGTAAGCCCACAGAACGCCAAGAAGGTATTTGAAAAGGTATTTGATGAGGATGTTGATCCGATCGCTTATGTGGAAGAGCATGGCTTAAAGATCGTGGAGGATACCGGGCTTCTTAGCAGCACCATCAGCAGGATTCTGGATGAGAACCCTGGACCGCTGTCTGAGCTTCTTGGAGGTAAAGAGAAGGTTATGGGCTTCTTTGTCGGTCAGATCATGAAGGAAATGAAGGGCAAGGCAAATCCGGCAAGCGTGAGAGAGGCGTTGCTGGCTGAGGTTGAGAAGAGAAAGTAGATTTACAGGAGGATAATCAGATGGTTACCGTTAATCATAATTATTTAAAACTGCCAGGAAGCTATCTTTTTTCTACAATTGGAAAAAAAGTGCGTGCCTACAAAGAAGAGAATCCGGATAAAGAGGTGATCAGCCTTGGTATTGGTGATGTGACACAGCCGCTGGTTCCGGCTATTATTGATGCTCTTCACGGGGCAGTCGAGGAGATGGCTCACGCAGAGACTTTTCACGGTTATGCGCCAGATCTGGGGTATGAATTTCTAAGAAGGGCAATCGCAAAGAACGATTACCAGGACAGAGGATGCGATGTTGCAGCAGATGAGATTTTTGTTTCTGATGGTGCAAAAAGTGATTCCGGTAATATTCAGGAGATTTTCGGAACAGATAATAAGGTTGCTGTGTGTGACCCGGTTTATCCGGTTTATGTGGATACCAATGTTATGGCGGGCCGTACCGGAGAGTATAATACGGTTCGTGAAAATTTTGACGGTGTGATCTATATGCCATGCCGCAAGGAGAATGGATTTTTGCCGGAGCTTCCATCAGAAGTGCCGGATCTGATCTATCTTTGCTTTCCAAATAATCCGACCGGTTCTGCTATTACAAAGGATGAACTGCAGAAATGGGTGGATTATGCCAACAAAAATGGCTGTGTGATCATTTATGATGCAGCTTATGAGGCTTATATCTCTGAGGAAAATGTACCGCACAGTATTTATGAGTGCGAGGGTGCGAGAACATGCGCGATTGAACTTCGAAGCTTTTCTAAGAATGCCGGATTTACTGGTGTTCGTCTTGGATTTACGGTTATTCCGAAGGAACTGGTACGAGATGGGGTATCACTTCACAGTCTGTGGGCAAGACGTCACGGCACCAAGTTTAACGGTGCTCCTTATATTGTACAGAAGGCAGGAGAGGCTGTCTATTCTGAGGCAGGTAAGGCTCAGCTGAAGGATCAGGTTGGCTATTATATGAGAAATGCAAAGCTGATCCATGATGAGCTGACAAAAGCTGGCTTCTCTGTTTCCGGTGGTGTGAACGCGCCTTATATCTGGCTGGAAACACCGGATAAAATGACTTCCTGGGAGTTTTTTGATTATCTCCTTAAAAATGCAAATGTGGTTGGTACGCCAGGTTCTGGTTTTGGTTCTCATGGAGAGGGCTATTTCCGTCTGACTGCGTTTGGAACTTATGAGAATACTCTGAAAGCCATTGACAGGATCAAGAGTTTGTAATTATAATTGAAGAAAGCTGAAAAACAGGGCGCATCTCTGGCGAAAGCTGGGGATGTGCCCTTTTACGAAGGAGGAGTCTGGATATGAAGATCAATCGTATTGAGCATATGTGTGAGGGGAATGGACATGTGATTATCAAGGAGCTGCTGGATGAGCAGCAGTTAAATGGGAAGTGCGGGCTTTATGCAGAGGTGACTCTGGAACCGGGATGTTCTCTTGGCTTTCATATGCATTATGGGGAGAGTGAGACCTATTATATTCTGACCGGGGAAGGGGAATATAATGACAATGGGACTTCCTGGAGACATGTGAAAGCAGGCGATATTACCTTTACACCAGATGGAAGAGGTCATGGACTGGCGAATACGGGGAATACGGATCTGGTGTTTATGGCGTTGATTATTAAAGATTGAGAGCGTCGCTATGCTCGCAAACCTGCCGAAAATCCCCAAGCCCCACAAGCAGTACCCGCTGCCACCTCCCCTGTGTATCGGTTGGAACTGGTTCAAATGTGGTATGTCTTATCACTTTGGCGAGCGGGGCTCGCAAAACGATTGCGGGGGTGTGGCAAAGGGAAAAGTATAGAAAAATATTTAGGAGTTTAGAAATGAATCATACAGCAGAGAAATTACTTACATTTATCAAAGAGAGCCCTACTGCATTTCAGGCAGTGGAGATGATGAAAACAAGATTTACGGAGAATGGATTTACAGAGTTAAAGGAAGATGAGCACTGGGAGATAAAAAACGGTGGGAAGTATTTTGTGATCCGGAATCATTCGGCAATCATTGCATTTACCGTGCCAGAGGTTTCCAGCGACGTGTTCCATATTATTGCAAGCCACAGTGATTCCCCGTCTTTGAAGATCAAGGAGAATCCAGAGATGGTGGAAAATGGGTATGTGAAGCTGAATGTGGAACTTTATGGTGGTGCGCTTCTGGCTCCCTGGTTTGACCGCCCCCTTTCTGTGGCTGGACGTCTGATCGTGAAGGAGGATGAACAGATTTGTGAGAAGCTTGTGACTGTGGACAAAGATATGTTGATGATCCCGAATCTGGCTATCCATATGAATCGTGAGGCGAACAGCGGTTATAAGTATAATGTGCAGAAGGATATGCTTCCTCTTTATGGCCTGGAGAGCGCTAAGGGATCTTTCTTTAAAACTGTGGCAGAGGCAGCAGGGGTGAAAGAAGAGGACATTCTGGGACATGATCTGTTCCTTTATAACCGCATGCCTGGTACGGTTTGGGGCAGTGAGGAGGAATTTGTCTCTGCGCCAAGACTGGATGATCTGCAGTGCGCTTTTTCCTCTATGGAAGGACTGATTGCTGGAAAAAATGAGAAGAGCATCTGTGTACATATGGTAATGGATAATGAAGAGGTTGGAAGCGGCACCAGGCAGGGGGCTGCATCTACTTTCCTTCGGGATACCCTCCTTCGCATTAATCTGGGGCTTGGAAGAAGCTACGAGGATTATCTGATCTCTCTGGCAAAGAGCTTTATGATCTCTGCGGATAATGCACATGCGATTCATCCGAACTACCCTGAGAAGGCGGATCCGGTGAACCGACCGCATATTAATGCCGGAATTGCGGTGAAGTATAATGCGAACCAGAAGTACTGCACAGATGGTATTTCGGCAGCGATGTTTAAGGAACTCTGTAAAGAGGCAGGGGTATCCTGTCAGGTTTACGTGAATCGTTCGGACGTAGCCGGCGGCTCCACTCTGGGAAATATTTCCAATACGCAGGTGGCTTTAAATACAGTAGATATTGGACTGCCGCAGCTGGCTATGCATTCTCCTTATGAGACTGCCGGTGTGAAAGATACCTGCGACTTTGTAAAGCTTGCGGGGGTATTTTATGCCTGATAACATTTTCGAAAGAAGTTATAAAAGTGCTTCTTCTACAGGAAGCAGACAGCAGATTCACAAAAAAGCAGTGTTTTTTGATGCTGATGGTACGATCTGTGATATTGAAAAGGGGACACCGGCCAGTGCTGTAGAGGCGATTACAAAACTGGTGAAGAATGGCCATCAGGCATGGCTGTGTACAGGAAGAAGCAGGGCGTTTGTGCCTGATTATCTGGAACAGATCCCTTTTACGGGAATGATCAGTGCCTGTGGATGTACCATTGAGAAAGATGGCAAAAGGCTTTTTAACAAGGAGATGACCACGGAGGAGGCATGGCATTCGGTGGAGGTCCTTCGGAAATACGGCATGATTCCGGTGATGGAGGGTGCCGACTGGATGTACTACGATAAGGATGAGTATAATACAGATATTAACTGGTATGCTGATCTGATCACAAAGGCTCTGGGGGGTAAGTGGCGTCCTGTTAAGGGGTATGAACACGACCTTCATATTAATAAGATCAGTTCTAAGATCGTGCCGGGAAGTGATCCTGAGAAGGCCTGTGCGGAGCTTGAGGACTATTATGAGTTTATTGGCCATGTAGGGGAAGGTCTTGCCGGGGATACCATTGAGATGATCCCGAAAGGCTTTTCCAAGGCTGTTGGCATTGCGGCTGTATGCAGGATTTTTGATATTGCACATGAGGATACCATTGTATTTGGTGACAGCAATAATGACCTGTCTATGTTCGAATATGCAAAGACGAAGGTGGCAATGGGAAATGCGGCGCCTGGAATCAAGAAGCTGGCTGATTACGTGACAACGGATATTTTTCATTATGGAATTAAAAACGGGTTGGAGCACCTGGGATTGATTTAGCTGTTACTTTAGATCATTTCAGACAATTTGCGTACTCCGAGATAAGGGTAAAGGATAAAATATGGCAGAGCGATTAAATTACCAATGTAAATTTGAAAAATACAAAGAAGAGCTGATCAGATTGCGGCGTCATTTCCACAGGCATCCGGAACTGGGGCTTCAGGAGTTTGAGACATCTGCTTTTATACAGGAGTATCTGGGAAAATTAGGCTATCGGTTTCGGATTGTGGAGCCTACGGGGATCATTGCGGAGCATCCCTGTCAGGATGAGGCAGCTTTTGCCGGCAAAAAGAAAGTTGTGCTTCGCGCAGAGATGGATGCACTTCCTATACAGGAACAAACCGGACTGTCTTACGCATCGGAAAATGCCGGAGTCATGCATGCCTGTGGTCATGATGGCATCGTGGCTTCGGCGTTGGTGCTGGCGAGGATTCTGGCGGAAGAGGGAGAGGTTTTTCCAGTGCGGATGCGGTTTCTTTTTGAACCTGCCGAAGAAATCGGTGAAGGTGCAAAGCGAATGCTGGCAGCAGGAGCCCTTGATGGAGAACCAGATATTTTTCTCATGTTTCATTACGCAGTGGATCAGTCTTTTGGAATGGCAGTGCATGAGGGACAGGCTTCGGCTATGATCAATGGCATGGAAATCCGTGTTCATGGAAAATCCAGCCACTGGTGTGAGGCTCATAAAGGAATTGACAGTATTTATGCGGCTTCTCTGGTGGTAAAAGCCCTTCATGATCTTAATGAAACGTATAAAGGAAAAGGTCCCTGCCTGATCGGAATCGGAACCATTCATGGTGGAGAATACTCTAATATTATTACAGATCTTGTGACTCTTCGGGGAAATATCCGGGCTGCTTACGAAGAAGATTACCAGGCGCTGGATAAGCGGCTGAAGGAAACCTTGAATGAAATAGAAGCAAAGACGGGAACAAGGATTGAGTTGGAATATCCAAAGCCTGCAGTTCTGCCTTTTGCAAATGATCCGGAGCTTACCAGGATTGCGGAAACTGCAGGAAGGAAGATATTTGGAGAGCAGTTTCTTCTGGAAGGCGAGGAGCAGCTGTTTTTGTCCGGAGACAATGCCTATCGGTATTTTTTACATACAAAGGGCTTGTTCAGTGTATTTCTGGCAGGAATTCCTGATAAGGGTTATCCGCTGCATCATCCGAAATTTCAGATTGATGAGGATATTTTGCCATATAGCCTGGAGGCATTGTATGAAATACTGTCTGGCATTGACAAGGATATGTAACAGAATCCATTAAATCAATCCTAAACTTTTGCAAATGAACAGCCAGATAGTGAGAGTAAAAGCACTGAATAATGTAGTGAGCATAATGACACTGGAGGAAAAAGACCCTTCGTGCCCCATGTTTTTTGCCATGATATAACAGCTTACTGTGGTAGCAGAACCAAGCATGATCAGAATGGCAACCAGCTTGTCATGGGTAAATTCAAGTCTGACAGCAACTGGAAGAAAAATGGTGCAAAAGCCGATCAGCTTCATAAAAGTGCAGGCGATAGTTGCTTTTAATCTGGAAAAAGCTTTTCCAAAATGAAGGGCACCACCCATGGCCATCAGTCCAAGAGGTGTGGCTGTTTTTCCGAGGTTATTGACAGTACTGGAAAGGATCGTTGGAAGAGGCAGACGAAGGACAGACCAGATAAGACCTGCCAGGATTCCAAGAATAATAGGGTTGCTGGCAATTCCTTTTAAGGTTTTTAGGAGCATCTGTTTGTTCATTCCCTGATTGTCAGGCTTCATAAAAGAGAGAACCATGACTGCCATTACATTATAGAGCGGAACGCTTGCTATGATCATAAGAGGTGCCATACCGGCATCTCCATAAAGGTTCTGGATGATAGCAATGCCGAGGATTGCCGCGCTGCTGCGGTAAGAGGCCTGGACAAATTCTCCCTGTATGTCCCTTGGATTCAGCAGGAAGGAAAGACCGATAGAAATGGCAATGCTGCAAAACGTAGCGCCAAAACAAAAGAGAACAAACTTTGTATCCCAAACTTTAATAAAATCTGATTCAGCCACATTCATAAACAAAAGTGCGGGTAAGGCTGCCTTGAATACAAATTTGTTCATCTGTGCAACAAAGGAATCATCATAAAGATTAATTTTTCGAAGAAAATAACCCAGCATAAGGGTCAAAAAAATAGGAATGGTTGCATTGAGGCAAAAAATCAGATTATCCATAAAAAATTCACCTTTCTAAGTTTGCCGACATGTTGCTGTTCATTCTGTTCACAGTAACCCCGACATATCTTTTTTGATTATAAACTTTTTCCAATAATTGTCAAATTTTGTTTTCTGTGGTATCGTAAGAATGAAAGGCAACGAATGGAGGAGAAATATGAGATACGGTAAGATTCGCGTAGAAGATGGAAACCTGATCTTTTTCAGACATATGATACAGAATAATCTTCCTTGCAGAGATATTGTCTGGGCGTATATCCATCGGGAAGGCGAAAACGCAGAAGAAGCAGTGAAGCAGATGATCTCTAATTATCTGGTGATCATTACCAGGAGAAAGAAGCGATATCAGTTTGAGATGACGGAGCATGAGGCACAGGACTGCCTGCGGATTCTGAAACTTTTCAATCCGGAAATGGCTACCGGATTTCCTAAGGGCGGACGGATTCCGCTGCAGAGTCTTTCCAATACAAGAGATCTTGGGGCAATCGCCACAAAGGATGGGCGTCATATCCTTCCCAGAAAGCTTATTCGAAGCGGAAATCTTTATCATGCTTCCATGGCTGATCAGCATGTTTTGCAGGAGGACTGCAAGCTGAAGACCGTGATTGATCTCAGAGACCAGCTGGAACGAAATGAAAGACCGGACATTGTGGTGAAGGGTGTGGAATATTATCACATCCCCATGATCGATGAAGAGACTATCAGCGATTCTCCGAAAAGTGTTTTGGGAATACTGCAGACAAATGATATGTTGAAAAAGGTTCTGGAGTATGATGGCGATATAGAGAGTCTGATCGAGCAGCAGTATGAGAATTTTGTAAAGGATCAGTATTCAGTGAAACAATGTGCCAGATTTATGGATGTATTGCTGCATCACGAAAATGGTGCTGCTCTCTGGCACTGCAGCTTCGGAAAAGACAGAGTGGGGGTAGTGACAGCCCTTCTTCTTTGTGCTCTTGGAGTTCACAGAGATGTGATCCGGGAGGATTTTATACGTTCCAATGTGTGCCTGGCAGGAGAACTGGATTATATGCTACGTTACCTTGAGGCAAACAGACTGGACTGTATTGCAAATGTAAATAAAGTATCAGCGCTTTTCAGGGTAAAAGAAGAATATCTGGACAGAATGTTTCGGACGATTTATGCGGAATATGGAAATGTGGAGCGTTTTTTGAGAAGAGGACTTTATCTGAACCAAAAGACAGTGACAGACCTGCAGAGTAAATATCTGATATAAACTATTTACGTAAAATATAGATACTTCATACTGTGTAAATATGTTAATAGTGAAATGAAAGTGTGTTATATGAATAAAAATGCTTTAATGCTATAAAACATTAAAACTTTTTTGAAGTGTAGCATTGACAAAATAAATTATGTTGTTATAATGATAACCATATCAATCTGAAGCACGAAAGCAGGATTATATTTATGCAAAATAAGATTTTATCTTTACTAGTTGACAACACGTCAGGTGTACTCAGCCGGATCGCCGGAATGTTCAGCCGTCGTGGTTATAATATTGACAGTATCACTGCCGGAGTTACAGCGGATGTGAATTATACCCGCATTACAGTAGTGTGCAGCGGAGATGACGCAATTCTTGATCAGATTGTGAAACAGCTTGCGAAGCTTGTTGATGTAAGGGATATCAAAGTCCTGGATCCATCTGACAGCGTAGTTCGTGAGACTGTTCTTGTGAAGGTTGCAGCCGCACCGGAGCAGAGACAGGGAATTGTTTCCATTGCGGATATTTTCCGTGCCAAGGTTGTAGATGTGAGCAAGGATTCTCTCATTGTAGAGATGACAGGCAGCAAGACCAAGCTGGAGGCATTTATTAATCTTATGGGAGATTACGAGATTCTGGAACTGGCACGTGCCGGTGTTATGGGTCTTGAGAGAGGCTCTCATGGGGTGAAATTTTTGTAATTGCGGAAGCGCTGATCAGGCAGATGCCGCAGGAGGCAATCCGCCACAGGCGGAGAATTCTGAAGGCAGGATTATTTATTTGGTTTGCTAAGGGGCGTATTTCTGGAATGAATAATCATACACAGGATATGCATATATATTCCCTTAACGATATATATTTTTAAGTTTTAACACAGTAGGAGGAAACGAAAATGTCAGCAAGAATTTTTTACCAGGAAGATTGTAATCTCTCTTTATTAGATGGAAAAACAATCGCAATTATCGGTTACGGCAGCCAGGGACATGCACACGCACTGAACCTGAAGGAGTCCGGATGTGACGTCATTATCGGTCTTTATGAAGGCAGCAGATCCTGGAAGAGAGCTGAAGAGCAGGGATTTAAAGTATATACAGCAGCTGAGGCTGCAAAGAAGGCTGATATCATCATGATTCTGATCAATGATGAGAAACAGGCTGATATGTATAAGAAAGATATCGAGCCAAACCTTGAGGAAGGCAATATGCTTATGTTTGCTCATGGTTTCAACATTCATTTCGGATGTATTGTTCCGCCAAAGAATGTAGATGTTACCATGATTGCTCCAAAAGCACCAGGACATACAGTAAGAAGCGAGTATCAGGCTGGCAAAGGAACTCCTTGTCTGGTAGCTGTTGAGCAGGATTACACAGGAAAAGCACTTGACAAAGCACTTGCATACGGACTTGCTATTGGTGGTGCAAGAGCAGGACTTCTTGAGACTACATTCCGTACAGAGACAGAGACAGACCTTTTTGGAGAGCAGGCAGTACTTTGCGGTGGTGTTTGTGCACTTATGCAGGCTGGTTTCGAGACTCTTTGCGAGGCTGGGTATGACCCAAGAAATGCATACTTCGAGTGTATCCACGAAATGAAGCTGATCGTAGACCTGATTTATCAGTCAGGCTTCGCTGGAATGAGATATTCCATCTCCAACACAGCTGAGTACGGTGACTACATCACAGGACCGAAGATCATTACAGAAGATACAAAGAAAGCAATGAAGAAAATCCTTTCCGATATCCAGGATGGTACTTTCGCAAAAGACTTCCTGCTTGATATGAGCCCAGCTGGACGTCAGGTTCATTTCAAAGCTATGAGAAAGAAAGCTTCTGAGCATCCATCTGAGAAAGTTGGCGAAGAAATCCGTAAACTCTACAGCTGGAACGGCGAAGATAAGCTTATTAATAACTAA
>OGOP01002371.1_pt1 | contig 11730 bp, 5 predicted proteins | sample 1552591 | NCBI WGS metagenome assembly OGOP01 (sample SAMEA2580120, study PRJEB22360) | human gut metagenome | biome: human gut; feature: human-associated habitat; material: faeces | place: Denmark | collected 2008/2010 | reverse complement strand
GTCAGGCTGCAGCGCCTGGGGCTGCCGGAAGGCGAAGCCCTAATCCACCCGTGGATTTCCAAGGCGTTGGAAAAAGCGCAGCAGAAAGTGGAAGAGCGCAACTTCGACATTCGCAAAAACCTGCTTAAATATGACAACGTCATGAACGACCAGCGCAAGGTCATTTATGAACAGCGCAAGGAGCTGATGGCCGCCGACGATGTTTCGGAAACCATCCGCGAAATGCGCCAGGAATATCTGGCGGATACGGTTTCGGCTTACCTGCCGCACGGCTCCGCGCCCAACGAATGGCAGAAAGAGGAGCTCAAACAGGAGCTCTACCGCATTACCGGTTTTATGCTTCCGATTACCAATTGGGCCAACGAACCGGAAATCGACGCCGACAAGATGCAGGAGAAAATCCTTGACGAAGTGGAGAACCGTATTGCCGAAAAGAACGCCAATGTTCCCGAAAATATCGTCCGTATGGTTGAAAAAAATGTCCTCATGCAGGTCTTGGACCAGCTTTGGAAGGAACATATCGCCTCTCTTGACCTGATGCGCCACACGATTGTCCTGCGCGCTTACGGTCAGAAAGACCCGCTGAACGAATATAAGAAGGAAGCGTTCAATATGTTTTCGGTCATGCTTGATAACCTGCGTGAAAAGGTTACGTTCCTCATCTGCCGCACGGTAATCCAGACCGATGCCCTCGATGCGCTGATGATTCAGGAAAACCGCGCGCAGAATATGCAGGAGATTCACGAAACGCCGGAAAGTCTGGTCGGTCGTCCGAGTGCGCCGAACAATTATGAAAGCGACGAAAAGAACGAACCTTTCCAGTATTCTCGTGCCGAGTTTGACCCCAAAGATCCTCGCACCTGGGGGAAAGTTGCCCGCAATGACCTTTGTCCCTGCGGCAGCGGCAAAAAATATAAACACTGCCACGGCAAAATCTAAGGACAAGCCCCTCGCCGGAGGGGCTTTTTTTTATGCTTTTTTGTCATATTTCCTTTAAGCTTCCGGTTCATATATTTTTAAGTTTTTTATGGTATTTTCCCAAAGATATAAAGGATTATGCCGTTCGGCGCAAAACGGGAATATTGACAAAAAAGTTGATTTTTCGAAAAAATGTGCTACTATATTAATAATGGTTTGAATATGAATTGAGGTTGCTATGGCTGATGAAGAAGAGAGAAGACCGTTAAGGCATTTGAAATTCCGCGAGTTTGAAAACGTCAGCGGCGACTTGACCGCCGACGAAATCCGCAGACTCTACGCGAACAAAATGACGGAACTGCGTGACAACGCCCGCGGCAACAGCCAGGCGCTCGAAAACCTGAAAAAGGACAAGGAAGAAGAAAAGAAAGAGCTTGACGAGCAGAAATCCGACCTCGGCAAAGATCCGCGGACTTTCTATGTCAAAATGAAGGAACGCTACGACAGCGAGATGTCGGCTCTGGCCGCCGAGTATCCGGATCAGAGCGATCCCGAATATTCTCGCCGCGCCGATCTGATTAAGGCGCGCTTTGCGCATGTATTGGATAAGGAACTGCTTGATACCAACCAGAATGCCTATGTCAACAGGGTCATGGATGCTGTTGAGCGCTCCGAAGCCAAAATCAGCAATGACCTCCGCGTTGCCGAAACCAAAACCAATGCCGAAAACAACAAACTGGCCGCTTCGGCAAAAATGCTGAATGACCAGCAGAAACTGCTGGAAGCCAATCCGGATTTGTATGCCAAACTTTATAATATCAAACAGCGTTCGGCTACGCACGATGATCCGAGAAAAGACCCGCAAACCATGATTGCCGCCGATAAAAAAGGGCAGCCCTGCCTGGCGGTTATTATGGCTGATGCACGCTTTCCGGCCGGTTTTATCGTCAGCGACGGCAAGATAAATTTCAGTCAGGATAACATTGACAAAATGACCGTGGAGATGATGCGCCAGATTATCGATTATCTGGACCGCCGCGGTATTCACGGCATTGAACTGCCCGACGGTATCGACGAAAAGCTTGCCGCCGCATATAACGAAGCAGACGGTGCCAATCGCGAAACCGAAAATGCGGCTCGTATTAATGAACAGGAAACGCCCGAAGCAGAAGAAGCGCCGATTCGGCCGCTGCCGGAAAACGACGGCCGCGAAGAGATTCCCGCTTCCGGTTATACCAATCAGGATGCGCGCGACTTTGCCAATGAGTTCGGCGGCAACGAAACCGTTATGGCGGCTCAGACCGTGGACTACGGCAAACTGGTCAGCAATATTGACGACTGGGTCTTTGGCGTCGGCGGCATGAATAAACAGAAAAATTGGACCGGTTTCAAAAGTTATAAGTTCAAAGGCGGTTGGGACTGCTGGGCTGTCTATGATCAGGGCAACTTCAAAAACGACGAACTGGACGGTAAGGTCGACAAAGACGGTTATATGAAAGTCAAATATGCTTTCAAAATTTATTCCCGCGTCAAAAAGGATGACAAAGGCAACGACCGTCTGGAGATCCGTTATGCCATGCCGGGCGGCAAGAAAATTACCGATGGCTATGCCAAAGGCGTTATGCGTATGCTCAAAAAATGCGGTATGACCCATGTTAATTTTCCTGACGGTTTGCCGGAAGAAGACGAGGGAACTTTCCGTATTGCCGCCGCCAGCAACGGCTTGGTTCCGTTGTTTAAGAACCTCAGCGAAAGCAAGGTTAAGAAAATGCTTGAAGAAGCGGAAAGCAAACTGAGCGCCAAAGAATTAGTTGAGTATAAATTAAAATTGGCCAATTGGATGGAAGAGTGTGCTTTGGAAGATTGTGCCAAGGACGGTAAGAGTTTTGATGAACACAAAAATGCCAGCCTGATTAATAACCTCAAAGCTGAATATGAATATGCGCCGTTCCGCGACATGTATGAAAAAGGCGGCGGTATCCGTAAAGTTTTGGAGAATACTGTAAAAGCTAATGAGGAAAATGATAAAGACGGTTTAATTAAAATTGTCGGAGCTTCCAATGCAGCCAAAGACTTGTTTGAAGTTTATAAAACGCATTCGGAGAAAAGCGCAGAAGATGTTATTATTGCTTTGGCTGAAAGACTTCAACATCCTGACCACCCTGTTGCCCCTGAAAAAATTAAGCAGGACTTCTTGCGAAATATGGCTAATGACGAAAAGTTAAAAGGCAAAGCTTTTGATTTTGGAAAATCTTTCCGAAATATGAGCCCTAATGAAGTAGGAGCATTGATGACAGCGATGCTGCCGCAGGAAGAAAAGTTGGCTCAAAAGAAAATAGAAGCAAAATTTAAGAAGAGTGTTGAAACAACAAACAGTGGGGGTATTGGTGATAAAGAGAGCACTATTACCGGTGATATGCGTCGAATGGCACGTGACAATATCTCTAATATTGACGGTGAATTGAAAGATGCCGGCATTAAAGGTATTTATGCTGTACCGATGGGATATGCAGAGTATGATTACAGTGAACTTCGTGAAAAATATCCAAAGAAGAAAGGAAGAGGGCCGGACCCGCGTCAATATGACGATGACGAAAATGACCGTTAAAACTGAAAAACCCCTTCTTCGGAAGGGGTTTTTCATAATGTGCCGGCGGTTTAGTCGACGGGTTTGATATGCCAGATGTTTTTGGCATATTCCATAACGGCGCGGTCGCTGGAGAAATAGCCGATTTTAGCCACGTTGATAATGGCTTTTTTCGCCCATTTCTGCGGATTGGTATAATCCTTTTCCGCATCATGAAGCGCTTTGTTGAATGCCTCCAGATCGGCAAGCAGGAAGTAGTAGTCGCGGTTCAGCAGTTCTTCGTAAATAACCTTGAACAGCAGCACATAGTCCTTTTCGCAGAACATGTTGGAGTTAACGGCGTTCAGAATGCGGCGCAGGTATTCCGAGTTCTCATAACAGGCGCGCGGATTGTATGCGTTGTTTTTGCGCATTTCCTGAATCTGCTCTTCGCGCAGACCGAACAAATAGAAGTTGTCGGCGCCGACGGCTTCGCGGATTTCGATGTTGGCGCCGTCATAAGTACCGACGGTCAGTGCGCCGTTCAGGGCAAATTTCATATTGCCGGTGCCTGAGGCCTCAAACCCCGCCGTTGAACTCTGAATGCTTACGTCGGCAGCCGGGATCAGAACTTCGGCCAGCGAAACCTTGTAGTCGGGAATAAACACGACCTTAATCATGTCATTGACGCGCGGATCGTGATTGATGACATCGGCCACGTTGTTAATCAGCTTGATGATGAGCTTGGCGAAATTGTACGACGGAGCCGCCTTTCCGGCAAAGATGTAAGTCTTGGCCACGGTCGGCTTAACGTTGTCCTTGATGATGGCCAGATAATCGCCGATAACCTGTAAGATGGTCATCAGTTGGCGCTTGTACTCGTGAATGCGTTTGGCGTGGACGATAAACATGCTGTCCGGGTTGACCATAATCCCCGAAGCCTTGAATATCTTTTGCGCCAGTCTGGCTTTATTCTGTTTTTTAATGTCAATAAACTGCTGAACGAATTTTTTGTCGTCCGCAAAATTGCCGATTTGTTCCAGCAGATCCAGATTGGTAATCCAATCCTCGCCGATTTTGCTCGAAATGAGGTCGGAAAGCGCCGTGTTGGCATGCAGCAGCCAGCGGCGCGGCGTTATACCGTTGGTAACGTTGGTAAATTTTTCCGGCCACAGTTCGTAAAATTCGGGAACCAGCGACGTCTTTATCAGTTCGGAGTGCAGTTTGGCAACGCCGTTGACCGAGAAGGAGCCGACGATAGACAGGTTGGCCATGCGGATAATCTGGTTGTCGCCTTCGCCGCTGACAATCGAAACCTTGCCGAGTTTTTCGGAATCGTTGCCGAATTTTTCGCGGGCGTAGTCCATAAAGCGGCGGTTGATTTCGTAAATAATCTGCAAATGGCGCGGCAGAATCTTGCCGACAATGCGCGACGGCCAGGTTTCAAGCGCCTCCGGCAGCAGCGTATGGTTGGTGTAGGCAAAAATCTTGGTCGTAATTTCCCAGGCAGTATCCCATTCCTGACCGTGAACGTCCATCAGCAGGCGCATCATCTCGGGAATGGCCAGCGCCGGGTGCGTGTCGTTCAGCTGGCAGACGACGTAATCCGGCATTTTGGCAAAGTCGTTGCTCTTTTCGAGGAAACGGCGGATAATGTCCTGAATGGCGCAGGAAACAAAGAAATACTGCTGAACAAAGCGCAGCGCCTTGCCCGATTCAATCGCGTCGGACGGATACAGCACTTTGGAAATGGTTTCGGTCTGGATTTTTTCCTTAACCGCTTCCATATAGCCGCCCTCGTTGAAAATGTTGATGTCCAGCTCGTCGTCGGTTTTGGCCGAGAACAGCCGCAGATAGTTGACCGATTTGCCGTCATAGCCGACAATCGGAAAATCGTACGGTACGCCGTAGAACTTCTGGGTGTTCATCCAGATGAAGCTGTCCTGTCCGGTTGCGGTCTTGAAGTTTTCGACTTCGCCGTAAATCGGAATTTCGACCGTGCGGTCCGGCCGGGAAAACTGCCACGGAGAGTCTTCGCCGAGCCAGCTGTCGGCCTGCTCAATCTGATAGCCGTTTTCAAATTTCTGCTTAAACAGGCCGAACTGATAGTTGATGCCGTAGCCGAAACCCGGGATGCCGAGCGACGCCATTGAGTCCAGATAGCAGGCTGCCAGACGTCCCAGTCCGCCGTTGCCCAGCGCCGGGTCATATTCGGCGTCAAAAATTTCCTGCAGGGAGATGTCCGGCATACCGTCGATTTTGATGCTTTTCAAAATGTTAAACAGGCCGAGGTTGTGCAGGTTGTTTTCCAGCGAGCGGCCGATGAGATACTCGATTGAGAGATAATAAATTCTTTTGGAATTGACCTTGTTGTAGCGCGCCATCGTTTCATACATCTTGTCCATGGCAAATTCGCGCACGGCCAGCGCAATGGCGTTCAGTGCCTCGTCCTTGTTGATTTCGCTGGTGCGTTTGCCGATAAAGTATTTGATGTAGTGCTCAATTGACAGTTTGAGCCTGGCCTTGTCAATTTCGTTGATGATTGCAGATTCTTTCTTACTCAAAGTTTTTCCCCCTTGTTGAGCTTTAAGCCTTTATAACATACCGTTTTATCCCGACCCTACGACAAATTGTTTGAAATATGGTTAATAATATATAACATTCCTTTGACTAAAATACATTGCGGTTATTAGTTTTTTAAGATTTGTCATTGCAAAATAAGAATAATTTGTAATATACTCCGGAATAAATAAGTCTGAATTTAGAGGTGAATTTGATGAAAAAAACATTTCTGTCGGCTTTGTTGCTTGCCACGGCTTTAACGACCGGCGGTGCAAAGGCCGAAACGATTTTTGAGGCATTGAGCACGGCTTACGACACCAACCCGACGCTTCAGGCGCAGCGTGCGTATCTGCGTTCGGTAGACGAAAACGTCGCGATTGCCAAGTCCGGCTTCCGCCCCAACATTTATCTGACCGGCGGCTACTCTGACTCTGACGTTCATAACAACAATGTTCCGTCACAGACCGGCGGCGCCACGCTTTCGGCCGGCGCCAAAATCAGCCAGCCGGTGTTCAGCGGCTTTACGACCGTCAATTCGGTGAAGTCTGCCGACAGCATGGTCCGCGCCGAACAAAACAATCTGTATAATACAGAGCAGGGCGTTTTTCTCGATTCATCAACAGCCTATTTGGATGTAGTCAGAGATGAGGCGATTGTCAACCTCCAGAAAAACAACGAAAAGCTTTTGAAAAAACGTCTGGATGAAACGGTTGAGCGTTTCAATGTCGGCGAAGTTACCCGTACCGACGTTTCGCAGGCGCAGGCGCGCTATTCGCAGGCCAAGGCCGACCGCATCGCTTCCGAGGGAAACCTGCAGGCGTCGAAGGCTGTTTATACCCGGGTTATCGGCGAAGCGCCGAAAGATTTGTCCGAACCTGAAAACCTCGGCGATTTTATCCCCGCCAGCTTTCAGGAAGCTTTGGAATATACCAAGGCCAACAACTATTCCATCCGCTATGCCCGCGAGCTGCTGAATTCCAGAGTTTATGACGTTGCCGCCAATACCGGCGCCTTGCTGCCGTCGGTAACCCTGGACGGTTCGGCAACCACCAGCAAAAGCGACAGCAGCGGTTCCGCTTACGGCGCATATAACCGTGATACCAAAGTCGACGAGGTTCAGTGGGGCGTCAATATGAACATTCCGCTTTATACGGCCGGCGAAACCCGCGCCAAAATCCGCCAGAGCAAATATCAGAAATGGCAGGCGCAGGAGCTGGTTTTGGAAGCGGAACGCCAGGCTGTTTCCGACGTGACCAGCGCCTGGGAACTGATGACATCCAACAAGGCGCAGATTAAGTCAATTAAGGATCAGGTCAAGGCCAACGAAATTGCCCTCGACGGCGTTCAGAAAGAAGAAGCGCTTGGCAACCGTACCATTTTGGATGTTTTGGACGCGTATCAGGAACTGCTGAATTCAAACGTCAACGAAGTTAAGGCGCGCCGCGACTATTATGTTGCCGCCATGCAGCTGCTGCTCTCCATGGGCAAGCTGACCGCCGAAGATCTGCGCCTGAATGTAGACCTTTACAATCCCAAAAAGTTCTATAAGGAAACCAGGGATAAGTGGTTGTCATTATCCGTTGATTAATCGGAAGAAATTTGATAACTTAACAGACAGTTTGTTGCAAATTATTTAGGAATTGAAAAATGGCAGAGGATACAGAGGATAAAGAAGAGTTGTCGATGGAGGACATTCTGTCTTCTATCAAAGATATTTTGATGGAAGACAACGCCGAACAGCACAAGGCTGCCCAGAAAGAAGAGCCTGCTCCTCAGGCCGCAGCGCCGCAGCCCGCTCCCGAGGTTTCCCGGCCGGCGCCTGCCGAAACCGTCGATGACGTTCTGACCCTCTCGCCCTCAATGATTGTCGAGCCGAACATTTCGACCGTCGAAGCGCAGCCGGAGACAAAGGCTGAGGAAGGTGCCGACCCTTTAGACCTTGATTTTGAACGCGAGTTCGACAGCCTGCCTGCCGAACCGGTTCTGGACGACATTGAAGCCGGGCATTCTGCGGCCGTTGACGAAGAGCCCGTCAGCTTGTCCGAAATTGCCGCGGCAGAAGACACTGAAATTGTTGAGGACAGCGAACTTCCCGATTTGAATTTTGACGAGCCGGCCGTAGATATTGATGCCGAACCCATTTTTTCGGCGGAGGACGATGCTTCGCATCAGGAAAATTTTACGCCCGCGGCTGATGATGTTTCATTGGATAGTCTGGTTGATGACGATACGCTTAACGCGATTCTCAATGCAAATGCCGATGAACCTGCGGCTGCCGCTCAGGAAGAAGAACTGGTCGAACCGACCGACAATGTTTATGACAATGCCGTAGCCGAAGCGGTTAAGGAACCCGAAGTTATTGATGCCGCCTTCGAAGAGGTTGCTCCGGCAGCCGAAGTCCCGGCGCCAGAACCTGAGCCTGCGTCGGAAGAAACGGTTTCCGAAACGGCGCCGGCGGAAAAAAGCCAGCCGGAAGATCCGATTGACGTCTCGGCCGGTATCATCAGCAATTTTGCCAAGATGTTTGCCGAGCAGCAAAAACAGAAAGAAAACCCCGCCGAACGGGAAAATCTTAAGGAGCGGCTGACCGCACAGACCATGTCTGAAATAGAACTCGGCGACGGTTCGCTGACGATTGAAGCGATTGTCCGCGACGTTGTAACCGGCATTGTCGAAAAAAATCTGGCGCAGGATTTTGATTTCTCGGCGGCTGCCTCGGCGGAGATTACCCGTCAGACCCGGGAATGGCTGAGCGCCCATCTGCCGGAAATTGTCGAAGCGGCGGTCAGAAAGGAAATTGAACGAGTGATGGCAAAGGTCAGTTCTTAAGGGAAAGTCCCGGACCGGCCTGTAAATGTTTATTGCCCCCAAGCCGAACCTTGAGGGCTTTTTGCGGTTTTTATAAATTTTGCCGGAAAGAACCGGCACGGAAGCGAGGTTTTCGGAGCAGGCGAATGCAGGCTCCGGGGAGTTTCCGAAAAATTAAGACACTGAAGGAATAAAAATGTTAGAGAAAAACTACAACCCGAAAGACTTTGAAGAAAAGATTTATGCCGACTGGGAAAACAGCGGCGATTTCAAGCCCGACATGAGCAAGAACAAGGAGGCTTTTGCCGTTGTCATTCCGCCGCCGAACGTTACCGGCGTTTTGCATATGGGACACGCGCTGGACGACACGCTGCAGGATATTCTGATTCGCTATAACCGTATGCTCGGCAAAAAGGTTCTCTGGCAGCCCGGCATGGATCACGCCGGTATCGCAACCCAGATGGTTGTTGAGCGCAATCTGGCCAAAGAAGGCATTACCCGCCATAACCTTGGCCGCGAAAAATTTGTTGAAACCGTCTGGAAATGGAAAGAACAGAGCGGCGGCACCATTTGCAGGCAGTTGCGCCGCCTGGGGGCTTCCTGCGACTGGAGCCGCGAGCGTTTTACCATGGATGAGGGTTTGAGCCGCGCCGTCCGCAAAATTTTCGTAAACCTGTATAAGGACGGATTGATTTACAAGGCCAAGAAACTGGTTAACTGGGATTCCAAGTTTATGACCGCCGTTTCCGACCTGGAGGTTGTCCAGAAGGAAACCGTCGGCAAAATGTATTATTACAAATATCCGATTGAAGGCGAAGAGGGACAGTTTATCCATATTGCGACCACCCGTCCGGAAACCATGTTCGGCGATACGGCGGTTGCCGTTTCCAAAGAAAATGAGAAGCTGAAGCACTTAATCGGCAAAAATGCGATTCTGCCGATTGTCAACCGTCCGATTCCGATTGTCGGCGACGAGCATGCCGATCCCGAAAAAGGTACCGGCGCGGTTAAAATTACGCCGGCGCATGACTTCAACGACTTTGAGGTCGGCAAACGCCACAACCTGCCGCTGATAAACATTTTGAATCCGGACGCCACCCTCAACGAAAATACGCCGTTCCCGGGCATGGATACCCAGACCGCGCGTCAAAAGACGATTGAAAAGCTGGAAGAACTTGGCCTGATGGAAAAAATTGAAGATCACCCGATGGTTATTCCTTACGGCGACCGTTCAAACGTCGTTATTGAACCGATGCTTACCGACCAGTGGTTTGTCGATGCGCCGAAGCTGGCCGTCAAAGCCATAGAGGCTGTAGAGAACGGCGATATGGAATTTGTGCCGAAATCTTATGAGAAAACTTATTTTGAATGGATGCGGAATATTCAGCCCTGGTGCATTTCACGCCAGCTTTGGTGGGGGCACCAGATGCCGATTTGGTACGGTCCGGACGGCGAAATTTTCTGCGAAGAAAATGTCGAAGAAGCGCAGGCTGCCGCCGACAGACATTATGGCAGACATGTTGAGCTGACGCGTGAAACCGATGTCCTTGATACCTGGTTCTCGTCCGGTCTGTGGGCTTTCTCGACGCTGGGCTGGCCGGACAAAACCGAATATTTGGATACTTTCTATCCGACTTCGGTTCTGGTAACCGGCTTTGATATCATTTTCTTCTGGGTTGCCAGAATGATGATGATGAGCATGTACATGATGAAAAAAGTTCCGTTCCGCAAATGCTATATCCACGGTCTGGTGCGCGACGAGCAGGGCCGGAAGATGTCCAAATCCAAGGGAAACACCGTCGATCCGATGGAAACCATCGAAAAATACGGTGCTGACGCGCTGCGCTTCTTTATGGCGGCGATGGAAACGCAGGGGCGCGATATTAACATGAGCGAAAACCGTATTGCCGGTTACCGCAATTTTGCCACCAAGCTCTGGAATGCCGCCCGTTTCGGCGAGATGAACGAAGCGGTTCTTCCTGCGGATTTTGATGAAAGCAAAGTCAAAAGCGCCGTCAACAAATGGATTATCGCCAAAGCCAAACAGGCCTCAGAAGAGGTTACCGACAATCTTAACGCTTTCCGTTTTTCAGACGCGGCCAATGCGGTCTATCAGTTTGTCTGGGGTTCATTCTGCGATTGGTATATCGAGATGATTAAGCCGATTCTCTATGGCGAAAATCAGGAAGAAAAAGCCGAAACCCGCGCTTCTTTTGCCTGGGTTCTGAAACGGATTTTGATTATTCTGCATCCGTTTATGCCGTTTATTACCACTGAACTGTGGAATAATCTGGTTAAGAGCGAGATCAAACTGATAAATTATCCCTGGCCGCAGGCGGAAGCAATTGATGCCGCGGCACTGAACGACATCGACTGGGTCATTGACTTCGTTACGGCAGTTCGTTCGTTGCGGGCCGAGATGAATCTGCCTGCCGGCGCCAAACTGACGGTCTATCTGAAAGACGGAAACAATGCCTCTTGCGCGCATCTGCAAACATTCAACCAGATTATCTGTTCGCTGGCGCGTCTGGAAAAGCTGGAATGTTTTGCCGACGGTGCCGAAATCAGCAAAGACATGGTTCAGAGCGTTTTCCGCGAGGCGGTCATTCTTTTGCCGCTGAAGGGAGTCATTGATTTTGCCGCCGAAAACAGGAGTGTAAGGAGCGTCTCAAAAAAGAACTGGAAGGCCTGAACAAAAACCTTGAAGGCTATGCCCGCAAGCTGAGCAACGCCAGTTTTGTTGAACGGGCGCCTGCCGCGGTGGTTGAAGAGGAAAAGCGCCGCCAGGCCGAAGCCTTGGAAAACAAGGCTAAAATCGAAGCCGCGCTGGAACGCATTTCCGGTTTTTAGGCCGCCTGACAAACAAAAAAAACGCT
>OGOP01002367.1_pt1 | contig 11744 bp, 7 predicted proteins | sample 1552591 | NCBI WGS metagenome assembly OGOP01 (sample SAMEA2580120, study PRJEB22360) | human gut metagenome | biome: human gut; feature: human-associated habitat; material: faeces | place: Denmark | collected 2008/2010 | reverse complement strand
AATCTGGTCCTGATCGACGAAGCAGAAGTGGAGTTCGGTCCGGGCCTGAATATACTGACCGGAGAAACCGGAGCCGGAAAATCCATCTTGATCGGTTCGATCAACGCGGCGCTTGGAAAGAAGATATCCCGCGAGATGATCCGGACGGGAGAGACAAGCGCGCTGGTGGAACTGGTCTTTGAAACCGAAAATCCGCATGTGCTGGAGCTGTTAAAAGAGATGGATCTCGAGGCGGAGGAGGGACAGGTGATTATTTCCAGAAAGATCACCGGATCCCGCAGCGTCTGCCGCATCAACGGCGAGGCATGCAATATCTCGCAGGTAAAAGCTCTTGCGTCCCTGCTTCTTGACATTCACGGGCAGCATGAGCACCAGTCGCTGCTCTATCCGGACCGGCAGATCGCGATTCTTGACGCGTTTGCGGGAACCGAGGCGGCCACGGCAAAAGGAGAGGTCCGGGCGCTGTACCAGGAGTGGAAGAATGTCCGAAAGGAGCTCTCGGCGTACGAACTCGACGAGGAGGCAAGAAAGCGGGAGGCAGCATTTCTTACGTTTGAAATCAACGAGATTGATCAGGCAGAGCTAAAAGAGGGCGAGGACGAAGCGTTGGAAACTGCGTACCGGAAAATGGGCCATGCGAAAAAGATCGCGGAATCTCTGCAGACGGTATATGCGATCACCGGCTACGGTGCAGAGAACAGCGCCGGGGAGCAGGTCGGCCGCGCAATCCGGGAGCTGCAGCAGGCCGCGGTGTACGACGATGCACTTTCCGGTCCGTCGCAGACCCTTTCCGATATTGACGGACTGCTGAATGATTTCAACCGCGAAATTTCCGCATATCTTTCCGAACTGACCTTTTCCGAAGAAGAGTATTACGAGACGGAAAAGCGGCTCGATGAGATCAACCGCCTGAAAGCAAAGTATGGAAAGACGATGGAAGAGATCGCCGCATACCGCGAAGAACAGCAGAAAAAACTGGAAAAACTGGAAAACTTTGAGAGCTGCCGTGCCGCACTGCAGGAGCAGTTACAGAAAACGGAGCAGAAACTGGATGCGGCCGCACATAATCTGTCCAAGATCCGCAGAAACTATGCAAAACGGCTCGAAACACAGATTATCGAAGGTCTGCGCGACCTGAATTTCCTGCATGTCGCATTTGAAATTTCATTTGAAAAGACAAAAAGCTACACCGAAAACGGAACCGATGCTGTGGAGTTCTTAATCTCCACAAACCCGGGCGAAGCGATCCGTCCGCTGGCGAAAGTTGTTTCCGGCGGTGAACTGTCGCGAATCATGCTTGCAATCAAGACGATTCTTGCCGACCGCGACGAGACAGAAACCCTGATTTTCGATGAAATCGACACCGGAATCAGCGGAAGGACGGCGCAGAAAGTTTCCGAAAAAATGGCACAGATCGGGCAGCGCCATCAGGTCATCTGCATCACCCATCTGCCGCAGATCGCAGCGATGGCAGATTCTCATTTTGAAATCGAAAAAAACGTCGAAGAAAACGAGACCGTCACATCGATCCATCCATTATCCGAGGAAGATTCTGTCAGAGAACTGGCAAGAATGCTCGGCGGCGCGAAAATTACGGATTCTGTTCTGGCAAATGCCAGCGAGATGAAGGAATTGGCACAGGTACAAAAATCTGCAAGACTCAAATAAAGAGAAGTCCGCATACTAAGAGGGAAATCACGAAACAAAGCGTGGTTTCCCTCTTTTTCGCGGGCGGCGAGTCAAAGTCCGTGCCTGCACGAGAACTTGACAACCGCCGCGAAAACAAAAGAAATGCCGCAGTTCTGCCCTGCGGCGGAAAGGATGGGAATGCAAATGACGAGAAAACAAAAATACCGAAGAGTCCTGCTTGCGCTGGCGGCGCTGTTTCTGATCCTCGCCGTTCTTCTTGGCTACGATGCCATGCGCGAATCCCTGCCGGATACGATGTATGTGGATGAGAACAGCGAAAGCCCGTTTCAGCCGCTCACGAAACATCCGCTTCTGACGATTTCGGAAGATACGAAGGAAGCAGAAAAAACCGAATTCGGAGAAACGGTTGTAGAATGTTCCGCCGCCGGGATCCCGCTGAAAAAGATCCGTGTGATCCAGGAAGAACGGCCGAAAGTTGCCGTCTGCGGCGCGCCGGTCGGTATCTATATGGAGACCGACGGTGTGATGGTGATCCGTACAGCCGAAATCCGTTCGTCCGACGGAACCGTCAGCCGTCCGTCAGAAAATATTCTGCGGGAAGGCGACTATATCACAAAAGTAAACGGACAGAGCATCCGCAGCAAGCAGGAGCTGATTGATGCAGTAAAAGTATCAAACGGTTCTCCGGTGTGTCTTTCCCTGCTTCGGGACGGGGAAACGATCGAGGTGCAGGTGACACCGCAGAAAAGCCAGGACGGCACCTGCCGCCTCGGGGCCTGGGTCCGCGACAATATGCAGGGAATCGGAACACTGACTTTCGTGGAACCGGACGGAACCTTTGCAGCGCTCGGCCATGGAATCAGTGATGTCGATACCGGAAAAATGCTCCAATTGAACGGCGGAGAACTGTATCTGACACAGATTCTGTCTGTGATCCCGGGAAAAGCGGGTGTACCGGGTGAATTGCAGGGCGTGATCCATTACGAAGAAAAGAACCGCATCGGGTCAGTGGCGGAGAATACCATCTACGGTATCCACGGCGTTCTGGACAGGGAAAAAAGCAGTGCACTGCCGCTTACCGTGACGGAAATTGCCTACCGGCAGGAGATCGAGACGGGCCCGGCCACCGTGCGGATGTGCGTGGACAATACGGTAGAAGAGTATGAGGCGGAGATTACGGAAATCGATCTTAGAAGCGAGAATACGAACAAAAATTTTGTGCTCGAAATTACCGATCAACGGCTGCTACAGAAAACCGGCGGCATCGTACAGGGAAATTCCGGCTCGCCGGTGCTCCAGAACGGAAGGCTGATCGGCGCCATTACCCATGTTTTCGTAAACCATCCAGAAAAAGGCTACGGTGTCTTTGCGGAAAACATGCTTGCACGGAACTGAAAAAATATGCGTTAATTTGGTTGAAATTGTTACAAACTCCCGAATTTTTACGGAAAATGTCGATCGAATTTTCAAAAATTTACGGGAAATATATTGAAAAGGCGAAAAAATAAAATTATAATGTCTGTGTGATTGGAAAAAGTTCAGAAGAAAACGGATGCAGTGAAATTCCGGAAAGACTATGAGTTTTTGCAAAGGAGAGCTTTATGGAAAAGATCAACATTGCCATCGCGGATGATAACGAACGCATGCAGGAAATGCTTGGGAACGTCATAAAACAGGATGACACGCTTGAACTGATCGGGCAGACCGGAAACGGAAATGATATTTACAGTATCATCCGCGACAAAGAACCGGACGTCGTACTGCTTGACATTTTCATGCCGAAGATGGATGGTCTGACTGTAATGGAGAAAGTCAATGAGGATAAAAATCTGAAAAAAAGACCTGCCTTTATCGTTGTCTCCGCCGTAGGAGAGGAGAGGATCACCGAAGATGCGTTCCGGCTCGGCGCTTACTATTACGTCTTAAAACCGTTCGACAACGAAACTCTTCTGAACCGGATCAAAGCAACAAAAGGAATGACAGCAGTAAGAAGATACCATCCAAGAAATTTTACAAACCCCGGAAAAGAGCCGATCTGTCCGCCGGAAAACAGTCTGGAAATCGATGTGACAAATATGATCCACGAGATCGGCGTTCCTGCCCATATCAAAGGATACCAGTACCTGCGCGATGCGATTCTGCTTTCCGTAGAGGACACGGAAATGCTCAATTCCATTACCAAGATTCTCTATCCGACCATCGCGAAACGCCACCAGACAACGTCAAGTCGTGTCGAGCGTGCCATCCGCCATGCGATTGAAGTGGCCTGGAGCCGCGGCAAAATGGACACAATCGACGAGCTGTTCGGCTATACCGTGAACAACCGCAAGGGTAAACCGACAAATTCTGAATTTATTGCATTAATTGCAGATAAAATACGTCTTGAACTGAAAAATCAGTAAAAAGTAACAAAAAAATCCGAACAAACGGAGAAATTACAGAAGTTTAGACTTTTTTTTCTGGACAAAGTACGGTATAATACAGACAGGACGTTGATTATCCTTTCGCGTTTCATAGGATCGTGACAAAAAGGAAGGAATTACAGAAAAACAAAGATGCGATAATCAGCATGAAATTACAGGAGGATTCTTTTCATGAAAAATATTTTGTTCGTGGCTTCAGAGTGTGTACCGTTCATCAAAACAGGCGGTCTGGCGGATGTAGTAGGTTCTCTGCCGAAATACTTCCCGAAAGAGTATTTTGATGTGCGCGTGGTGATTCCAAAATACGCAGGAATCAAAGAACAGTTTAGAAATCAGATGCAGTATGTGACAAACTTCTACATGGATCTGAACTGGAGACAGCAGTATGTCGGCATTTTCGAGATGGAATATGAAGGCATCAAATTCTACTTTATCGACAACGAGGAGCATTTCGGAGGAAGCACTCCATATGCGGGCATGCCGTGGGATCTGGAAAAATTTGCTTACTTCAGTAAAGCAGCGCTTTCCATTTTACCGACCATCGGCTTCCGCCCGGATCTCATCCACTGCCACGACTGGCAGACCGGTCTCGTTCCGGTTTACCTGCACGAGCGTTTCCAGGCAGATGAATTCTATCGGGGAATCAAAACCGTCATGACGATCCACAACCTGAAATTCCAGGGCATCTGGGACCGCAAGACGATTCAGAGCATTACCGGCCTTTCCGACTACTACTTCACACCGGATAAGCTGGAATTCAAACACGATGCCAGCTACTTGAAGGGCGGTCTGGTTTACGCAGATGCGATCACCACCGTCAGCAATACATACGCGCAGGAGATTCAGACCCCGTTCTATGGCGAAGGACTCGACGGTCTGATGTGTGCAAGAGCAAACGATCTGCGCGGTATTGTAAACGGACTCGACTACAATGAGTGGAACCCGGAGACAGACGCTCAGATTGCAAAGAATTTCAATGTAAAGAACTTCCGTAAAGAGAAAGTGAAAAATAAACTGGCACTGCAGGAGGAGTTAGGACTCGAGGTCAATCCGAAGACGATGATGATCGGTATCGTATCCCGGCTGACCGATCAGAAGGGCTTCGACCTCATCAGCTATATGATGGATGAGATGTGCCAGGATGCCGTACAGTTTGTGATCCTTGGAACCGGCGAGGAGCGCTACGAGAACATGTTCCGCCACTTCGCATGGAAATACGACAAGAAGGTTTCGGCAAACATCTACTATTCCGATGCAATGTCACACAAGATCTATGCATCCTGCGATGCCTTCCTGATGCCGTCCCTGTTTGAGCCATGCGGACTCTCCCAGCTCATGAGCCTCCGCTACGGAACCCTTCCGATCGTCCGCGAGACCGGCGGCCTCAAAGACACCGTAGAGCCGTACAATGAGTACGAGGGAACAGGAACTGGATTCAGCTTCACAAACTACAATGCGCATGAGATGATGGGTACCGTGCGGTACGCAGAGCGCATCTATTACGACAAAAAACGCGAGTGGAACAAGATGATCGACCGCGCAATGGCACAGGATTTCTCCTGGGCGAATTCCGCAAAACAGTACGAGGAAATGTACAACTGGCTGATCGGATAAGCTGGTCTGCATTCTGAAAAATAAGAAAAAAATCCCGAAATGGCAGAAGAGGAAAGAAAAGCCGTTTCGGGATTTTTTTGCAGTATTTTTGGGTTGCGGCAGGAGAGTGGAATATGCTACACTTGTGCATAAGGATATATTCGAAGCAGCTCCGGTGCAGAGGATTTGGGGGCTGAAAAAAGACACAGGAAAAAAAGAAAAACAGTTGACAACAAAGCAGATTTGTAATAGTATGGATACAGAAGCGAACGGACGTTCGTATGGTAAGGAGAATATTCAGTATGGGAAATAATAACGAAGATAAACTGCGTGCACTCGATGCCGCACTTGGACAGATTGAAAAACAGTACGGAAAAGGAGCTGTCATGAAGCTCGGAGATTCCGCAGCAAACATGAACGTGGAAACCATCCCGACCGGCTCTTTAAGCCTGGATATCGCACTCGGTCTTGGCGGTGTGCCGAAGGGAAGAATTATTGAGGTATATGGACCGGAGTCTTCCGGTAAAACAACCGTAGCGCTCCACATGGTAGCCGAAGTACAGAAACGCGGCGGAATCGCCGGCTTCATCGATGCAGAGCATGCGCTCGATCCGGCCTATGCCAAAAACATCGGTGTTGATATTGAAAACCTCTATATCTCACAGCCGGACAACGGCGAGCAGGCAGTGGAGATTACCGAGACGATGGTTCGTTCCGGTGCGGTAGACATCATCATCGTGGACTCTGTTGCAGCCCTCGTTCCAAAAGCCGAGATCGACGGCGACATGGGAGATTCCCACGTCGGACTGCAGGCGCGTCTGATGTCTCAGGCACTCCGGAAACTGACTGCAGCGATCAGCAAATCCAATTGTATTGTTATCTTTATCAACCAGCTGCGTGAAAAAGTCGGTGTCATGTTCGGAAATCCGGAGACCACAACCGGCGGCCGTGCACTGAAATTCTATTCTTCCATCCGTCTCGATGTCAGAAGAATCGAAGCCTTAAAGCAGGGCGGAGAGATGGTCGGAAACCGTACCAGAATCAAAGTCGTGAAAAACAAAGTAGCTCCGCCGTTCCGCGAGGCAGAATTTGATATCATGTTCGGAAAAGGAATCTCCAAAGAAGGAGACGTTCTGGATCTGGCAGCTTCCGTCGGCATCGTACAGAAGAGCGGCGCATGGTTCGCATACGGCGGTGACAAGATCGGCCAGGGACGCGAAAATGCGAAAGCATACCTGCGCGAGCATCCGGAAATCATGGATGAGATCGAGCACAAAGTGCGCGTGGCTTACGGCCTGATCAAGGAAGAAGCGCCGGAAGGCACAGAAGAAACAGCAGCAGTTCCGGAAACCGAAGGAGACGACGAATAAATGTTTGTGACAGAGATTCGTCCTCTGAATAAAAAGAAATCACGGATCCTCTTCGATGACGGAGAGGATCTGGTTCTTTATAACGGGGAAATCCGCGCTTCCCGCATCAAAGAGCAGGAGGAGCTTCCCGATGAGGTTTACGAAAAGCTGGCAGGGGAAGTGCTGACTAAAAGGGCCAAACACCGCGCGATGTATCTGCTGCTCAGACAGATGCGGACGAAAAAAGAGCTGGAAGATAAGTTACGAAAAGACGGCTATCCCGAGAGAGCCATTGAAGAGGCTGTCTCGTACGTGGAGAGCTTTCACTATATCGACGACCGCGCATACGTGGAGCAGTATCTTGCGGGCAGCGGTGCGAAAAAAGGGAAAAAGGCAGTCCTCTATGCGCTGGCACAGAAAGGCGTGGACCGGGAACTGGTGGAATCCGTCCTGGAAGAGCAGGAGGATGCCCGCGATGAGTATGAACTTGCAAAAAGTGCCGCCTTCGCAAAGCTCGGCACGCCGCACCGGCTGGATGAAAAAGAGTACCGCCGTGCCGCCGGTTTTCTGATGCGGAAGGGATTCGGCAGTTCCGAAATCCGTCGGGCACTGGAAGAATACCAAGATTCCGCTGACGAAGAATCCTGAATATTCCCGGCGATTCCGCCACATGCCGCGAAATTATGTGCAATAAATTACATGAATATTTTTAAAACATTGACAAATTTGTGAAAACAGTATAAAATTGTAGTGTTGTAAATGTGCAATGAAAACTAAATAAGGAGGTGCTCCGGTAATGGGTACAGGTATTACAATTCTGCTGGTATTCATTGCTGTAGTAGTCACGCTGCTTATTGCGGTTCCTGTTACCAGGAAAATTGCTGTGGACAATAAAATCAAGCAGGATGCTGAAAAAATTGGCACAGCGGAAGAAAAGGCGAGAAACATCATAGATGAAGCACTGAAAACTGCCGAAACTAAGAAACGGGAAGCCCTGCTGGAGGCGAAGGAGGAGTCTCTTCGTACGAAGAATGAAGTAGAAAAAGAGACCCGAGAGCGCAGAGCGGAACTGCAGAAATATGAGAAGCGCGTTTTATCGAAAGAAGAATCTGTAGATAAAAAAGCGGACGTATTGGAGCGTCGTGAAAACGAAATTGCAGCAAAAGAGGCAAGCGTCAGAAAGAAAGAAAAGGAAGTAGACGGTCTACACGAAAAAGGAGTACAGGAACTGGAAAGAATTTCCGGTTTTACCTCCGAGGAAGCAAAAGAGTATCTGTTAAAATCTGTGGAAGACGAAGTAAAAATCGACACAGCAAAGCTTTACAAAGAGCTGGAGAGCAGAGCGAAAGAAGAAGCAGGCCGCAAGGCAAAAGAGTATGTGGTAACAGCTATTCAGAAATGTGCTGTCGATCACGTATCCGAGAGTACCATCTCCGTGGTACAGCTTCCGAGCGATGAAATGAAAGGCCGCATCATCGGCCGTGAAGGACGAAACATCCGTACACTCGAAACCATGACAGGCGTTGACCTGATCATCGACGATACACCGGAAGCAGTCGTTCTTTCCTCATTCGATCCGATCCGCCGCGAGGTGGCAAGAATTGCTCTGGAAAAACTGATCGTAGACGGAAGAATCCATCCGGCCCGCATCGAAGAGATGGTAGAAAAGGCCCGCAAAGAAGTAGAACAGAATATTCGCGAGGAAGGCGAGGCAGCCGCACTGGAAGTCGGTGTACACGGACTTCATCCGGAGCTGATCCGTCTCCTTGGAAGAATGAAATTCCGTTCCAGCTACGGACAGAATGCATTAAAGCATTCGATCGAGGTAGCACAGCTTTCCGGTCTCCTCGCAGGAGAGGTAGGATGCGATGTCCGCATGGCAAAACGTGCCGGACTGCTTCATGATATCGGTAAATCCATCGACCATGAGGTAGAAGGATCTCACATTCAGATCGGTGCAGATCTCTGCAAAAAGTACAAAGAATCTCAGATTGTGATCAACACAGTAGAATCACATCACGGGGATGTAGAGCCCCAGTCTCTGATTGCATGTATCGTTCAGGCAGCGGATGCAATTTCCGCAGCAAGACCGGGTGCAAGAAGAGAAACACTCGAAACATATACCAACAGATTAAAACAGTTGGAAGACATCACGAATTCGTTCAAGGGTGTCGAAAAATCTTTTGCTATTCAGGCTGGTAGAGAAGTCCGCATCATGGTTGTTCCTGAGCAGGTATCCGATTCTGAAATGGTACTGCTCGCAAGGGATATCTCGAAACAGATCGAAGCTGAACTGGAATACCCGGGACAGATCAAGGTCAATGTTATCCGCGAGAGCCGTGTAACGGATTACGCGAAATAAAAGACTTTCTACGAAACAATTTAATAACGAAATCAAAAAGAGGCTGTGGACATGAGCAATCATGTTCCACAGCCTTTTCAGTGTGTATAAGAACAGTAAGTTTCAAAAGAATTTATACGTGCCGTATCCGGTTCGAGCGCATTTTCTGAGGTGTAGAGCCATACAGCTTTTTGAAGGTCCGCATAAAAATTTTGTAATTCGACAGCCCGTTTTTCTCCATCAGTACCGTGATCGTTTCGTCGGAATTCTGTAAATCTTCGTACAGGTGCATCGTGCGCACATCGTTCAGATATTCGAGAAAGGTCTGTCCGGTATACTTTTTAAAGAGCCGGCAGAAATACTCCTTCGAGAGCGCCAGGGAATCCGCGGCTGTTTCGAGGCTTAACGGTTCCGGGTAATGCACTTTCACCCAGTTCATAACGTGTGTCACGCGCTGCAGATCGCGCTGTGAACCCGTGAGGGATGCCGAAGGGATCTGGTGGGAATACGACCGGCAGAGATGGTACAGAAATTCGTACAGTCGTGAGGTAAAGAGAAGCTGGTATGAATCGGAAGGATTCTGCCGGATCTCGTTCATCTCCGAGAGCAGTGCGCGGAGCGGAGCCGGCTGTTCCGAGTAGGGAATGATCGTGTCGAAACGCATCGTATCAAAGTCCGGCAGATATTGGCGCATCTGGCTTGCGGAAATCTGCAGCAGAAGATATGTACAGGTGTTGGAGCGCGTCATATGGAGGTCGCCGGAGTTGATGATAATCAGATCGCCCTCGTTTAACCGATACTCCGTTGCCTGGACAATCGCGGAAAACTGTCCCCTGATCAGATAGAGAATTTCCACATATTCGTGCCAGTGCGCCGGAAAAACAAAAGCGGGCGCATCCTGCAGCTCAAAACGGACGTGCAGCAGATCGGTTTCGTGTATTGTTTCGTAAAAGCAGGATTCCATAAGTACCTCCAGGATGTGATAGAAATATACGTCAATTATAATCAAAAAAGATAAGAATATTGTACCAGAAATTGGGCGAAATATCAATATCAACCAGAGAAAGGACAAGAAAGGAACTAGAAGTTACACGAAAAAGGGAAGATAATGGAGACATTAGTACGAAACAAAGTTTGGGAGGAACAAAGACATGAAAGCAAAGGTAAGAACCTTTAACGGAACTACATCTCCGGAAGTAACCCAGCGTGAAACAGATCACCGCAAACTTGCCCGCGAGGCAGCAGCAGAGGGATTCGTTCTTCTGGAAAACAAAGATCATTTCCTGCCGCTGGCAAAGGGCAGCAAGGTAGGTCTTTACGGAGCAGGTGCGATCCGCACCATCAAAGGAGGCACCGGTTCCGGCGATGTCAATGAGCGTGACAGCGTTAATATTTTCCAGGGCATGAAAAATGCAGGCTACGACGTAACAAGCAGTGAATGGCTGGAGGATTACGATAAACTCTACGTACAGGCAAGACTGGACTGGAAAAATGAGATTTTCACAAAATTGAACGGAGACGACACAAAATTCTTTGATGCGTACTCTGCAACCCCGTTCTTTATGCCATCCGGAAACCCAATCGATGAAGAGAAAGCAGCAGCCGACGGTGCAGACACCGCATTCTTCGTTCTGGCACGTATCGCAGGAGAGAACAAAGACCGTTTTGATACGGAGGGTGACTACTTCATCTCCAAAGAAGAGAAAGCTATTCTGGCACAGGTTTCCAGATGCTATAAAAACGTTGTTCTTGTTATCAACACCGGCGGCCTGATGGATCTGGCATTCGTAGAAGAATTTGACAATATCCGCTCTATTTTACAGTACGTACAGGCAGGCCAGGAAGGCGGAAATGCATTTGCTGATGTTGTAAGCGGCGATGTAACCCCATCCGGAAAAATGACAGATACCTGGGCAAAAGATTACTATGATTATCCGGGTGCAGAGGTTTACAGCTACAAGAGCGGCGACCTCATGAAAGAAAAATACGAAGAGGGTATCTTCGTTGGATACCGTTACTTCGATACCTTTGAAGTACCAGTCCGTTACTCCTTCGGTTACGGTATGTCCTACACCGATTTCGAGATCAGAACCGATGACATCAAAGTAAGCGGCCGCGGTATGATGAATCCGAAAGTAAGCGTGACTGTTACCGTCACCAACACCGGCGATACTTATGCAGGAAAAGAAGTTGTACAGATCTACGCTTCCTGCCCGCAGGGCAGACTGGTGAAAGAGTTCCGCCGTCTGGCAGGCTTTGGAAAAACAAAACTGCTGGCTCCGAAGGAATCCCAGACCATGACCATCACCTTCCCGCTGTATCAGCTGACTTCCTATGAGGAGGAAAGCGCATCCTGGATTCTGGAGCCGGGCATGTATGGTATCTGGA
>OGOP01002357.1_pt1 | contig 11780 bp, 8 predicted proteins | sample 1552591 | NCBI WGS metagenome assembly OGOP01 (sample SAMEA2580120, study PRJEB22360) | human gut metagenome | biome: human gut; feature: human-associated habitat; material: faeces | place: Denmark | collected 2008/2010 | reverse complement strand
ACAGCTTATCTGCGATATCGAAATCGGTACTTACAGTTTCCGGGTTGTTATTTACGATAATAGTCTCGTATCCTTCTTTTGCAAATGCCCATGTACAATGTACAGAACAGAAGTCGAACTCGATACCCTGACCGATACGGATCGGACCGGATCCAAGAACAAGTACTTTCTTCTTATCTTTTGTCTGTTCAACTTCATTCTCGCTTCCATATACAGAGTAGTAATATGGTGTCTCTGCGGCGAACTCTGCTGCACAAGTATCTACGATCTTATATGCTGCAACGATACCGTTTGCATGACGCATATCGTGAATTTCCTGCTCTGTCTTACCTGTCAGCTGTGCGATTACATTATCCGGGAACTCGATACGTTTTGCTTCTGCAAGAAGCTCCGGTGTAAGTTCCTGTGTCTTCAGAGCTGTCTCCATCTCTGTGATGATCGCAAATTTATCGATAAACCACTCATCAACTTTTGTAATCTCGTGGATCAGATCGTAAGAGATTCCTCTTCTGCATGCTTCTGCGATTCTCCACATACGCATGTCATCTACTTTCTTCAGCTGATCGATCAGTTCATCATCTGTCAGATCTGTGAAGTCATAAGACATCAGACTGTCTACATGCTGCTCCAGAGAACGGATTGCTTTCATAAGAGCTCCCTCGAAGTTATTACAGATGCTCATAACTTCTCCGGTTGCTTTCATCTGTGTTGTCAGTGTTCTCTTCGCACTGATAAATTTATCAAATGGAAGTCTCGGGATCTTAACTACTACATAGTCAAGCATTGGCTCAAAACTTGCATAGGTCTTCTGTGTGATTGCATTCTTGATCTCATCCAGATTGTATCCAAGTGCGATCTTCGCTGCAACCTTCGCAATCGGGTATCCTGTTGCTTTGGAAGCAAGTGCAGAAGAACGGCTTACACGAGGGTTTACCTCGATTACACAATACTCGAATGTCTCCGGGTGTAATGCATACTGTACGTTACATCCACCTGTGATATTCAACTCACTGATAATGTTCAGTGCGGATGTACGAAGCATCTGATATTCTTTATCGCCCAATGTCTGAGATGGTGCGACTACGATACTGTCTCCTGTATGAACTCCAACCGGGTCAATATTTTCCATATTACATACTGTAATACAGTTTCCTGCTCCGTCACGCATTACCTCGTACTCAATCTCTTTCCATCCTGCGATACAACGTTCAACAAGAACCTGACCAACACGGGAAAGACGAAGACCATTCTCAAGGATCTCTACTAACTGCTGAGAATCATGCGCGATACCACCACCGCTTCCTCCCAGTGTATAAGCAGGACGAAGAACAACCGGATAGCCGATCTTATTTGCAAATGCAAGTCCGTCTTCTACATTTTCTACAACGAGAGAAGCTGCAACCGGCTCACCGATCTTCTCCATTGTCGCCTTGAACTCCAGACGGTCTTCTGCCTTCTTGATCGTCTCAGATGTTGTTCCGATCAGGCGTACACTATTCTCTTTTAAGAATCCAGCCTCTTCGAGTTCCATTGCAAGGTTCAGTCCAGCCTGTCCTCCAAGTGTTGGAAGTACACTGTCTGGTTTTTCCTTTTTGATCAGCTGCTCAACAACCTCAATTGTCAGTGGCTCGATATAAACACGATCTGCGATATCTTTATCTGTCATGATTGTCGCAGGGTTTGAGTTGAGAAGTACAACCTCAATCCCTTCTTCTTTCAGTGAACGGCAGGCCTGAGTTCCAGCATAATCGAACTCCGCAGCCTGTCCGATGACGATCGGACCAGAACCGATAACTAATACTTTTTTGATACTATTATCTCTTGGCATTATTTCTCTCCTCCCATCATCTCAAGAAAACGATCGAACAGGTATCCTGAATCCTGTGGTCCCGGGCATGCTTCCGGATGGAACTGAACTGTAAAGATGTTCTTTCCAACATATGCAAGTCCTTCGTTTGTTCCGTCATTTACATTCTTAAATGCAGGAACTGCAACGTTTGGATCAATCTTATCTTCATCAACAACATAGCCGTGATTCTGTGAAGAAATGTAGACTCTGCCTGTCTGAAGATCTTTCACCGGATGATTTCCACCACGGTGTCCGTATTTTAACTTGTAAGTTGTACCACCTGTTGCAAGTGCCATCAACTGATGTCCAAGGCAAATGGCAAATATTGGGATATCTGTTTCATAAAGCTTTTTGATTTCTTTGATAATTGATGTACATTCTGCCGGATCTCCAGGTCCATTGGAAAGCATAATGCCATCTGGATTAGATGCGATGATCTCCTCCGCTGTTGTATCGGCCGGATAAACGGTCACTTCGCAGCCGCGATCATTTAAAGATTTTGCGATGTTTTTCTTAGCTCCGAGATCAAGAAGTGCAACCTTCTTACCTTTTCCTTCTAAAACGTATTTCTCCGCACATGTAACTTTGGAGACAACACCTTCTACCTTATAATTCTTCAACTTAGAGATTACTTCATCAAGATCGTAATTCTCGTTTGTTGTGATCATACCATTCATGGTACCTTTTTCTCTTAAAATCTTTGTAAGAGCACGAGTATCAACTCCCGCAATACCCGGAATATCATATTTCTTGAGGAAATCCTGAATTGTACCTTCACATCTGAAGTTACTTGGCATTCTGGATAACTCCCTCACAATATATCCATCTGGCCACGCCTTTAATGACTCCATATCCGGTGTAATTCCATAATTACCAATCAGCGGATATGTCATAACCACTGCCTGTCCCGCATAAGAAGGGTCCGTCAGTACCTCAAGATATCCTGTCATTGAAGTATTAAACACGATCTCACTGATCATATCTCTCGTCGAACCAATGCTTGTTCCTGTAAACACAGTACCGTCTTCCAAAATAAGAAACGCTTTCATCTGTTCACCCTTTCCCTTCGTAAAAATATTTTTTTTCAAAAGGAAGGCGCTCATGGAGTCTTTATCCCAGAGCGCCCTCTTTCTCAAATTGTAAAGATTATACTACAGCACGAGAGACATTTCAACATCATTTTTGATGAATAACTTAGTACTTTTATTAATATATATTGGTATTTTTTACTTATAAATGGTATTTTATGCATTTTTATGAATACCAGAAGATCATTATGATCCGCTTTCTGTCGTCCACGGCATACGTATATTTCACCTCTTCCAATTGTCTGAAGTCAACAAGAAATTCCGCCGCCTGTGGAATCAAATTATCTATAATTTTCTCTTTTGCAACTTCATAAACAGCATTTTCCGAAAAGCGGATAGCAAACATTTCCTGTCCCTGTTCTATCCCTGCTTTCATTTTTTCATAGATTTCATTCTCATCAAATGTTTCATAGTACAGACCGTTGATTCGATAATATTCCAGATCATTGGAATCGCACACCGGATACGGCACAAAATCGTCTTGCTGATGATCTGTGAAAATTTCTTCATCTGTACAACATAGATACTCATAATTCACAAGATCATGAGGTAGCGTTTCTCCCGTCTCATTCTCCTGAAAGATCGGATCTCCGAAAGTCACATCCATCTGATAATACTTATCATCACATTTCACTATATTCCATGCATGTGCCCCCTGCTCTTTTACTGTTCCCACAACGTAAATACATTCTATTCCCATCTGTTTCAACAGATATTGCGCTGCCCTGGAATATCCTGCGCAGACGGATTTTTTCCCAACCAAAGAACTATAAATATTCTGATTATCCAATGCGTTTTGATCATAATCCACCGTATCTACAAGATATTTGAAAATGTACTTGATCTTCTCATACGCTGTCTCACATCCCTGTGCACCTGCAAGTGCCTCTTGTGCCGCATTTTCAATCTGCTCCCGTCTGGATTCTCTCTGATCTGGTGTGCAGATATAAGACGGATGAAACTCGGTATAATCTTTATATACCGTCATTTTTGAGCTCCCGTCACACCAGAACAATTCCGGCCGGTCATACATCAGATATTCGTATATCTTTCCAGCCTCATCGTTCTCGCCTGCGTGAAGAAGAATGGTCTCCTCCATGAAACAAACACCCTGCAGGATCTCACGATAAACCTGTTTTTCCTGCTCCGACAGCTGCTGATAATAAAAACCATCTGCAACGTCTTCTTCTGATACATTTAACTCCGGAAATTCTATTTTCTGACCAGAATCAGACAAAAGGACATTTCCAGACTCACGGAATAATCCGGGTACTGCTTTTGTCATCTTTAATACACCTGCCGCTCCGATGATCACAAGAAGAAGCACAAGAAACACGAATCCTTTTCTTGTTGTTTTTCTATTTCTTCGTCGTTTTTTCCTTCGTCTTCTGTCTATTTCCATTAATTTCACTGTCTCCTGTCCGAACTGTTCCTGTACTTTATGAAAGCTCCGCTATTCTTGACACGCCAACATAAATTTCCGATATCTTATACCATGTTTTATAATCTATCTCTCCTGTTACCGGAAGATCGAATATAGATTGAAATTTCCGGACAGCCGCTTCTGTTTCAGGTCCATAGATTCCATCTTCCGTCAATTTGGGGATTTCCGGATATGCCCCCGCAATCACATTCAGTTCTTCCTGTATCTGACGCACTTTGGGGCCTTGTGCACCTTGTTCCAGTGTATATCCCGGCCAGGAAGACGGAATACCTGAGATTGCTTCTGCCGTATTGATATACATATCGTCACCATAATAATACCTTAGAATTTCAATCGGAGAAAATCCCTGTTCTCCCAGACTTTTTGACCCCCACTGTGTCAACCAGTTTGGACAACTCACTCTGCGACCATCACAATACTGTGTCAGGATTGGCTGGCGCACATTCGGCCGTGACAGATAGTCTGCAAACAGTTCATCCACAATCACTGAAATGGGCTCAAATATATTGCGCTCCGGGATCCATTTATGGTCAAATGCCGTTGATGATGTAATTGTAAAATCAAACCCTTTATTTCGATACCATTCCGTATAAACCCTGTTTAAAGTGAATGACATAATTGCCAGCACATTTGCCCTTATGGTGTCTGCCGGCCAAGTTGCATAGATTTCACTTGATGCGACATTTTTTATATAATCTTTGTACTTCACATAATAATTCTGTGCTGTAGAATCCCGCGGAGATCCATCATGTACGATAATATATTCCGGTACAACCACACGGCTCAAGACAATTTCTCCTGTTTCATTTACCGGCTTAATCTCTTCCTCTGCAATCTTCGGAGGATAATTTCCATATAAAGTATGAGCAGGGATGACGAATACCTGCTCTTCTTCCCTGCTCTGATCCTTTTGTTTCATGCGTATATTCTGGATTGCCTTTGTGTTTGCCAGGATCTCTGTTCCCGAAACACTGATCGACTCAAATCCTTCTGCTTCAATATTCAATGTATATTCTGAATATGGTTGACGTTCTTCGTTCTCATCCAGACTCCATTCTTCCGGTGGTGCATTCAGTTCAACCAGTTCTGTCTGACCGGAAGAATCCGTGACTACCTGCTCTAATATACTTTCCGGAATTCCTGTATAAGAGATGGAAATCCGTGCTTCTTTTACTGGAAATGCATTCACAGAAGATGTAACATTTACCTGCAGCTGACCACGATCGATCAGATTCTCCTGCGTTTCTTTGCTTTCAATTGAACCTTGTATCGGTTGAAAAAGTTTCATAGTTTGTCTCCCACATCTGATTCGTTTCCTTTTTCCAGTATATGCGGGAAACTCCTATTCTTTCCTGTTTTCTACACAAGTTTCAGAATGTCATTAAACATAATAACAACCATCAATGCCATCAGAAGCACAAATCCTGCAAAATGTACCATGCCTTCTTTCTCAGGTGGTACTCTTTTTCCACGAACGGCCTCAATGATAAGGAATACAAGACGTCCACCGTCCAACGCCGGAAGCGGTAACAGATTCATCACACCCAGGTTGGCGGTCAGAAGTACTCCTATATTGAGAAGATTTAAAATCACTACTACCATGCCTGCCGGAGCTGCTTCCTGATAAACGTTATCTACCGCACTGACAATTCCAACCGGACCGGAAAGATCTTTTACTCCTACCTTTCCACCAACTAACATTTTCAGACTGTCAACTGTATATGTGATCCAATACTTCACCGTATATGCTCCGTATCGAACTGTTCCAAACAGACCCGGACGAACCATCTCACCACCTGTAATTCCAAGCAGAGGAAAAGCATCTCCCTCATTCTGTTTTGGTTCCAGCACAACTGTATAATCCTTACCGTCACGCTCATACTCAACTTCTACACTTTTTGTTCCCGCATGCATCATATTATACAGACTGATATCGTTCCAGATATAAACTGATTTTCCTCCGATCTTCTTGATCACATCTCCCGGTTCGATACCTTCTTCCTGCGCTGAATATCCATCTGTCACATTACTGACAATCGGTGCTCGATATCCCGTCCAGCCAATAATAATCATGCAGAGGATCCATGCAAGAATAAGATTAAACACTGGACCTGCAACAATTACTGACATTCTTGCCCAGACCGATTTGCTGTTAAAGCTCCCTTCAGACATATCATCCACATCATCTTCTCCCATCATGCAGGCTCCGCCAAACGGAAGAAGCTTTAAGCTGAATTTTGTTTCTCCAAACTGTTTTCCAAAAATAGTCGGTCCAAGACCCAGAGAGAATTCATCCACACGGATCTTATTCTTCTTTGCAAGCAGAAAGTGTCCTAATTCGTGAAAGATTACAATCGCACTGAATAGCAGAATTGCCAAGATTATGCCCATACATTACCACCTGTTTTTAATAAATTCATATGTTTCCTGTTCTGTCTTTAGTATCTCCTCAACGGTTGGAGCCGCAATATTTTTATGCGCTTCCATACACGCCTGAATAATTTCAGGAATCTGGAGATACTTAATCTTTCTGTCAAGGAACAGCGCAACTGCTTTCTCATTTGCCGCATTTAACACGGTCGGAAGGGAACCTCCTGTTCTTCCCGCTTCAAAAGCAAGCTTCAATCCATAAAATGTTTCCAGATCCGGCTGTTCAAACGTGATCTGCTGAAGTGTCGAAAAGTCCAGTCTGTCACCCGGAAGATAACGGCGTTCCGGATAATAGAGTGCATACTGGATTGGAAGTTTCATATCCGGTGTTCCAAGCTGTGCGATCACTGCACCATCTTCATATTCCACCATTGAATGAATGATACTCTGTGGCTGCACAACAACCTGAATCTGATCTACATCCACTCCAAAGAGCCATTTCGCCTCAATCACTTCAAGACCTTTGTTCACCATTGTAGATGAGTCAATTGTAATCTTGCGTCCCATTGCCCAGTTTGGATGTTTCAATGCATCCTCTACCTGGATGTTCGCCAGATCTTCCAGTTTCTTTCCTCTAAATGGTCCACCGGATGCCGTCAGGAGAATCTTGTGCAGAGCCTTCTGCTGTCCTCCCTGAAGAGACTGAAAGATTGCGCTGTGCTCGCTATCCACCGGAAGAATAGAAACCCCTTTTTCCTTTGCCAGCGGCATAATGATATGTCCTGCTGTGACCAGTGTCTCTTTATTTGCCAAAGCAATATCTTTTCCTGCATTAATTGCTTCAATTGTAGGAAGAATTCCAATCATTCCGACAATTGCTGTCACAAGAATCTCTGACTCCGGCTGTCTCGCTACTTCAAGCAGTCCATCCATACCGCTTACTACTTTAACATCCAGATCATTTATTTTGTCTTTTAATTCATTTGCTCTTTCTTCTTTCCAAACTGCTGCCAGTTTCGGCTTAAATTCTCTGATCTGTTTCTCCAGGAGATCAATATTATTCCCTGCTGCAAGTGCTGTAACCTCTAGATCGCCATTTGTCCTGACAATCTCCAATGTCTGTGTTCCTATGGATCCTGTAGATCCCAAAATTGCAATTTTCTTCATCGTAACTTTTTACCTCTATTCTGCTTTTATGTTACAATCCACAAAACTGTGGATCAGCAACGCATCTATCACACATATATCTCCTTTTACAGAAACAGGGAAAGATAGAAAATAATAGGTGCTGTAAAGATAACACTGTCAAAACGGTCAAGAATTCCTCCATGTCCAGGAATCAGTTTTCCATAATCTTTAATGTTGTGGTATCTCTTGATCGCAGAAGCTGCCAGGTCGCCAATCTGTGAAATTGCTCCACCAACCGCACCGATAATCGCATATTCCAATATATCTGCTGCCGCATTTCCCCAGTAGTTAATTGCAAGTCCATACAATACTCCGATCAATGCTGCACCAAGGATTCCTCCGATTCCACCTTCTATTGATTTCTTCGGACTTAAAATCGGTGCCAGCTTGTGCTTTCCGATCAACATACCGACACAGTATGCACAAGTATCACATCCCCAGGAGCATACAAACACAAGCCATACCGAGAAGATTCCTCCCGGAAGATTTCTTGTCTGATAAATGTAAGAGAGCATCACTGCCACATAGAACATTCCAAAAAAACCGGCAAAAATCTGCTGTGTATTATATTTCGGATAGGAAAATACAAGAACCGCCATCTGGCAGATCAAAAAAGCCATAAACAGCATAACAAAACAGTTTAAGGATTCTCCCGGAAGAAGCGGTTTAAAATATAATAACCCATAATACAGGATTGCAAAAATATATCCGACAATTCCTGGTGCCTTCTTCTCTATGTGAAATACTTTATACAACTCTGTCATTCCGATCAGGCTGATTAATAACAAAACTGCAAAGAGCAGGTTTCCGCCCGTGATCACTGTGACAAGCGCGATGATCACTAATAGTATTCCACTTAGTAACCTTGTTTTAAACATCTTTATTCCGCCTCCTCTACTCCGCCGAATCTTCTATGCCTGCGGTTATATTCTTCCACCGCTTTTATAAGCTCTTCTTTCGTAAATGCCGGCCACGGAATATCTGTAAAATAAAACTCTGAATAGGCCAGCTGCCAAAGCAGATAATTCGATAATCTTTGTTCTCCGCTTGTACGGATCATCAAATCCGGATCCGGAATGTCATTTGTATCCAGATAAGAATTAAATAATGATTCATCGATCGTGTCCGGATTTACCTTGCCGGCCGCACAATCCTTCGCAAGCTTTCTGGCTGCTCTTGTGATCTCATCACGGCTTCCATAGTTGATCGCAAGGTTGAAATTCAGCCCGGTATTGTTTTTGGAAGACTCAACCAGTTCTTTTAAGCTCTCCTGCAGATCATCTGCAAGTGCCGTCGGATCTCCGAGAACACGGACTTTCATATTATTTTCCCTTGCTGTCTTGATACAGGTCTTTGTATAGCTTCGGAAAAGCTTCATCAGCCCGTCAACTTCTTCTCTGGAACGTTTCCAGTTCTCAGTCGAAAACAGATAGACCGTCAGATATTTGATACCGATATCATAAGCGTCACGGCAGATTTTTTCCAGATTCTTGGCACCGCGTGCATGCCCGTAATTACGCGGCATCCCTTTGCTCTTTGCCCAGCGTCCGTTGCCGTCCAGAATGATTGCTACATGTTGTGGAATATTCATACACAAAACCTCCTGTGTGCAAAAAAGCAGGGATGCCACACTGCAACATCCCTGTATTTACCCAATATTTACCTTCTAAGACTACACGGTCATGATCTCTTTTGATTTCTCCTCGATAGCCTTGTCGATATCCTTGATATACTTGTCTGTCAGCTTCTGGACATTTTCTTCCAGCTCTTTGACTTCGTCCTCGGATACCTCTTTTCCCTTTCCAAGTTTCTTGAATGCATCGTTTGCGTCACGTCTGATATTGCGGACAGCAACTTTTGCACCCTCGCCTTTTTTCTTCACTTCTTTTACCAGATCTTTTCTTCGTTCCTCTGTCAGTTCCGGGAATACCAGACGGATCACTTTTCCGTCGGTATTCGGATTGATGCCAAGGTCGGATGTCTGGATCGCTTTGCAGATCTCTTTGATCAGAGATGCATCCCACGGCTGAATCTGGATCATACGCGGCTCCGGAACGGTAACGTTTCCTACCTGCTGAAGTGGCGTCGGTGTTCCGTAGTACTCTACGGTGATACGATCCAGTACGTGCGGATTGGCACGACCTGCACGAATCGCTCCGAACTCTTCGAGCAGATTGTTATATGATTTTGTCATTTTGACATCGTATGCTTTGATTCTTTCATCCATTTCTGATTCCTCCTGTATTCTGGTATTATACGGTAACTTTTGTTCCGTTGAATTTGCCGTTTACGGTATTGACTATGCTGTTCTCTTCGTTCAGCCCGAAAACAAGCATCGGCATCTTGTTTTCCATGCAGAGAATGGACGCTGCCATATCTACTACGCCCAGTTTGCGGTCGATGACTTCCTGAATAGAGATTTCATCGTATTTTTTTGCATCTGGGTTGGTCTTCGGATCACTGTCATATACACCATCAATGGATTTTGCGAGCAGGATCACATCTGCCTCAATCTCAATGGCACGAAGCACGGTTGCTGTATCGGTGGAAAAATACGGATGTCCAGTACCTCCTGCAAAGAAAGATACAATCCCTTTTTCAAAATATTTATTGGCACGGTCTTTTGAGAAAAGTTTTGTAAACGCTCCGCATGCAAACGGTGTCAGGATCTGTGTTTTCATTCCGACAGAACGGAAGATCTCCGATACATAAATGCAGTTCATGACCGTTGCCAGCATTCCGATCTGATCCGCTTTTGTGCGGTCGATATTCTCACTGGAGCGGCCTCTCCAGAAGTTACCGCCGCCGATCACGATGCTGACTTCCAGACCTGCATCGACAATCTCTTTTACCTGTTTTGCTACTTTTGTAACGGTCGGCTCATCAAAGCCCATATGTTTATCACCTGCAAGTGCTTCGCCGCTTAATTTCAATAATACTCTTTTCATTCTGCACCTCAATCTGTTTTTTTGTTTCGAGACAGTTTATGTGTCTGTTTACCTGAAACTTTCTGCTGAGAGTATATCATATTTCCTTTGAAACTACAACTAAGAATTCTCTGAGTACTTCCACGGATTTTTCCTTCGGTCGGCATATTTTTTTGCACCGGAAGAGAACCTCCGCAAATTTTGCTATACTTTTTCCCGCGTTTTTGTTATAATCACGCTTGGTATCCGCACAGCATACGATCTGTTGCCCGTCGGATACCCGGTAACTCAGAAACATAACCTGAATATGGGAGATATCATATGAATGCAACTTTATTTCTGGATGCTGCACTGGACGCACTGCTTGACAGTCTTCGCATGCTTCCCTTTTTATTTGTAGCTTTTCTGATCCTGGAAGCCCTCGAACACTATTCCAGTAACCGGCTGACGCATTTCTTTCAGCACAAAAAAGGCGGACCGGCCATCGCATCCCTGCTTGGCTGCATCCCTCAGTGTGGATTTTCCACTCTGATCTCAAGCCTTTACTGCGGAGGCATTGTCACAGTCGGAACCTTGATTGCTGTATACTTATCCACTTCGGATGAAGCGATCCTGATCCTTCTTGCACATCCGGATCGGGCTGGTGTGGTCGGAAAGCTTCTGCTCGCCAAACTGATCATCGCCATTCCTGCCGGATATCTGGTTGATTTTATCTGGAACAGATGGAGACATCCTCAGAAACACGTCGAGGATCTCTGTGACCACTGCGGATGTCACGATCATCACGGTATTATAAGGCCGGCACTAAATCACACGTTAAAGCTTTTTGCTTTTATCCTTGTGTTCAATGCCGTTCTGAATCTTCTGCTCGAAGGGATCGGGCTGGAATCACTCTCGAAAGCCCCGCTTGGCGG
>OGOP01002356.1_pt1 | contig 11781 bp, 7 predicted proteins | sample 1552591 | NCBI WGS metagenome assembly OGOP01 (sample SAMEA2580120, study PRJEB22360) | human gut metagenome | biome: human gut; feature: human-associated habitat; material: faeces | place: Denmark | collected 2008/2010 | reverse complement strand
TGCTCGAATTTCGTCTGAAAGCCTACAATTACTGGAAGACGCTCAAGGAGCCAAAGTGGGGACACGTTCACGTGCCACCTATTGACTACCAGGAGATTTCATACTATGCTGACCCTTTGGCAAAGAAGCCGAAGAACAAGGAGATTGATCCTGAGTTGGAGAAGACATTCGATAAACTCGGTATTCCTCTGGAGGAGCGTCTGGCTTTGAGCGGTACCGCCGTAGATGCCATCATGGACTCTGTGTCGGTAAAGACTACCTTCAAGGAGAAACTCCGTGAGAAAGGTGTCATCTTCTGCAGTATCGGTGAGGCTGTGAAGGAGCATCCTGATTTGGTAAGAGAGTATCTGGGAACCGTGGTTCCTTATCGTGATAACTTTTATGCAGCCTTGAACAGTTGCGTATTCAGTGATGGCTCATTCGTTTATATTCCTAAGGGCGTTCGCTGTCCGATGGAGTTGAGCAGTTACTTCCGCATCAATGCCCGTAACACCGGTCAGTTTGAGCGTACATTGATTATCGCTGATGATGATGCTTACGTTTCTTACCTGGAGGGATGTACAGCGCCAATGCGTGATGAGAATCAGCTTCATGCGGCTATTGTCGAGATAATTGTCAAGGACAATGCTGAGGTGAAATACTCTACTGTTCAGAACTGGTATCCTGGTGATGAGCATGGTAAGGGTGGTGTGCTGAACCTGGTAACCAAGCGAGGCGACTTGCGTGGTGTGAACTCTAAGTTGAGCTGGACTCAGGTAGAGACGGGTTCTGCGATTACCTGGAAGTATCCTTCCTGTATCTTGCGTGGCGACAACTCTGTAGCTGAGTTCTACAGCGTAGCTGTTACCAACAACTATCAGGAGGCTGATACCGGTACCAAGATGATTCACATGGGTAAGAACACCAAGAGTACCATCATCTCTAAGGGTATTTCGGCAGGACATAGCCAGAATTCCTATCGTGGATTGGTTCGTGCCACATCCAATGCCGACAATGCACGCAACTATAGTTCCTGCGACTCTTTGTTGCTGGGCAGCGATTGTGGAGCGCATACCTTCCCATATATGGATGCCCATAACGACACAGCCGTGTTCGAGCATGAGGCAACTACCTCGAAGATTTCAGAAGACCAGCTCTTCTATTGCAATCAGCGAGGTATTCCTACCGAGGAGGCTGTCGGCTTGATCGTAAACGGTTATGCCAAGGACGTGCTCAACAAGTTGCCTATGGAGTTTGCCGTTGAGGCACAGAAACTCCTGAGTGTTTCACTCGAAGGAACCGTAGGATAATCATCTTAATTCTCGATGAAATCGATAAAAATTGACTAAAATTATGTTAGAGGTAAAGAATCTGCATGCTACTATTGCAGGCAAAGAAATATTGAAAGGTATCAACCTGACTATCAACGATGGTGAGATACATGCTATCATGGGACCTAATGGTTCCGGTAAGTCAACCTTGAGCGCTGTGCTCACAGGTAACCCTCTTTATACAGTAACAGAGGGCGAGGCTATCTTCAACGGCAAGAACCTTCTGGATATGAAGCCAGAGGACCGTGCCCGTGAAGGCTTGTTCCTCTCTTTCCAGTATCCAGTAGAAATTCCTGGCGTATCCATGACCAACTTCATGCGTGCGGCTATCAATGCCAAGCGTGTGTATCAGGGTTTGGAACCATTGAATACAAGCGAATTCATGAAGCTGATGCGTGAGAAGCGCGAGTTGGTGGAATTGGACAGCAAGTTGGCTCGCCGTTCTGTAAACGAAGGTTTCTCGGGTGGTGAGAAGAAGCGCAACGAGATTTTCCAGATGGCTATGCTGGAGCCAAAGCTCTCTATCCTCGATGAAACCGACTCAGGTCTCGATGTGGATGCGATGCGTATCGTGGCTGATGGTGTGAACAAGATGCATACCGACAAGACTTCTGCCATTGTCATCACTCACTACGATCGTCTGCTCGATATGATTAAGCCAAGTGTGGTTCACGTTCTCTATAAGGGTAGAATCGTGAAGACAGCCGGTCCTGAACTTGCCAAGGAGATTGAGGCTCGTGGCTACGACTGGATCAAGGCTGAAGTAGATGAGAAATAATTAGGAGGATGGCTATGCTTTCAGAAAAACAATATTTAGACTTGTATCAGTCTTCTTCGAGAATAATCAAGAAGAACAGTGCTGAGATGCTCAATGCGGTGCGCGATGCTGCGTTTGAGGACTTCCGTCGCCTGGGCTTCCCTTCCCGAAAGGTAGAAAGATACAAGTACACAGATATGAGCGCCATCTTCGAGCCAGATTATGGCTTGAACTTGAACCGTCTGGAAATTCCGGTAGATCCATACGAAGCTTTCCGCTGCGATGTGCCTAATCTGAGCACTTCGCTCTACTTCGTGGTAAACGATGCTTTTTATAACAAAGCATTGCCTAAAGTAGAGCTTCCGGAGGGCGTAATCGTGGATTCTTTGAGCAAGATTGCTGCAGAAAGCCCTGAATTCATCGGGAAATACTACGCTAAGATTGCCAAAACCGACGAAGATGGCATCACCGCATTGAATACATTCCTGGCACAGGATGGCTTGCTGATTTATGTTCCAAAGAATGTAAAGGTAGAGCGAACTATTCAGGTCATCAATATTCTCCGTTCGGATGTTGATTTGATGGTAAACCGACGTGTACTCATCGTGATGGAACAGGGTGCTGAGGCTAAGTTCCTCTTCTGTGACCATGCAGCCGATGACAAGAACTTCCTCGCAACCCAGGTTATCGAGGCATTCGTAGGCGAGAATGCCAGTCTCGACCTCTATTGCCTGGAGGAGACTCATTACAAGAACCGCCGTGTCAGCAACGTGTATATTGAGCAGCAGGCTAACAGCCGTGTAAACCATAACGTCATCACCCTTCATAATGGTATCACCCGCAACCGACTCGACCTCGTGTTCAAGGGCGAGGGAGCCGAATGCTTCTGCAATGGTTGTGTGATTGCCGATAAGAACCAGGTGGTAGATAACAATACGCTCATTGATCATCAGGTGGGTCATTGTACCAGCAACGAACTTTATAAGTATGTGCTCGATGGTGAGGCACGTGGTGCTTTTGCCGGCAGAGTGCTGGTTCGTCATGGTGCCCAGAAGACCACTTCGCAGGAAACTAACCAGAACCTCTGTGCTACGAAGACTGCCCGCATGTTCACCCAGCCGATGCTGGAGATTTATGCCGACGATGTGAAGTGTGCACACGGTAGTACTGTAGGTCAGCTCAACGATGCCGCCCTGTTCTATATGCAGCAGCGTGGTGTGAGCCGTGAGGAGGCTAAGTTGCTCCTTCAGTTTGCATTTATCAACGAAGTCATCGACAAGATGGAGCTGGATCCATTGCGCGATCGCCTGCATCATCTCGTAGAGAAGCGATTCCGTGGTGAACTCAATAAGTGCGAGGGTTGCAAGCTTTGCAAGTAGATAATATCCTTTTAAAGGAGCTAAGTTCTTAAAACTATGTATGATATCAATCAAGTAAGAGCAGATTTCCCGATTTTATCGAGAACGGTATATGATAAGCTATTGGTGTATTTGGATAATGCGGCAACTACACAGAAGCCATTGTGCGTACTCGATGCCATGCGCGACGAGTATCTCAATGTGAATGCCAATGTGCATCGTGGTGTGCACTATCTCTCTCAGCAGGCTACCGATCTTCATGAAGCAGCCCGTGAGACTGTGCGCAAGTTTATCAATGCGCCGAAGGTTGAGGAAATCATCTTCACCCGAGGTACTACAGAGAGTCTGAATCTTGTGGTTTCATCGTTCTGCGATGCATTTATGAGCGAGGGCGACGAGGTGATTATCTCTACCATGGAGCATCATTCCAATATCGTGCCTTGGCAGTTGCAGGCTGCCAAGAAGGGAATCGCCATCCGTGTGATTCCTATCAATGATAAAGGTGAGATTAACCTCGATGAATTCGCCAATTTATTTACCGAACGCACCAAAATCGTGAGCATAGCCCAAGTGAGCAACGTGCTCGGTACGGTGAATCCGGTAAAAAAGATGATTAAGATTGCCCATGAGCACGGTGTGCCTGTGATGGTGGATGGCGCTCAGAGTACTCCTCACTTTGCTGTGGATGTGCAGGACATGGATTGCGATTTCTTCGCTTTCAGCGGTCATAAAATCTATGGTCCTACCGGTATCGGTGTGCTTTATGGCAAGGAAGAATGGCTCGACAAGTTGCCTCCTTATCAGGGAGGTGGCGAAATGATTGAGAGTGTAAGTTTCGAGAAGACCACTTTCGAGAAACTGCCTTTCAAGTTCGAGGCTGGTACTCCTGATTATGTAGCTACCCATGGTTTGGCAAAGGCCATCGATTATGTCTCTGCACTCGGCATGGATAACATTGCCAAGCATGAGCAGGAATTGACCCGTTACTGCATGGAGCAGATGCGAACTATCGATGGAATCAGACTTTTTGGTGAGCAGGAGGGCAAAGATGCCGTTGTCAGCTTCTTGGTTGGTGATATTCATCACATGGACATGGGAACATTGCTCGATCGTCTGGGCATTGCTGTCCGTACCGGTCATCATTGTGCTCAGCCTTTGATGGACCGTTATGGCATTCTGGGAACTGTTCGTGCCAGCTTTGCCTTGTACAATACCAAGGAGGAGGTTGATGCGCTTGTAGCAGGCGTAAAACGCGTTTCTCAGATGTTCTAAAAGCTTTTATATATAATGATTCCCCATTTCTATGATGGAATTGGGGAATTATTGTTTTTATATTAAAATAAACAACCTAAAAACAAACAAATGAAAAGAATATTATTAAGTACTTTTCTGTTGATTTCCTTGAGCCTTTCAGCTCAGAATATTGATAGAAAACAAGTAGTAGAGAGGAATAATCCTCATGTGGTGACGATGGATTCGCTGAATTCCTTGTCTGTGGGTAATGGTGGCTTTGCCATGACTGTAGATGGAACTGGTCTTCAGTCATTCCCTAAGTCTTATTCCAAGGGCGTTCCTTTGGGTACGATGAGCGATTGGGGCTGGCATTCGTTTACCAATCCTGAGAATTATAAACAGGAAGAAAGTTGGCGTTATTATGATTATGGAAGAGGAAGAAAGGAGCCATACGCTACCCAGATAAAGGAAGATAAGAGAAAGAAGGCAGCAGGAGATTGGTATCGTGTCAATCCTCATCGTCTGCATTTGGGTACATTGGGACTTTCTCTGGGGGCTGACCCTAAGAATATACAGCAGGTTAACCAAATTTTGGACATGTGGGATGGAATGATTAAGAGCAGCTTTATTTATCATGGTCGTGCTTATCAGGTGGAGACCACTTGTCATCCTGAGCTGGATATGATTGCTACTCACGTCCAGTCCAAAGGTCCTATCGCATTTGATATCCGTTTTGCTTATCCTACAGGCGGTCATTGTGACGATGCTTGCGATTGGAATAAAGATCATCTTCATTCCACAATGCTTGTTTCACAAGATAAGAATTCTGCCGTATTGAAACGAACTATCGATGAAACCGTCTATTTCGTGATATTGAGATGGCAGGGTATAGCCAAACTCAAGCAGAAAGGCAAGAATTTCTATCAGCTGCAGTCAAAGTCTGCTGACTTGAAATTGACCTGTGAATATGCAGAGCAGTTATCTTCTGAGAGCAAGACTTTTGCTGAGGTTGCGGATGCAGCCAAGGCTTATTGGAATAGCTATTGGCAGAAGGGAGCAATGGTGGATTTCGGACAGTGTAAGGATCTTCGTGCTCAGGAGATGGAGCGCCGTGTAGTGTTGAGCCAATACCTGCTGGCTATTCAGGATGCAGGTGACACTCCTCCACAGGAAACCGGTCTTACTTATAATTCCTGGTTTGGCAAGTTCCATTTGGAGATGATTCTCTGGCATCAGGCACAATTTGCCTTGTGGGGACATCCTGAATTGTTGGAGCGTTCTTTATCCTGGTATTTCAAGGCAGAGCCGAATGCCCGCAAGATAGCCCAGCGACAGGGATTCAAGGGAGTAAGATGGATGAAGATGACCGATCCTGGTGCTGGTGAGGCTCCATCAAGTGTAGGAAGTTTCCTGATTTGGCAACAGCCACACCTCATTTATCTGGCAGAATTGCTTTATCGTGCCAATCCTTCGCCTGCCATCTTGCAGAAATATGCGAAACTGGTCGATGAAACAGCTGAATTTATGGGCGACTTTGCAGAATATGATAAGGAGAAAGACCGTTATATTCTTCGCGGTTGTATTGCTGCCCAGGAAACCTTACCTGCCGCTACAACCGTTAATCCTCCATTCGAGCTCAGTCAGTGGCATTGTGCCTTGAAGATTGCGCAGGAATGGCGTGAACGACTGGGTAAGGCTCGTGATGCTCATTGGGACGATATCATTGCCAAGATCTCTCCTCTTGCATCCAAGGACAGTTTATACCTTGCTGCAGAGACCGAGCCTGATACCTATACCAAGGTTCGCATGTTCAGTGATCATCCAGCCGTGATGGGTGCCATCGGTCTGTTCCCATATAATAGTAGAATGATTGATTTTGCCAAGATGAAGAAGACCGAGCAATGGATTTGGAAGAACTGGAAGTGGAATACTTCCTGGGGCTGGGATTATCCGATGATGGCAATGGGAGCTGCCCGCATGGGAGAACCTGAGAATGCAGTAGGTGCTTTACTGATGCACCAGCAGAAGAATACCTATTTGGTAAGCGGTCATAACTATCAGGATGCCCGTTTGCGCCTTTATCTTCCTGGCAATGGCGGTTTGTTGATGGCTGTAGCCATGATGTGTGCCGGCTGGGACGGCAGTATTCATCCTAATCCGGGATTCCCGCAGGATGGCAATTGGAATGTGAAATGGGAAGGCTTGAAGCCTTTGCTTTAATAATATGATGTATCATCAAGAATAAATAATATGTTGGAAAGTCATTATTATAAGGATATGATAGAGGCTGGCTGTGATGAGGCTGGCCGTGGATGCTTGGCGGGTAGCGTCTATGCTGCAGCCGTCATTCTTCCTCCTAATTATCAGAATGCCGATTTGAACGACAGTAAGAAACTTACGGATAAGAAGCGCAAGGCACTCCGCAAGCAGATAGAGCGTGATGCCGTAGCTTGGGCTGTGGGCATTGTTACGCCTGAAGAAATCGATAAAATCAATATTCTCAACGCCAGTTTCCTGGCTATGCACCGTGCCCTGGACCAGCTCAAGGTTCGTCCAGAGGCTGTTATCGTGGATGGTAACCGGTTTAAGCCTTATAAGGATTTGCCTTATACAACCATCGTAAAGGGAGACGGCAAGTATCTGGCAATTGCTGCGGCAAGCATCCTTGCCAAGACCTATCGTGATGATTACATGGATGCGCTGGCAGAAGAATATCCGCAGTACGACTGGAAAGGCAACAAGGGTTATCCTACCAAGAAACATCGTGCTGCCATCAGGGAATTTGGAGTCACTCCATATCATCGCATGAGTTACAATCTTTTAGGTACTGGCAAATTGAGTATAGATTTCAAGGATTAGAGGCTACAGATTTGGTCCTTTAAAACAAAGTCTGTTTTTTCTGTCGATTATTATAAACGAAAAGGAGGTAAATGCCGTCGATTGGTATTTACCTCCTTTTCGTTTTTTCTGACAGATACGGAGAATGTCTAATCTGTCTTTTATCATCAAGACGATATTAGAAGTCAAGAGTAATACCCTTTTCGTCAATCTTCTTGTATGTCTTGTCGTTGACAATTACATTCTTTGAATTCTTGGCATCGAAGGTGTGGTTCTTTGCACTAACCTTGATGTTTTCGAGCTTCACGCCATCTGTGCGGTTGATGACGATGCCATATTCTGCATTGTTTACCTCCATATCCTTGATGTGGATATTGCTTACCGGCATCTCAGGGAGACCGTTGAAGTAAGCGGCACGACGGGCTGTGCGGCAGATGACATGGTTGATGTCGATATTGCGGAAGCAAGGAGTTGTCTCATCTACCTTGAACTTCTGTACCTTCTGACTCTTAGCCTCGTCGCCATCGTTGAGAACTTCAACGGCAGACTTGCCACCGTAATAGAGATCGAAGGTGATGACATCGGTCTGGATATCAAACATTGACATGTTGTCGATATAAATATTCTCTACTACGCCACCACGACCGCGTGTACTCTTGAAACGGAGCCCCACATCAGTACCGAGGAACTGGCAGTCGCTCACCTTAATATTCTTTACGCCACCGCTCATCTCGCTACCAACAACGAAACCGCCATGACCCTTGAATACGGTACAGCCGTTTACGATGACATTCTCGCAAGGAATGCCGCGCTTTCTTCCGTCAGCATCCTTACCGCTCTTGATACAGATACCGTCATCGCCCACGTCGAAAGTAGAATTGACGATGAGTGCATTCTTGCAGCTCTCCAGGTCAAGACCATCACCGTTCTGGGCGTATGAAGGGTTGCGGACCAATACATCTTCTATAAGAACGTTCTCGCACATCAGCGGATGAATGTTCCATGCTGGTGAATTCTGGAAGATAACACCGTTGAGCCAAACGTTCTTGCAGCTTACGAGGCTTATCATCACAGGACGGAGGAAACGCTTGATCTCGTTCCACTCTTCTTCTGAAGTTGGAGTCTTAGGCACATTCATGTTGGCGCTGTTGTCAGCCTTCAATGCACCCTCTGTTGGGAACCAGTAGTCAGCTCTCTTGAAAGCACCGCCACGAGAAGTAATCTGCTTCCACTGTGCATCTGTAACCTTCTGCTTCTTCAATGGACGCCAGTATTCTCCGTTTCCGTCGATGCAGCCCTGACCGGTAATTGCCACGTTGGTAAGATTATGGCCAGAGATAGGTGACTGGCAGCGGCGTGTATTCAAACCTTCGAATGATGTATCTACGAAAGGGTAGAGGGCATCGTCTGGTGAGAAAAGGATGACTGCACCTTTTTCGAGATGCAGGTTGATATTGCTCTTCAATACGATAGGACCTGTGAACCATACGCCTTGTGGAACGATGAGTTTACCTCCGCCTTTCTGGGTGAGCGCATCGATAGCCTTGGCAAAGGCTGTGGTACAGAGAGAAGAACCGTCGCCAATAGCACCAAAGTCCTTGAGGTTTACCTCATTGGCTGGGAACTGTGGACGGGTCACCTTTTCCATCTGGAATGGCAGATTCTCATACAGAGCATCATACTTCTTGATGTCGGTTGCCTGGGCACTGAGTGCCAGCAAGCAAGCACAAACCATGCTAAAAATTTTCTTCATGACTGTAATTATGTTTTTGTTTGTTTTATAAATCATTGTTAGCTTCCGTCTGCAAATTTATGAATAATATCTGATTTCACCAAACGAAAGTATCAGATTATGCCTATAAAACATCGCAAACGTTTTCAGTAGGAAAAAGTCGCAATAGTCTTAGCTGGTTGTAAAAGGGGACGTTTCGCTTTCTGCCTTACTATGGCACAATATTGCCCCTAGGCGGGCAACTTTTTGCCATTGGCAGATAAGAAATAATACGTCGGGAGAAAGATTCCATCAGGTCTATCTCTGTCATTTACTAGGTGCATTCTGGCAGTAGATTGAGTAGTTTTGCTTGCGAAAAAAGCTACTCTCGATTTTACTCTTCACTCTTCACCTTTTCGCCTGAAACCCCGATAAACACTGGGGTTGCGAGTGGTGAAGAGTTTCGCCAACCCTTCACCCACCCTTCACCACCCTTCACCTCAGCAGAATTTTGAACTGCTTAAAGGGAGGATTCTGTTACTCTGGGAATAGGAATAAGACTTCAACTAAGCCCCATGTAAATCTCAACTAGGCTCTACGTAACCTTCAATTAAGCCCCACGTAAACTTTATCTAAGGCTTAAACCAGTTTCAAATAAGGTTTAAATCATCTTCAAAGAAGGCTTAAGTCAAGCTTAATAGAAGCTTAAAGCCACTCATAATAGAAGACTAAGGCCACTCATAATAGAAGCCTTGGAGCAAGCCTTAATGGAAACCCAAAAGCAGAAAGGTGAAGGGTGGGTGAAGAGTGGTGAAGAGTTGATGAAACCCTTCACCGTTATAAGTGTCTTATATATAGTGCTTTATGTTATGTTGGTGAAGGGTGAAGGGTGTTTTTGAGATTGTTGGGAAATCTGTCGGAATGAAATAATCCTAACTTTTTGTGTTTTTTCCAGCTTTAGCAGATACTTTTTCATGAAAGCAGGGGATGGATAATGTATATAACGAAAGAAGGTTGATAATCAAAAGACAATCAACCTTCTTGTTGTACCCAGACCCGGGATCGAACCGGGATGGATTGCTCCACTGGTGTTTGAGACCAGCGCGTCTACCGATTCCGCCATCTGGGCAAATAGCACTTGGCTTATTTGCGGTTGCAAAGGTACTAATAATTTTTGAACTGGCAAACTTTTTGAGAACTTTTTTTCGAAAAAAGTGCATTTTGCGTGCCAAAAGGCTAAAATATTGTTGTATTTGCCCCCTCCAATCTTAAATTAAGAGAAAAACTTTGGCGCATTCAAATATATTTTCTAATTTTACAGTTGGAAATTTAATTTAAAAACTGCAAACATATGAATCAAAATATGACGGTTAACGTAAATAACTACTATTGTGTGATACTTGCAGGAGGAAAAGGACGTAGACTTTGGCCTTGCAGCCGCAGTAACTATCCGAAGCAATTTATCGATTTCTTTGGAGTAGGACGTACTCAGTTGCAGCAAACCTACGACCGAATGGCAAAGATTGTTCCTGCTGATCATATATATATCAATACGAACGAGGAATTCGTACATTTGATTAAGGAGCAGTTGCCAGAAGTTTCTATGGATAACATTTTGGCAGAGCCTATTCATCGTAATACGGCTCCGAGCATGGCATGGGCCAATCATCGCATTTCCATGATAAATCCCAATGCCTGTGTGATTACCACTCCTTCAGACCAGGCTATCTTCAACGAGGAAGCTTTCCGGGAAAATGTGCTGAAAGGCTTGGCTTTTGTAGCAGAGAACGACCGGTTCCTTACCATGGGAGTGAAGCCAACCCGTCCTGAACCGGGTTATGGATATATTCAGATGGGCGATGTCTTTTGTGACAATATGTATCAGGTTCAATCCTTTACGGAGAAACCGGAGCGTGATTTTGCCAAGATATTCGTTGAGAGTGGGGAGTTTTATTGGAATACTGGTCTCTTCCTGAGCAATGTAAAGCATCTGAGAGAGTGTTTCTGTAAGATTCTGCCTCCTGTGCTCCGTGATTACGACAAGCAGTATCCGGAGTTTAGCATCGAGACGGAGAATGCCTATATGAAGGAGAGTTTTTCTTCTTATCCTAATATCTCTGTGGATTTTGGAATCCTTGAGAAGCCTTCGGATGTATGCGTGATGAAGTGTGATTTCGGATGGGCAGACCTGGGAACATGGCACAGTATCTATGAGGCGATGCAGAAGAGCGATGACGATAACGTGGTGATAGACAGCGATGTGATGATGGAGAACTGCCACAACAATGTGATTAAGTTGCCGAAGGGTAAGCTTGCCGTATTGAACGGGCTGGATGGTTTTATCGTTGCCGAGAAAGACAATGTGCTGCTCGTCTGCAGGAAGGAGGATTCTTCCGCATTGGTTCGCAAATATGTGAACGAGGTGCAGATGAAGCGAGGTGAAGACTTTATTTAATGGGCGATTTAGTCAAATAAATATAATATGTATGAAAAATGAGCTGCAACCCTCTGCAGCTCATTTTTTACTTGTATGCTCGGCATGAGCTTATTCTAATGGGTGCAAGTCCCTAACGA
>OGOP01002355.1_pt1 | contig 11789 bp, 9 predicted proteins | sample 1552591 | NCBI WGS metagenome assembly OGOP01 (sample SAMEA2580120, study PRJEB22360) | human gut metagenome | biome: human gut; feature: human-associated habitat; material: faeces | place: Denmark | collected 2008/2010 | reverse complement strand
GGCGAGGAAATGCACCCCTTTTGGTGGCTGGCGCCACCACCTTCCCCCCGGCGGGCAATGCTATTAAGTTAAGAGAAAAACGAGCAAAATATGTCTTTTAGGGATGCAATATTATTGTGAACTTGCCATAAATTCGCCATTTTTGCTTTGCCTAAACAACCATTTTTACATCAGTTATTTTTACAAGTTAGATTTTTGCATGCGAAAAGAACCGAAAATTGCGGATTTTTTTCGGATTTATCCGTGATAATAGCTTGGGTATCTTAGTTGACAATATTCCTTAGAATCCGGTAGGTTTTCCCTCGAAGGCATGGACCTTCTTTTCAATTCTTCCACGGTCGTAATGCCTGTTGTGAATGATAGCTACTTTGTAGGCCTCGAGTCGCTTAGTCAAATTGAAAGAATTCGCCTGCTCTTCCGTACAGAATAAATAGTGCAGGCAGGGCAGGACTCCTGCTTTGAAATTAACCTTGTACCGGTACTTGTGGTGTGCATCAATTTCCTGAATAGGAATATGGTTTATGATGGCTGCAACACAGTTATACAACGTAAGTGCCGCATACAGTTCCATTTCCTGATAGAGCAGGAACTTGGAGTGAAATACGATGGCTCCTACTCCATATTTCAAATGGCGGAAAGCTGTTTCAACCTGCCAGCACTTTCTGTAAATACATCCAATCTCCGAGGCAGAAAATGACCGGATATCCAGGTTGGTAAGGTAATACTGGACATCCCCACTTGGCGAAACCGAGGACACGATGCGGATTCTCAGCATCATATCTGTCTCAGGCCGGAACTTTTCACTGGATTCCTTATGATAGATTCCTTTGGCACTGCGCCTTACATGGACATTGATTGTAATTTCTTTGTTGGTGATGCCATCCGGGAGATTAAGCCCTTTGGCTGAAAGAATGCCTGCACTCGGACCTTTTGCCCGGATGACGTATCCAAAACCCATTTGAGTAAGCAGACACAGGACCTGATAGCCTTCATAACCACGGTCACTGATGATGACCGTATCCTCGGGTTTATAGATAGGATGCTCTTGGGACAGTATTTGGGCCAGCTCCAGAAGTTCGCGCTGCTCATTGCATGACAGCTTTGGTTTAGTCGTAATTGCCAGATAGAGATGGTTTAGAACGTCATAAAAAGCATTTACATGATCCATATGGTACTGTGGCCTCCCAAATGGACTGCAGTCATCTGGAACAGGTAACACTGGAGTAGGCATGGGCGAATCTGAGCCATCGCAGGCGATAAGGAATTTGCCATGGTATCTCTTAAGCTCAAGTAACCGGTGCAGGTCCTTGAGGACATTCCTGAAAATGGTGGTAAAAACTTCCGCCGTGAGTTTCTGCCGCTGCTGAATGAACGCAGAAGGAGTTGAGTCACCAAATTCATCCATCTCAATGAAATTCTTGAAAAGGATATCTGGCAAGGTGCCGGTCTGCATCTTATACATAACTAAAAGAATACGTGCAATAGGCCATTTCCGTACCCGGGTAAAAAATCTGGGGTTAATCCCATACAACTTGGGATTGTCAATAACATGTTGAACGTGGCTCCTAAAAATTTTTCTGACTTGCTTTTCAAAATTGATCATAACAAATCCTCCTTGTTAACAATTGGGGTGGTTCCCTTACTAACAGGCGGAGCCTCAAATTTTTGAGGATTTGTCAAGCCTTTTTTTGATGTTTTTATATTTTTTTGTAAACCTAAGCTTTTTTTAGACACAAAAAAAGCACACGTCGTTATAACGTATGCTTGTGTAAAACGCTTAACTGAATAGCATTGATGCCGGAGGGGGAGACCCTGAACGATGAAATCCTCCAGATGTTGCGGCTGCCCAATGGAGAGGAGCCTTCCATTTTTGACCTGTTTGCAGAGAAGGAAGGATTCCGGGCGGAGGACCTGGTATCCCGGGCCCAGGAGCTCCTGCCCTGCGGCCTCACGGGCAGTGAACTCATGAAGCAGGTCCGGGAAGAGGCAGGGGCCTTTGTGAAAACCCTGGAAAAGGGACAGTTCACCGAAAAAGCCCTGGACGAAGGGATGAAACTTTCTTTTGTACAAAAGGCTGACGCCGGCTGGCAGGAAAAGCTTAAAGGACTGGGAGCCTGGATTTCCCGGGACCTCTACCGGCGTCTCCGGGAAACAGAAGAGGAAATCACCCATACGCTGGATGGGATTTCCGCCCAGTACATCCAGCCCGGTCCGTCGGGGTCGCCTCACGCCGGCGGGGTCTCCCTCCTTCCGGCGGGACGGAATTTTTATGGCATCGACCCAAGAAAACTGCCTACGAAAGCGGCCTGGGAAACGGGAAAAGAGCTGGGAGATGAGGTCATTGCCCAGTACATCCGGGACGAAGGGAAATATCCGGAAAATGTGGGCATGGTCTTCTGGTCCGGGTCCAATATGAGAAGCCACGGCCAGTGCATCGCGGAATTTCTCTATTTCATGGGACTCCGGCCGGTGTGGGAAAAGGGAAGCCTCATGGTGAAACAGCTGGAGGTGATCCCCCTCTCCAAATTAAAGCGGCCCCGGATCGATGTGACCGCCCGGATCAGCGGCCTCTTCCGGGACACCATGCCGGCGGTGGTGAGCCTCCTGGATCGGGCCGTGCTCCTGGCGGCGTCCCTGGATGAGGAGGACAGTGATAATTTCGTGAAACACCACATTTCCGAAGACAGCCAGGCCCTGGTGGAAAAGGGGATGAAGCCGGAAGAAGCCTGGAGAGAAGCGGCGTACCGCATCTTCGGTGATGCACCGGGAACCTATGGCGCCGGGGTCTCCGCCCTTCTGGAAAACCGGAACTGGAAGAGCCTGGATGACCTGGCCCATGTCTTTGTCCGCTGGGGCGGCCATGCCTACGGAGCCAGGTCCAATGGCATTTATAAGCCTGAGCTCTTTGAAAAACGGCTCTCCCATATGGAAGTGACCATCAAAAATGAGGACAACCATGAAACGAATATGATGAGCAGCGACGACTACAACGCCTACCATGGCGGCCTCATCGCCGCCGTCCGCTCCTACTCCGGGAAAAAAAACCATTCCTATGAAGGAGACAGCACCGACAGGAGTCGGGTCAAAGTACGCACCGTGCAGGAACAGGCAAAACGGGTCTTCCGGGCGGAGTCAGTCAATCCGAAATTTATTGAAGGCATGATGAAACACGGCTATAAAGGGGCGGCGGACCTTTCCAGCCGCGTATCCATCAGCTTCCAGTGGGATGCCACCAGCGACGTCATGGAAGACTGGATGTATGAAAAACTGGCTGAAAAGTATGCACTGGACAGTAAAGTGCAGGACTGGATGAAACAGGTAAACCCCTGGGCCCTGCAGCGCATCACAGAAACCCTCCTGGAAGCAGAAAAACGGGGCCTCTGGAACGCCAGAGAAGAAACCCTGGACCGCCTCCAGCAGCTCTACTTGGACGTGGAAGGAGAACTGGAAGGAGAAGAGTGAGGGGGCTGATGCAATGTGGCTGAGAGGGAATGCCCTGCGGGCAATGTGGCTGAAGGGGAATGGGCTGCAGCCAGGGGCAGGTGGTGACGTGAATGAGATCGAGGTCGAGACCGAGATCGAGTTGTTCAGCAGCTCCGCTGCCTTTCTTAGTGACTCTACACATCCCCGTCATTTCGAGCGGTGGTAGCATGCTAAGTGAACCTGTTCTTAAAATCGCTACAGCTCCGATGAGTCGAGAAATCTTTCTGGTAAATGCCTGTGACGGTGTTACAACTCCAGAGAATATTGGTTCTACCGGAAGCGCCACCTTATGAAATACGCCAGCGGCTTCGCCGCAATCCCATCAGAATCCCTCTGTCACTGCGTGACATCCACCGGCCGGGCCACAAGCGGAAGGTGCCTTGGTGTGCAGTAAAGGCACCAACTTGGGCCCGGCTCGAGGGTCCTCTGTGGGCATCCTGCAGAGGATGCCCAAGCCGGGCTCTTTTGCGAGCCGTTCCTGCACACTAAGCGAGCACCTTAGAGCCCGGCCGAAGCACCCTCGCCTTCGGGAAAGGGGGACTAACCATTAGCGGCGAAGCCGTCATAGGAATCCTAAAGACTCTACCCCAAAAACGTACCATTGACTCAGCAGGAGGCTCTCTTCCCAGAAGAGAGCTGCCCACGGGGCTGAGAGATGGTAATGGGTCCGGCCCGAAGGGCCTGATCACCTGGCCACTAGATCTAGCCACTAGCTACCGATTCGCCGCAGGCGAATCTGCCCGCAGGGCCTGATCCACTCAAGGCTTAAGGCCCCGCCCGTTCGCATGACACTCATACATAAAAACATTAATATTGATCTATATAAATACTTATAATACTCAGTACTTTGCATTAAAAGATATTGACTTAAAAGCTTTATTAAACTAAAATTTCAATCATAATAGTTTAATAAAAATAATCAAGGCGTCTCATAGGAGACTCAATAGGGAATCCGGTGCAAGTCCGGAACGGTCCCGCCGCTGTAACCGGGAGAGAGGCAGCAATAGCCATTGGAGAAATCTGAGAAGGGCTGCCCCATCGAGGAACGGAAGTCAGAAGAACTACCTCGATTTTGACTCAGTACCTCCTGCGATGGACAGGATAGGGGACGCCATTGATAGATATTTTTGTGCCCTTCTCCGTTCAGGAGAGGGGCTGTTTTTATGGTTTTTTACTTTTCCTGCGGCCGAAACAAGGAAAGCCCGCGGGAAAGGTAGAAATACAATCTGTTTCTCAGTTGTAACTTTGGAAGAAAGGAGGAGGCACATGAAGAAATGGTTCCTGGCTGTGATAGCGATTCTTGCATTTTTCTTCATTCCTGCTGTGGCTCATGCAGCGGAGCATTCTTCGGACACCATGATTCTGGACTGGTCCACAAGTAAGGTGTGGCTGGATAAGGGAAATCTCTGCGTACGGGGTACTTTTTATAACAAACGCAGTGACTTGACCATTACGAAACTGGATGATATGTCCATGAGGATTACATTTACCAAAGCTGATGGAACAAAAGAAGTGTTCACGGGAAAACCGCAGAAACTGCCCATGCTGAAAATACCGGCAGGGGGCTCGAAAACGGTGACATTGAACTTTGGACCCTATGATGGTACGTGGTCCTCATGGAATACGGATGAAGAATATGATTTTTCTTATATTCCAGGATCTCGATGGTAATTAATTCAGGGAGAGTAAATGATGAAGAAGAAATCTTATTTATTGGCTTTCGCGGCAGCTCTGGTTGTAACAGGGGGTATGATTGTTCCAACTGATGCGGCTTACGATGAAAACCTCCATACCTACACACTGGACACAGTGGTAGTTAATGCGGACCGCACTAAGAACCAGTTTGGTGATACCATCACTGAACAGTCCTATTATCGAACTGGCGGCGATGTCAAGGTTATTACGAGAGAAGAAATTGAAAAACGCCATTATACGGATATTACGGAAGCTATTAAGCGCATTCCTGGTGTTACATTCCAGAATCCTGGGTACCGTGGCGGCGAATATGGTTACCAGTTCTACAACAATGGTGTTTCCATTAACGGTGATACCCGTGTGATTATCCTGGTCGATGGCCGTCGTGTGGATAATGCAGCCAGCGGCCGTATCGATGATTATGGCGGCGCAAACGGCAGTAAGTCGACCGGTGTAAACCTTGACCAGGTCACCAATATGGAAAATATTGATAAAATTGAAGTAATCAAGGGACCGGGCGCTTCTGCCTACGGTGCTGATGCTACAGGCGGTGTTATCAATATTATTACCCGTAAAGGCGGCCAGAAGGATCAGGGTTCCATTGATCTGGCTACAGGTTCCTGGAAGAAGCATCATTATGCGATTAACTATTCCGGCTCTGCGGGCAACGATAAGTCCTGGCACTACTTCATTTCGGCAAACCGCGATATGTCCGGTAATACAAAGTATAAAGATTCTTTCACCGACAGTGATGGCACGCTGGAAGGATCCAAGTGGAAGGAAGACGGCGTAAACCTTCGTGTGGATAAGGATTTCAATGACCGTCAGAATTTGAAGATCTGGTATAACCACAGGGAAGGCAAAGATGGATATCCTATCGCTGTGCCAAATCAGAAGTACATGAATGAGAAAGACTGGACCGATATTATTTCCAGAGCAACTATTGGTGGTATTTATAATCCTTCGGACCCCTCTAAGACTCCGCTGTCCATTTCTTCTCTTGACAGCAATACGGTTTACCAGCTCGGTTCCCTCCTGGCCGGTGATACAAAGAATCCGGGATATCATAACCTGTATTCCCTGGATGGCAACTACGGTTCCTATAGCCGGTTCAGAAACAATGACTATGATATCGTCTATACCTTTAATAAAGAAAATGGCATGGAAAGTTTTGTCCGGTACTACTACCAGTCCCATTGGCTGACTGACCGGGATAAATACCAGTGGTACCGCAATGGCGGCACGAAACAGGCCATCAGTGATTTCAAGTCGGCATTCCCGAACGGGGCTACCGGTGACCAGATCCGTCAGTGGATCAAGGATAATCTGGCCCCATTTACCGGAGATAAATCTGCCCTGAAACAGTGGATCCAGGATACCGGCGGCTATGCAGGAGATCCGACCCATTATTACCAGGAAAAGAACCACGGTATCCAGCTCCAGTATGCTAAATCCATTGGTATCAATGATGTGATTGCTGATTTCAATTACGATACAGCACGGGCCTATACCCATTCTCTCAATAGGAGCACTGGCGAATGGAAGAGTTCCAATGTTAAACGGAAGACCTATGAAGGATATGTACAGGATAAGATTCATCTCACCGATAAATGGGACCTGACTCCTTCTCTTCGTTATGTGAAGTACAGTTCCTTCGAAGATTCCAATACTGGTAAGGTACAGGGCTCCGGTGATTCCCATGCATTTACTTATGCACTGAATACGGAATACATGTTCAATGATACGGTGGGTGCTTATTTCGGCGTAACCAAAGTTTACCGGCCGATTAAACAGGGTGATTATTCTACCACCGATACCGCTTTTAACCAGCCCCTGAAAGATGAAAAGGGCCTGGCATGGACATTCGGTATCCATAAGGATTTCTCTCCAAGAACAACGTTGGCAGTTCATTATGACTACACCCATATGACCAATTCCATTGCCAACCTTCCGGTCCTGAATCCGGATACCGGAGATTTCGAAAATGCACCGGTTAATGCAAAGGAAAATAAGCAGTCCTTCAACGTGACTTTGGACCATCAGTTCAATGACCATGTGACACTGTCCGCATCCTATTCCCATATGAAGGATAAATGGAAATCCAAAGATTACTGGACTCTTGGACCGGAATACGGATATGATAAGGATGATATCAATACGGCCATCAACAGCCTTCGCCCGGAAAACCATTATGCCCTGAACCTGTCTTACCAGAATGGCGGACTCTATACAGGACTTCTTGCCAACTGGTATACCGGCTGCAGTGATTATGCATTTACATCCCATAGGTTCCTGGTCCTGGACTGGAATATCAACTACGATATTACAAAGGACCTCAATGTATATGCGGTAGTTGGCAACCTGACAAATGAAGCCTATGAAACTTCCTACAATTCCTGGAATGGCAAAGGTTCTTCTGCAATGCCGGGACGGTATTTCATGATTGGTACCAAGTATAAATTCTAATTCGTTATTACTGACAGAAAAGTGCGCCTGTTTGGACAGGCGCATTCTGTCTATTTATTCAGGGACTCAGAGCATGATGAAAAGCAAGAAAATCGGGGCATTCTTTTTAACTGTCTTGATGGTATCTACCCTTTCAATGGGTTCCGTAGAGGCATTGGGACTTTCTGCGGCTCCATCAAAAGGAAAGCCGTCTGTACAGACAGAAAAAGCCGGAGCTTCCAAAGTGATGAGGAAAAGGCAGCCCTATACAACGGAAGAAAAAATCAGGATTCTCCACGGTAAGTATGATATCGGTGAAAAGGAAGCAAGAAATCTTCTGCAAGAGGATATTTCTTTTCGCGACCTTGACCGGGTCTGCCTCTGGTCTGTCATTGCCAAAAGACCGGTATCCGAAGTGTTGGCACTGAAAAGGGATAATCCCTGGGATCGTCTTCCTGTATTGCTTAAGGTGTCTCCTCAGGAGTACCATGACAGGAATCTGGCACTCCGGGCTCACCAGCTTCACTCCTGGTGGGGATTTGATGAAAAGGCCTGTTACTGGGCCATGGAGGAAGGATATCCCATGCATTATGTAAAGATTGCGACCATCCTTTCCAGGCATACGGGAAAACCGTTGACCTTCTTTTTGAATGACCGGAAGGCTTCCGAATCGTGGGTCGCTTACTGTGCCCGTACATTAGGCATCAGCGAAGACACTTATAATCAATGGATCGGTGAGTATAAGAATCCGACCTGGATTCCCGACAAGTGGTGATGGGTCATGAAATATGGTTTTCATAAAATCGGTCTTTCCATGATGGCGTTCCTAGCCTGTCTGTCTCTGGCTGCCTGTTCACCGGTTGTCCATGGAGGGGGATCTTCAGCTTCCCGGGAGAGTCAGTCATTATCCAGGGAAGAATCCCGCCATTATCCTGTCACCGTGACTTCCATGAATTCTAAAGGGGAAATGGAAGAGGAGACCTTTGATAAGCCGCCGGAACGGGTGGTAGCGGTATGGCAGAATTCCATAGAAACCCTTCTGGCACTGGGAGTGGGAAATCGAATCGTGGCTGGCATGGGCATTCCCAATGAGAAGTACCTGCGGCCGGAATACAGGGACCAGTATGAAAAGATTCCCTATACGAGTCTCCAGAATCTGGATATGGAAACCATTACCATGATGAATCCGGACCTCATCGTGGGGTGGTATTCTACTTTTTCTCCCAAGGTGCTGCGGGATACGGATTACTGGCATGAGAGGGGCGTCCATACCTATATTTCCGCTGACTCTTCTTCCAGGGAGCCCAATAAAACTGTAGAAAATGAGTACACCGATATTCTGAACATGGGAAAGATTTTTAACCGGGAAGAAAAAGCGGAGGAAATCGTAAATGGGATGAAGGAGAAAATCGGAAAAGCACAGGCAGAGGCCAGGGCCACGGGCCGTCATCCCCGGGGGCTCATTGTGGAGCTTCAGGGAAAGTCCCTTACGGTCTATGGGAAAAAGTCGCTGGCCGGTAATATCCTGGAGTCCATGGGCGGTGAGCTTCTGGTGCCGGATTCCCGGGAAATCAGCAAGGAACAGCTCATTGAGCTGAACCCGGACGCCCTTTTCGTGGTGGTCATCGAGGGCAACTATGATAAGGCGGACCAGGTGCTTTCTTATTTCTATAACGAAAGGGCCTTTGACAGCGTGGACTGTGTGAAAAATCACAGGATCTCCGTACTGCCTCTGTATTCCATTTACAGCGCCGGTGTGCGCATGTCCGATGGGATCGACTATATTGGGAAAGGACTTTATCCGGACCTTTTCCAGGATACCCGAAGCTTTACGTAAGTCATAACAGGAGAAATTCATGAGACGAATTGTTGAAAATATCCGATTTGGTTTATTCCTGGTCGTTCTTATATGCGTTCTGGCGGCTGCCCTCTTCTGGGCCCTATCCATCGGCACGGTCCATCTGAGCCTTTCCCAGATTTATGGTGCCATTGTGCAGCAGCTCGAAAGCGGCAGGACCATCGAGGCACCGGGGCAGGGACCGGTCCATGATATTGTGTGGCTTCTCCGTCTTCCCCGTCTGGTGCTGGCGGCTCTCGTGGGAGCGGGGCTCTCGGTGTGCGGCGTGGTGATGCAGGCCATTGTGAAGAACCCTCTGGCGGATCCTTACATTCTTGGCATTTCCTCCGGCGCTTCTCTGGGGGCCACGGCGGCCATTCTCCTTGGGGTGGGGGCCTTTCTGGGACCGAACTTCGTAGGCATTGCCGCTTTCATCGGTGCCATGGCCATATCCCTGGCGGTGCTCTTTATTTCCAATCTCGGCGGCCGGTCTTCATCGGTGAAGCTCCTTCTGGCGGGCATGGCCCTTTCGGCGGTGTGCTCTGCCTTTTCCAGCTTCATTGTGTACTTTGCCAACGACAAGGACGGTATCCAGACCATTACCTACTGGCTCATGGGCAGCCTGGCGGGGGCGAAGTGGAATGAGCTGGCAGTGATTGCACCCATCGTGATCCTGTCGGTGCTCTTTTTCTGGACCCAGAGCCGGGTGCTGAATCTTATGCTTCTCGGCGATGAGACTGCTATTACCATGGGTACGGACCTTCACATGTACCGGCAGGCTTATCTCCTTGTGAGCTCCCTCATTGTGGGATTTGCGGTGTACTCAGCAGGGGTCATCGGCTTCGTGGGTCTCATCATTCCCCATGGGATTCGCATGATCGTTGGTCCGGACCATAAGCGGCTGGTGCCGGTTTCGGCGCTGGTGGGGGCGATTTTCCTCGTGGTCTGTGACGGGCTCTGCCGCATCATCATTCCCCATACGGAACTACCCATTGGCCTCCTCATTTCCCTGATCGGCGCGCCCTGCTTTATTTATCTCATGATCAGCAAAACCTATGGATTCGGAGGTGGAGAATAATGGAAATCCTGGCGGAAGCGGTGAAGTATTTCATCGGCAAGAAAGAAATCCTGAAGGGCATCGACCTCCACCTGAAGCCGAAGGAATTCCTGGGCATTATCGGACCCAACGGCAGCGGGAAGAGCACCTTTCTGAAATGTGTGTACCGGGTGCAGAAACCGTCGGAGGGAAAAATTCTTTTTAACGGCCGCCCTCTGGACGAGCTGTCGTACCGGGAGTCCGCCCTCATGCTGGCGGTGGTAGCCCAGCACAACTACTATAATTTCGATTTCTCTGTCCTCGACGTGGTGCTCATGGGACGGTCTCCCCACAAGAAAATGCTGGAACGGGATAACGAGGAAGACTACCGCCTCGCCCGGGAGGCGTTGGAAGTGGTGGGGCTCAAGGGCTTCGAAAAACGGAATTTCTCCACCCTTTCCGGCGGAGAACAGCAGCGGGTTATCCTGGCCCGGGCTCTCACCCAGGGCTCCGAGTGCCTGGTACTCGATGAGCCTACGAACCATCTGGACATCAAGTACCAGCTGGAAATCATGGATATCGTGAAATCCCTGAACCACACGGTGATTGCGGCTATCCATGACCTCAATATCGCCTGCATGTACTGCGACCGCCTCATCGCTATCCGTAAAGGAGAAGTAGTGGGTATGGGAACGCCGAGGGAACTCCTGACGGCTGACTTCATCAAGAACCTCTACGACGTGGATTGCGAAGTGCACTACGGCGATAAGGGGCGGATGAATATCGTGTATATACCGAGACATTGGAAAATTGAAGGAGAAGAGGAGCTGAAGGTGTGAGATCGGTGGATCGGCTCTGTGTGTAAACGGACGAAGCCTTTAGCCTTGAGCCTTGAGCTGGACAGGCCCTGCGGGCGGATTCGCCTGCGGCGAATCAGTAGCTAGTAGCTGGATCTAGTGGCCAGGCGAATAGGCCCTGAGGGCCGGGAAACCCATCAGTTCCCTACAGCTAACCCCAGCCCCGTGGGCAGCTCCGGTCGGGCGATAAAAGGAAGGCTCTTTAATGTGCAGTATAAGAGCCAACTTGCGCCCGGCTCAGAGGTCCTCTGCAGGACCTCTGCCTTCTCAGGGAAGGGGCCTCGTGCAGAGACATTTGCACGTTATTTGTGCAGAGTCATTAGGAACCCATATGCGGCGAAGCCGCTTTAGGTTAGCCTCCTTCCTCGGAAGGCGAGGGCCCTGCAGAGGACCCTCGAGCCGGGCCCAAGTTGGCGCCGAAGCCGACGGAGGTTAG
>OGOP01002338.1_pt1 | contig 11845 bp, 6 predicted proteins | sample 1552591 | NCBI WGS metagenome assembly OGOP01 (sample SAMEA2580120, study PRJEB22360) | human gut metagenome | biome: human gut; feature: human-associated habitat; material: faeces | place: Denmark | collected 2008/2010 | reverse complement strand
TGTGGCCTCGGAGCAAGGTTTAGATGCGAGCGCATAAAGCGAGCATTTAAACCGCAGCGACTAAAGTCACAAATATAGGATATCGGTATCTCTTCTCGGGCGTCTGTTCTTAATGAATTAAATAGCAACATCTTATTGTTAACTTTAATTTTTATTACGGTTGACAATATCTTTTTACCATGTTACAGTAACAAATAAGAGAATTTTAGAAATAAAATGCAATAAGAATTATCGTGCTTTCATTTTGGAAGCTATTTTGTGAGGTTAAGAAAGGATTCATTATGAGTGAAGCAGTAACTATTGACACAATTAAAAATATATTAACAAAAAATGTAAATAAGGAATATTCTCTTTCACGCGAGGAGGCCATCGCTATTATGAATCTTCCAGAAGACGATATGCCTCTTCTTATGGAAATGGCCGGAAGTCTTCGTAAAAAATATAAAGGCAATCATGTGAGTATTCATCTTCTTACAAACGCCCGCAGTGGAAACTGTTCTCAAAATTGTGCTTATTGTGCCCAGTCTTGCCGTTCAAAAGCAGAAATTGAAAAATATAAATGGGTAAATGATGAAAAGTTATACAGTGATAATGCATTTGTGCATGATAACCATCTTTCCAGACACTGTATTGGTCTTAGCGGAATGAAGTTTACCGATGAAGAAATAGAAGAACTGGCTGAAAAAATTCGTGTTATGAAAGCGCAGGGAACACATCTTTGCTGTTCCATCGGTTTTCTTACTGAAAAACAGGCATTAATGTTAAAAGAAGCCGGTCTTGACCGAATTAATCATAATCTAAACAGCAGCCGTTCCTACTATCATAATATATGTACCACTCATACTTATGAACAGCGTGTAAATAATATTCATATGTTACAAAGACTTGGTTTTGAAATTTGTAGCGGCGGTATTATCGGTATGGGTGAAAGTAAGGAAGATATTGTAGATATGCTCCTCGATCTTCGTGAAATTCAGCCCGAGGCTCTGCCAATCAACTTCCTTCTCCCAATTCCAGGGACTCCTTTAGAAAATGCAGATACTTCTGTCCTCACACCAGCTTACTGTATGAAAGTACTGTGCCTTGCCAGATTAATGGCTCCACAATCCGATATCCGATGTGCTGCCGGAAGAGAAGTTTACTTTAAAGGACGTGAAAAAGAACTTCTCAGTATCGTAGACTCTATCTTTGCCTCCGGTTATCTCACGGCAGATGGACAGGGAATCTCTGATACGATAAAAACAATTACTGATGCAGGATTTACATACGAAATAGAATCTGATTAATCCTGATTTGCCGCAGACAATTGCAGTTTTACGGGGGATTGTCCTTCTGAAAGATTGAGACTGGAACTATTTGTGAAAAATATCTTTTAAACTGATTTTCCAAGCTGCCAACGAGCAGAACTCAGGGAGATAAATAAAGCATATCTGTGGTCTCGGAACAAGTGTTAAATGTGAGCGCGTTCAAGCGAACATTCAACACGCTGCGACTAAAGTCACAAATATGCTTTATTTATCTCCCTGAGTTCGTCTACCTTGCCTGCGGCAAATCAGGATTCAAATATTTTTTCAGATATTTTCCAGTATAAGATTTTTCTACCGCAGCAACTTCTTCCGGTGTTCCGCAAGTCACCATCGTGCCGCCGCCTTCGCCACCTTCTGGTCCCATATCAATGATATAATCGGCTGTTTTGATGACTTCAAGGTTATGCTCAATGACTACAACTGTATTGCCACCTTCCGTTAACCGCTGCAAAATATCAACTAGTTTATGAACGTCTGCGAAGTGCAGTCCCGTTGTTGGCTCGTCTAAAACATATATTGTCTTTCCGGTACTCTGGCGGCTTAATTCTGTGGCAAGTTTTACTCGCTGTGCCTCTCCACCGGAAAGAGTTGTCGATGGCTGTCCTAACTTGATATAGGAAAGTCCCACATCTCGAAGTGTCTCTATCTTTCTTCGGATCGATGGCACGCTCTCAAAGAATTCACATGCTTCATCGACATTCATATCTAACACTTCAAATATGTTTTTGCCTTTGTATTTTACTTCCAATGTCTCTCTGTTGTAACGCTTTCCATGACAGACTTCACATGGTACATATACATCAGGAAGAAACTGCATTTCTATCTTTAAAATACCATCACCGGCACAGGCTTCACAGCGGCCGCCCTTTTTATTGAAACTGAAACGTCCTTTGTCATATCCTCTTGCTTTGGCATCTTTTGTCATAGCGAACAATTCGCGGATATGGTCAAATACTCCTGTATAAGTGGCTGGATTAGAACGCGGGGTACGTCCAATCGGAGACTGGTCAATGTTGATTATCTTATCTAACTGTTCTGTTCCTTCAATATCTTTATGTTTTCCTGGTTTAATTCTTGCACGGTTTAATACGCAGGCAAGCTTCTTATAAAGTATCTCATTGACAAGGGAGCTTTTCCCTGAACCAGAAACTCCTGTTACACAGGTAAATACGCCGATTGGAAACTTCACGCTGATATTCTTTAAGTTATTCTCCGAGGCTCCTTTCACCGTCAGATAACCCTGCGGCTTTCTCCGAACTTCTGGAACAGGGATTTTCATTTTCCCGCTAAGGTATGCTCCTGTAATGGAATCTGGATTCACCATCAATTCTTCTGCTGTTCCAACTGCGACAACTTCCCCACCATTTTCGCCTGCCATTGGTCCAATATCCACAATGCAGTCTGCCTCTCGCATCGTATCTTCATCATGCTCAACGACAATAAGTGAATTGCCCAAATCTCTCAGACGTTTTAAGGCAGAAATGAGTTTATCATTATCTCTCTGATGCAGACCGATACTTGGTTCATCAAGAATGTATGCCACTCCAACAAGTCCAGAACCAATCTGCGTTGCAAGACGAATTCGCTGTGCTTCTCCACCAGAAAGCGTTCCTGTTGGCTGTGAAAGACTTAAATAGTCAAGGCCAACATCATTTAAAAAGCCGATTCTTCCACGAATTTCTCTTAACACCTGCTTACCGATAAGCTGCTGTCTTTCTGTAAGTTCAATGTCATTAAAATAGGAAATTAATCGCTTTACGGAGAGGCGTGTCAATTCGGAAATATTGTACTGACCTACTGTTACTGCCAGAGATTCAGGCTTTAATCGCTGACCGTGACAGCTATCACATGGAGTTACTGTCATAAAGTTTTCATATTCTGCTCTCTGACGTTCAGAATGATTCTCGCGATAACGACGCTGTACATTACGAATCAGGCCTTCAAAAGCAACGTCATAGACACCCTCTCCACGCTTTCCTTTATAGTATACTTTTACCTCATGTCCATTCGTTCCATGAAGAATAATATCCTGGACTTCCGGACTTAAATCACAAAATGACGTACTCAAATCAAAATTATACTCTCTTGCCAATGCATCAAGAACTGCTCTCGTATAACTCTTTGGATCTGTGCAAGACTGCCAGCCCAATACAGTAATCGCCCCATCTGCAATACTCATTTTTTTATCTGGAATCATCAGGTCAACATCAAACTCCATCTTAAATCCAAGTCCATGACAGACTGGACAGGCTCCAAACGGATTATTGAAAGAAAAGCTTCGTGGCTCAATCTCATCAATGCTGATACCACAATCCGGGCAGGAAAAACTCTGGCTAAAATTCATCGGTTCCCCACCAACAACATCTACTAACAAAAGTCCCCCTGTAAGCTTCATTACGGTCTCAATCGAATCTGTAAGACGGTTTTCAATACCTTCCTTTATCATCAAACGGTCTACAATAATCTCAATATTGTGCTTTTTATTTTTTTCTAACTTAATCTCTTCTGCAAGGTCATACAGATTCCCGTCAATGCGAACACGGACATAGCCACTCTTTTTTGCGTCTTTTAATATTTTTACATGTTCTCCCTTTCTTCCTCTTACAATCGGTGCAAGAAGCTGAATTTTCGTCCGTTCTGGAAGCTTCATTAAAATATCTACAATCTGGTCTACTGTCTGCTTGGAAATTACTTTTCCACACTTTGGACAGTGAGGAATGCCAACTCTCGCATAAAGAAGCCGCAGATAATCATAGATTTCCGTTACTGTACCAACTGTAGAACGTGGATTGCGGTTCGTGGACTTCTGATCAATCGAAATGGCAGGAGAAAGACCCTGAATATCGTCAACGTCCGGCTTTTCCATCTGTCCTAAGAACTGTCTTGCATACGAAGACAGTGACTCCATATATCTTCTCTGTCCCTCTGCATAAATCGTATCAAATGCCAGTGAGGACTTACCAGAACCTGAAAGTCCTGTCAGTACTACAAATTCATTTCTCGGTATATCTATATTAATATTTTTAAGGTTATGCTCACGCGCCCCTCGAATGCGAATGTATTCTTTCTTTTCGCTCATTATATTGTATCCTTTCTAATCGTCATAATCCCTCAAAGCAATCTTATACTTTTTCAGTTCATCTCTTAATTCTGCCGCTTCTTCAAAGTTCAGTTCTGCCGCTGCCTTATTCATCTTCTTTGTTAACTTAGCTATCATTTCCGTAAGTTCCTTACGGTTCATAGATTCCGTATCTTTCTTTAAGGAACCTCGGCTCTTCTCTGGTGCTTCTTCATTGGTAATAGAAATGACATCCCGAATTGCCTTTTGAATAGTCTTTGGCGTAATGCCATGTTCTTCATTATATGCCATCTGAATTTCACGACGCCGCTTTGTTTCTGTGATGGCGGCACGCATGGAGTCTGTAATCGTATCTCCGTACATAATAACGTGTCCTTCTGCATTTCGTGCGGCACGTCCGATCGTCTGTACAAGAGAAGTTTCTGAACGTAAAAATCCTTCCTTATCCGCATCAAGAATAGCAATCAGCGTAACCTCTGGAATATCTAATCCCTCTCTTAAAAGGTTAATTCCAACAAGAACATCAAATACACCCATTCGCAAATCTCTTACAATTTCAATTCTTTCTAAGGTATCAATATCGGAATGAAGATATTTCACACGAATATCCAATTCTTTCATATAAGCAGTCAAATCTTCTGCCATCCGCTTCGTCAGGGTAGTTACCAGAACTTTATTCTTCTTCGCTACCTCTTTATTAATCTCACTAATCAAATCATCAATCTGTCCCTCTACTGGCCGGACATCAATCGGTGGGTCAAGAAGTCCTGTCGGACGGATAATCTGTTCTGCCCGGAGCATCTCATGCTCTCCCTCATACACATTCGGAGTCGCAGATACAAAAAGCATCTGATCAATTCGCTCCTCAAATTCATCAAAATTAAGAGGACGGTTATCTAAAGCTGAAGGCAGTCGGAATCCGAAATCAACTAATGTCTGCTTTCTTGAACGGTCTCCTGCATACATCCCCCGCACCTGCGGAATCGTAATATGCGACTCATCGACAATCATAAGAAAATCATCCCCAAAGAAATCAATCAGCGTATACGGAGCCTTCCCCGGCTCTAATCCCGTAAGATGTCTCGAATAATTCTCAATTCCAGAACAAAATCCTGTCTCTTTTAACATCTCTATATCAAAATTCGTTCGTTCTGAAATTCTCTGTGCCTCTAAAAGCTGATCGTTTTCCTTAAAATATTCCACTCTCTCGTCAAGTTCTTCCTTAATCGTCTTCACCGCACGCTCAATCTGTTCCTGCGGCACAACATAATGCGAAGCCGGAAAAACAATCGCAAAATTAAGACTTGCCTTAATCTCTCCCGTCAGCACATCGACCTGCATAATCCGATCAATCTCATCACCAAAAAATTCAATGTGAATCGCATCTTCAAAAGAAGAAACCGGCACAACTTCCAGCACATCTCCACGTACACGGAAACTGCCTCTCTTAAAATCAAGCTCATTACGCACATACTGGATATCAATCAGACGGCGCACAACCTCATCCCTGTCAATCTCCATTCCAGGGCGCAGCGAAATCATCATCTTCGCATAATCGTTCTTGCTACCAATGCCGTAAATACACGAAACCGATGACACAACAATGACATCCTTCCTCTCAATCAGCGCTGCTGTCGCACTGTGGCGCAGCTTATCTATCTCATCATTAATCGAAGAATCCTTCTCTATATAAGTATCCGTAGAAGGAACATATGCTTCCGGCTGATAATAATCATAATAAGACACAAAATATTCTACCGCATTATGTGGAAAAAATGCCTTAAACTCACTGTAAAGCTGCGCTGCCAGAGTCTTATTATGTGCCAGAATCAGCGTCGGCTTATTCAACTGTGCAATGACATTCGCCATCGTAAATGTCTTACCGGAACCAGTAACTCCAAGCAAAGTCTCAAACTGATTTCCTTCTTTAAATCCCTTTACAAGCTCTGCAATCGCCTGTGGCTGGTCTCCAGTCGGTGCGAAGTCCGACACTAATTCGAAATGGTCCATGAAGCAAATCCTCCCTCTTATCGTAGTATGTTTCCGATTATATCAAATATACGAACAAATGTACAGACAAAATCCAAATATTTGTTCTGATTTAATTCATATAAGAAATAGACGCACCCGAAGAGAGAAGCCGCCCTATATCTGTGACTTTATCACTGTGGGCTGAATGTTCGTTTGACGGCTCACATTCAGTCCTCGTTCTAAGACCACAGATATAGGGCGGCTTCTCTCTTCGGGTACTGTCTTTGGCTTGATTTTGTTTGAATCAAATTGCCTGGTGTAGGAATTTAAGAATATAAGTGGAGGTTTTCTACTTGCTTTAAAATTATTAATACTCAGTATAACTATATATTATTATCAGTGATATCCATAAAATGTAGTTAAAAAATGGTAACCAATTCACTCATATACGGAAAGTATCTGCATACTGAAAACGCTATATCACGCTTTATTCACTTTTTCGTCTTCTTACTACAAGGAAGATAATCACAACGGCTGCAGCCACTCCAATGATAATCCATGTCAGGATTGGTGTAGTATCGCCAGTCTTACCACTCTTAGACTTCTTATTCTTCTTATTATTAGGTGGTGTCTTTTCATTTTCTGTTGAAGTAGTCTCCTCTTCACTAGAAGTTGTCTCTTCCTCCTCGTCACCTTTTTCTCTATTTGTAAGAGTGATCGTACCAGTTTGCTGTTCCATAGATAATTCTACATTGCCCCCACTGATACTGATTTGTTGCTCACCACCTACAGGTGGGAGTCATCTCACATCTGATATATCTGAAGGAAAAATAACACTACTTCTTCTCAATTTATTAAAAGCAAAAAATAAAAAAGTACCGCATCAAAGATGTGAGACGATACTTTTTTATTACTTTTAATAAAATGTACTCTCGGAGTCTTTCCTGCACTTGCTTTTGTGGCTGATTTTCCGCCAGTCGCACCCGAATTTCATCAACGTACGCACCGCGTACGCCTCAAAAATTTGGACACAACTGACAAAAAATCTTCTCACAAAATCAAGCACAAAAAGATTCCGAGAGTACATTAAATTGTTTTAACGAATATATTTTTCTGCTATTTTCTTAAGTTTTTCTGGATTTTGGGTATACCAGCTTTCATAGGTTAAATGCTCTGCCGAAATCATCTGACCAAGTTCTACAAAGAAATCTGGGATTTCTTCTGCAAGCATTGTTCCCCATTCTTCTCCAAAATGCTCTGCTCCCTGTGCATCTGTTCCATTTACATGAAAAGCAAATGCCGGCTGCATTTTTCCATCCACACGTTTAGATGCCCCGTGGAAACCAAGCTTTCCAATCTGATGTGTTCCGCAAGAAGAAGTACATCCAGATATATGAATTCTTGGAAGTACCCCATCTGCAAAATGATAAGGCTCTACTGTCTCCACAATACTTGCAAGCAATCCCTGAGAATCTCTAAGTCCAATCTGGCATACGGTACTTCCAATACATGATACAGATGTTTCAAACAAGTTTTTTGCCCCGTCTTCTGTAATTGCAGCAATCTCCTTTGCCTGTGACGCATTCAGATTAATAATATACAATGTTTCATCTGGAGCAATGCGAACTTCTGCGTCTCCAATATCTTTTATTATATTATAAATTTCTCCAAACTTCTTCACTGGGACAATTCCACCTATTGGGTGATATGCCACTGCATATAGTCCCTGTTGTTTCTGTGGAAGAATACGTTCTGATGCTGCTTCTTTTTGTGGATAACTTTCTGCTGTTTCTAACACAACATTTTCATCCGTTTTTACTATGTTGTCTGCTACATTCTTGGTTATGCTCTCTGTTATATTTTCTGACATATCAGCAGTGTTTTTTCCTTCAACATCATCCGCACTATTATTTTCCATATTATTTATTGCATTTTCGGCTACTTTTCCTTCTAACTTTATAAGAAGAGAATCTTTATATTCTGCCTTTACTTCTGCTAACTTTTCCTGATATGCTTTGCGGTAGCCATCTACCCCTAATGTCTCCTGCATGTATCTTGTTCTTGATTTAGCACGACTCTCATAATTACCATAAGTAGTAAATGTCCGAACCATTGCTTCTACATAATAAAGTACCTCTTCAGGCTTTACATTTTCCGCAACCTTTACTCCCATTCGGTAATTATTTCCCAGTCCACCTGCACTGTATACATCAAAAGTTCCTTCTTCTTTTGCTACAAATCCAAGATCTCTAAATGTTGCATGTGTTACATTCGCCGGAGAATTAGAAAATCCTACTTTTAACTTTCTTGGAAGCTTCACCGTCTTGATGATTCCCATCAGATAATCTCCCGCTTCTTCCGCATAAGGAAGTACATCGAAATATTCCCCCTGTTCCACCCCAGAGAGAGGAGAGACCATAGTATTTCTTGGGAAATCTCCACCGCCTCCTCGAGTAACAATGCCAGCATCCATTGCCTGCTCCATAATATCGCAAACCGCCTTTGCATCTAAATCATGAAACTGCACTGTCTGGCAAGTTGTGATATGTGCTCTTTTCACATCATACCTTTCAATAGAATCTACGAGGAACTTTAACTTTTCCTTCGTCACTCTGCCGCCTGGCATACGCAGGCGGAGCATGCTCGCTTCTCCACCTTTTTGTGCATAACTTCCAAAGCCGCCAGAGAACCCTTTATAATCTTTCACACTGACTTCTTTTGCATAAAATTTCTCTGTCATCTCTCGAAATTCTTTTAAATCTGCTTTAAATTCCTTCATTAATTCCTGATTCATATTTCCTCGACCTTACTTTCTATGTATTCTCTATAACGAATTATGATTTTCTCGCAATAATAACGAATTAAATTATATCATACTTATCCTACCTGCGAAAGTAGTAATAAATTTAATAGTAATTTGTTGAGCTAAACAGACGAAGCCTGAGAATCAAATCATTTATATTTGTGATTTTCGTCGCGGCATGTTGAATGGTCGCTTTTGCGCTCGCATCCAACACTTGCTCCCAGACCACAAATATAAATGATTTGATTCTCAAGCTTCTGTTTTCTGACCACTCGGATAAATTAATGGAGAAATTAGTTAGAGCAAACAAAAGCGACAGGCTAACCAGGAAACTAATTGGTAAAGTTATTGTTTGACAATTTGAGTATTTCTCAGAAAATTGTACTCATTAGGAAATTAAATTTGAAAGGGCCAATACTCAAATTACTGGCATAATGTAGCTAACGCGAAGCGCAATTGTTAGCACTCATTTATATTGAGTGCTAATTTTTTCTTGACATTCCTGCAAACTGGTATTAGTATAAGAATGGTATTGATAAAAATACAAAGGCAATATTCCAGTCAGAAGTTCTTTTGACTTAGTTCATAGAATATTAGCCTACATTTATATAATTAATTTTAAGGAGATGCTTATTATGGCTAAACAGGGAAGTTTATCAATTAACAGTGAAAATATTTTTCCTATTATAAAGAAGTGGCTCTATTCTGACCACGACATTTTCATCCGTGAGTTAGTAAGTAACGGATGCGATGCTGTAACAAAGCTGAAAAAGCTTTCTGTTATGGGTGAATTTGAAGAAGCTGACGATGAGAAGTATAAAGTAGAAGTTCGTATTAATCCTACTGACAAGACTCTTACCTTTATTGATAATGGTATTGGTATGACAGAGGACGAAGTAGACGAATACATCAATCAGATTGCTTTTTCTGGTGCTGCTGCTTTCATGGAACAGTACAAAGACAAAGCAAGTGATGAGCAGATTATCGGTCATTTCGGACTTGGTTTCTATTCTGCATTTATGGTTGCCGATAAGGTTACTATTGATACTCTTTCTTATAAAGAAGGCGCTACACCAGTTCACTGGGAATGTGATGGTGGTACAGAATTTGATATGGAAGATGGTGATAAAGCAGAGCGTGGTACAACAATTACTCTTTACCTCAACGATGAGAGTTATGAATTCTGTAATGAATACCGCTGCCGCGAAGTTCTTAACAAATACTGTTCTTTCATGCCAGTTGAAATTTACTTTGTAAATGAGGAAGAAGAAGCGAAAAAGGCTGAGGAAGCTGCCAAAAAGGATGCTGAAGAAAAGGTAATTGACGTAGACGTAAAGGACGCTGATGCAAAAGAAAATAACGCTGATACAGAAGATGGTGATTCCGAAGTAACTCTTGAAGAGGAAGAAGAGGAAGAAGATGATGCACCTAAGCCAATCAACCAGATTCATCCATTATGGACAAAGCATCCAAACGACTGTACTGATGAAGAATATAAAGAATTTTACCGTGATGTATTCCACGATTATAAAGAGCCTTTATTCTGGATTCATTTGAACATGGATTATCCATTTAACTTAAAAGGTATCCTTTATTTCCCTAAAATCAATACAAAATATGATACAATCGAGGGAACAATTAAGTTATATAACAATCAGGTATTTATCGCAGATAATATTAAAGAAGTTATTCCTGAATACCTCTTATTATTAAAGGGATGCATTGACTGTCCAGACCTTCCACTGAACGTATCAAGAAGTGCATTACAGAATGACGGTTTTGTTAAGAAAATTTCTAACTACATCACTAAGAAAGTTGCGGAAAAGCTTTCCGGTATGTGCAAGACCGATCGTGAAAACTATGAAAAATACTGGGATGACATCAGCCCATTCATTAAGTTTGGCTGCATCCGTGACCAGAAATTTAACGATAAGATGAAAGATTACATCATCTTCAAGAACATGGAGGGCAAATATGTTACACTTCCAGATTATCTTGAAGCTGGTAAAGAAAAATACGAAAACAATGTTTTCTATATCACAGATGAAGTAGCACAGTCTCAGTATATCAATATGTTCAAAGAACAGGAAATTGATGCCATCTACCTGACACACCAGATTGATACAACATTTATCACTCACTTAGAGCAGAGAAATCCAGAAGTAAAATTCCTGCGTATCGACTCTGAACTGACTGATAACTTCAAAGAAACAATTGATGAGAACGAAGAAAAAGAACTCACTGAAAAGCTTTCCGAGAAGTTCAAAAAGGCAACTGGTGTTGAAAACTTAAGCGTAAAAGTTGAAAAGCTGAAAAATGCCGATATGCCTTCTATGATCACCGTTTCTGAACAAACACGTCGTATGTCCGAAATGATGGAAATGTACGGAATGAGCAACAGCTCCACAGGACTTGGTGCAGAAGGTGAAACTCTCGTCCTTAACATGAACAATGACTTAGTTCAGTATGTTTTAAACAATGACGAAAGCGAAAATACTACTACAATCTGCCAGCAGCTCTATGACCTTGCACGTCTGGCAAACCATCCGCTGAAACCGGAAGAGATGACTGCATTTGTTGCACGTTCCAATAAAATACTCTCCATTCTGACGAAATAATTTCTGATTTGCCGCAGGCAAGGGAGACGCCCTCTGGGAATGAAATAATCCTTATTTCATTCCCAGA
>OGOP01002329.1_pt1 | contig 11878 bp, 2 predicted proteins | sample 1552591 | NCBI WGS metagenome assembly OGOP01 (sample SAMEA2580120, study PRJEB22360) | human gut metagenome | biome: human gut; feature: human-associated habitat; material: faeces | place: Denmark | collected 2008/2010 | reverse complement strand
ATATATAGTTAAAACTGATTATGTATGGTATTTTTATCATATTGGGGGAGGGAAAATTATATATTGTTTAATTAATTGAGCTTATTTATAATGTTTCATATAATTAACTTTTTTAATTATAATAATTTGTATAGCTTAATAGAAACATATATACATCATATGTTCCAAATATAATCCTGTAGAATTTTCATGTTCACATAATAATTTACATGAGAAAATTTTTTGAATTCTATAATTGGTGAGTTGATAAAATGGTTAAAAAGATATTTGCTGTTGTTGGATCGGCTTTATTATTCTTATTAATAATTGGAGCTAGTTCTGCAGCAGACATTGATATAAATAATGATGGAACATTTAGCGATGTTCAGAATGGAATAAATCAGGCTCAGTCTGGTGATACAATTTATTTAAACAATCACACGTTCACAGGATCCGGCAGTGAGATTTCTGTAGCTGGCGGATGGTTTTCTAATAAAGATGAGATTACTATTGACGGTTCTATTAATCCAAACAAAGGTGGAACCGGTAATGAAATGTCTACATTAGATGCAAAATCAAGTTCCCGTGTGTTTAACATTGGAGCCAGCAGCATAACTTTGAAGAACATTATAATAACTAATGGTAAATATTCAGGACGTGATGCAAATGGTGCTGGTGTTTACAGTTCAGGTTCTAATCTTGTTTTGGAAAACTGTGTTATCAGTAACTGTGAAGCATCATCTAGCTCAAGAGGAGATGTTCATTCTGCATTATATTCAGAAAATACAGTAACATTATCTCGTTGTACTTTGGTTAACAATAAAGCTACCAGTACTTACAATACTGTAACAAATAGTTATGTTGTCAGAACTGCAAGTTTTGACGGGTCAATGACTGACTGTATTGTTCGTGATAATTATGTTTCTTCTATAGGGGCAATGGCTATTGGAATTACAATTGTTGGTTCCAGCAGCAATAAAGTAAGTAACACTAAATTTATGAACAATTATGCCACATCAACAAATGGAAATGCCTTTGGTGCTGCATTACAGGTATTGGGTACAGTTTCTAATTGTACATTCGAATATAATCAGGCAAATTCGGATGTTAATAACTCTCATGCCGGTGCACTTTGTTTCAGACCTGGAAGTACTGTTTATAACTGTACTTTTATAGGTAATATTGCATATAGGGGAGCGGCTACCACTTTCCATGCAAGCGGTGAATTGAAAGATTGTATATTTATTAACAACACTGCAACCGGTTTTGGTGGTGCAATCTCTACCGGATATGACGGTACTACAGGTCAAAAGGTAAAAATTTCAAATTCTTATTTTGAAGGAAACACTGCACCTATCGGTGGTGCTATTACTACTCACGGTAATGATATAACTGTAGATAACTCCACATTCATATCAAATAAAGCTGCTGATGATGGTGGAGCTGTTTATGTTGTTGATGATGGAATCACTGTTTTAAATTCTAATTTTAGAAATAACTCTGCTAAAAACCATGCCGGAGCTATTTATGTAAAAGGAAATAATGTTAAAATTCAAAATGCAACATTTGTAAATAATTCTGCACACTTCGAAGGTGCTGTGAGGGTGGAAGGAAATTATGTTTATGTTTTGAACACTACTTTTATAGGAAATAAAGCTATTTCTGATGGTGTTTCAAAATCTCAAGCAGGAGCTTTAGGAATCCATGGAAATAATGTTAATATTGACAGTTCTTACTTTGCAAATAACACTGCAGAAGGTGATGCAGGAGCTATATGTGTAAAAGGAAGTCATATAAAAGTAACCAATTCACAGTTCTACTCCAACCATGCTGATCCATTTAATAATGATTTAAATACTGGTTTAGGTGGAGCTATATATACTGTGGGTAATAATGTAACTTATGATAATGCAATATTCAGATATAATACAGCTGTTAACGGTTCTGCTTTATTTGTAGATGGTGTAGCTTCTCTTAAAAATATTGTATTTTACAGAAACCAGGCTTACACTTATGTATTGCCTATTATTGTTCAAAATCCGAAAACTCCTTATGGAGTAACTGTTAATGTTACTGTAGTGATTATTGGTGGAAACAATATTGCAAATGCAATACATCATGTAGGTCAGCTTAATGATATTTCATTTGATAATGTAACTTACTTATTTAATGTAAACGGAACAATCATGAACAGAACAACAGGAGCAGATGAAATTCATCCGGTTGATGGTGTGGAAAACAGTAAAAACGGTACTTTAATCTATAGGGATGAACGTGAAAATACTCAGTCAATCAATCCGATTGTTATTTATAATGAAGACGGAAACATTATTTACAATGAAACTTTAATCTCTTCAATTTATGGTGATGTCAGGTTTTCATTAAGCGGTCTTGCTCCGGGTAATTATACCATTAAAGCAGAACACCCTGAAGATCTCTTCTATAAAGCTATCAAAAATGAAACTAATTTTGAAGTAGTTGGTTTTGTTGATTTGGATGTTGATATTACAACTGATAAAAATTATTATGGATTGGACGAGGAAGTTGAATGGACTATCAGTTTAACTAACCATGGTCCGCATACTGACAATAATTGTTATGTAAATGGAATTAAACTTGAGGATATTGTTGGTTTTACTCCTTCAAAAGGTACTTTTGATGCAGCTACAGGTATATGGAAAGTAGGAAAATTAGCCAAAAATGAAGTTGTTACTCTTAAAGTTAAAACAAAAACTACTAGTCTAGGTACTGTTACTCTGACTGTTAATGCAGTAAACAGTACTGAAGATACTAACATAAGTAACAATGTAGCTACTAAAACCATATACATACAAGAACTGCCTAAGGTAGTTCCTACAAAAGATGTAAATGTTACAAACCCTAACTATGGTGATAAAGTTAAATATACTATAGTGGTAAGTAATGTCGGTAAGATTACTGCTGATGTAACTTTAACAGATATTCTTGATAAAGGTTTGATATTTACTGGTGCTAGTGGTAATTATGAATATGATTCTACCACACGTACTGTTACATGGAATATTGATGGTTTAGCTGTAGGTCAAAACTTAACATTCTATGTATATGCTACTGTAGATGCTTATGGTGTTTTAAACAATACAGTTACTGTTGGAGACAATACTGTTATAAGAAATGTAACTGTTCCTGAAATTACTCCTGATAAAACTATTGATAATGATTCACCTAACTTCGGTGATAAAGTATCATATACTGTCACTGTTACCAATGGCGAATTTGAAGCTAATAATGTTATTGTTAAGGATGTTGTTGGGAACGGATTAACCGTTACTGATATTAGTGATAACGGTCAATATGATCCGATTACCCATACTATTACATGGATTGTTGATTTAGCTAAAAACGAAGTAAAAACATTTACTGTTGAAGCTACTGTTTCAGGCTATGGAAATATATCTAACAAAGTTGTTGTTGGAAATAAAACAATCTTTAAAAATGTGGATGTACCTGAAATTACTCCTAAAAAAGATGTTAACAATACAACTCCTAACTTCGGTGAAAATGTAGCTTATACTATTGTTGTTTCTAATGACGGCATTAGTGATGCAAAACAAGTTGTAATAACAGATACTCTTGCGAAAGGTCTTAAATTCCTTGGAGCTAATTACAATGGTGTTTATGATGAAAATACACATACTGTAACATGGACTTTGGATATTGATTCAGGTAAAACTGTAGAATTAAAAGTAAATGTTACTGTGGAAGATTACGGTGTTTTAGTTAACAGGGTGACTGTTGGAGATAAAACAAGTTCTGTAGATATTGCAGTTCCTGAAATTATCCCTGATAAAACAGCTAATGTAACTGATGCTAACTTTGGTGACAATGTAACCTACACTGTTACTGTTACTAATGACGGTGATGTGGATGCTAGTCAGGTTGTCATTGTTGACCAATTAGGTAACGGCCTTAAATATGTCAGTTCTTCAGATGGTGGTGTTTGGGATGAAAAAACCAACACTGTTACTTGGATTGTTGATTTGGCTGCAGGCAAAACCAAAACATTAAATGTTGTAGCTACTGTGGTAGGGTATGGTAATGTAACCAACTCTTTAGCTGTAGGCAATAAAACTTCTAAAATAAACGTTAATGTTCCTGAAATTACTCCAAATAAAACTGTAGATAACAAAAACCCTAATTTTGGCGACAATGTAACTTATACTATTGTTGTTTCTAACGATGGTGCTGCTGATGCTAAGAATGTTGTTGTAAAAGATATTCTTGCTCCTGGTTTCAAGTTCATTGAAGCTAATTATGGTGGTGTTTATGATGAACTTACCCGTACTGTAACCTGGATTGTAGATGTTAATGCTAAAGGTCATGTTGATTTAACTATTAAGGTTATTGTTGAAGATTACGGTGTTTTAACCAACAATGTAACTGTCGGAAATAAAACAAGTTCTGTAAACATTACAGTACCTGAAATTATTCCCAACAAAACTGCAGACATTGAAAATCCTAACTTTGGTGATGAAGTAACATACACTGTTAACATTACAAATGTCGGCAAATCCAATGCTGTCAATGTAGCTGTTCGTGATGTTTTAGGTGAAGGTTTAGAACTTATTTCAGCAGACGGAGGAGTATATAATCCGATTACCCGCACTATTACATGGACTGTTAATCTAAATTCAGGGGAAACAAAATCATTTAAAGTAGTTGCTAAAGTAATTGGATACGGGAATGTAACCAACTCTTTAGTTGTAGGTAATAAAACCTCTGCTGTAGATGTTGATGTTCCTGAAATTATCCCAAGTAAAGATGCGGACAATAAGTATCCTAACTTTGGTGATAGCATAGATTACACAATTACTGTTAATAACATCGGCAAAGCAGATGCTAAACATGTAGTTGTTGTAGACCGTTTGGATAAGGGATTGAAATATGTCAGTTCTTCTCATAATGGTGTTTATGATGAAGCTTCTCATACTGTTACATGGGTAGTTGATATTGCTGCAGGCAGTTCTCTTGATTTGACTGTAACTGCTGTTGCTGATGAGTATGGTGTTTTAACCAACATTGTATCTGTTGGAGATAAAAGCGCTTCTGTAGATGTAAATGTTCCTGAAATTATTCCTAACAAAACTGCAGACATTGAAAATCCTAACTTTGGTGACAATGTAACTTATACTGTAACAGTCACTAATGACGGAAATGCAGATGCTAAAGCAGTTGTTGTTCGTGATGTTTTAGGTAAAGATCTTAAATTTGTTTCAGCTACCGGTACTTATACCTTTGATGAAGCTACCAATACTATTACATGGACTGTTGATGTAGATGCAGGTAAAACAGAAACATTTACTGTTGTAGCTACTGTTATCAACTATGGTAATGTAACCAACTCTTTAGTTGTTGGTAACAAAACATTCAATAAAAATGTAACCGTACCTGAAATCACTCCTGACAAAACAGTAGACAAGGAAAACCCTAACTTCGGAGATAATTTAACTTATACAGTTACTGTTAAAAACGAAGGTAATGGAAACGCTAATGATGTAATTATTGTTGATGCTCTTGGCAAAGGTTTAGAATATGTCAGTTCTACTGGTAACTATGATAATAAAACCAATACAATTACCTGGAAAGTTGACCTGGCTTCTGGAGAAACTAAAACATTTACTGTTGTTGCTAAAATCGTCGGATACACAGATGTAACCAATGAAGTAACTGTAGGTAATAAAACAGCTGCTGTAACTGTAGATATACCTGAAATCATTCCTGCTAAGGATGTTAACAATACAACTCCTAACTTTGGAGATAAAGTGGAATACACTATAACTGTTAACAATAATGCTAATAAAGATGCAAAACAAGTTGTCATAGTTGATACTCTTGGCAAAGGTTTAAAATTCATTAATGCAAGCCATAACGGCAAATATGATGAATCTACAAGAACCATTACCTGGATTATTGATTTGGGTGCTGGTGAAAGTGCGGTATTTAGTGTAAATGCTGCTGTAGAAGCATATGGAAACATAAATAACACAGTAGTTGTAGGAAACAAATCAGCTACAAAAAACATTACAGTACCTGAAATTATTCCGGGTAAGTCTGTTGATGTTGAAAATCCTAATTTCGGCGATACTGTAACTTATACTGTTGTTGTTACAAATAATGGTGTTGTTGATGCTAAACAGGTTGTTGTTAAGGATATTCTTGATAAAGGATTGAAATTTGTTAAAGCTACTGGCGAGTATACTTTTGATGAAGATAGTCATACTGTTACATGGATTATTGATTTGGCTAAAGGTGAGTCTCAAACTTTCTATGTGACTGCTGTTGCTGAAGCTTATGGTGTTTTAATCAATGATGTAACTGTTGGGGATAACACTGCTTCTGCTGATGTTGTTGTTCCTGAAATTATTCCTGATAAAACAGCTAATATTACTAATCCTAATTTCGGTGATAAGGTAGATTATACTGTTACTGTTACTAATGACGGTATGGGGGATGCTAAGGATGTTGTTGTTCGTGATGTTTTAGGTGAAGGTCTTAAATTTGTTTCAGCAACTGGTAATTACTCCTTTGATGAAGTTACACGTACTGTTACTTGGATTGTTGATTTGGCTAAAGGTGAAAGTAAAGTATTTAGTGTGATTGCTACTGTTGTAGGTTATGGAAATGTTACTAACTCTTTAGTTGTTGGTAATAAAACCATTTCTGTTAATGTGACTGTTCCTGAAATCATTCCAGATAAGACTGTAGGTATTGAAAATCCTAATTTCGGTGATAATGTAACCTACACTGTAAAAGTTACTAATGATGGAATTGGTGATGCTAATAATGTTGTTGTTAAAGATATTTTAGGTGAAGGTTTAACTTTTGTTGATGCTACTGGTAATTACACATTTGATGAAGCTACACGTACTGTTACTTGGATTGTTGATTTGGCTAAAGGTGAAAGCAGAACTTTCTATGTTAATGCTATTGTTTTAGGTTATGGAAATGTTACTAACTCTTTAGTTGTTGGTAATAAAACAACCGGTGTTAATGTGACTGTTCCTGAGATTAATCCTGATAAAACAGCTAATATTACTAATCCTAATTTCGGTGATAAGGTAGATTATACTGTTACTGTTACTAATGACGGTATGGGGGATGCTAAGGATGTTGTTGTTCGTGATGTTTTAGGTGAAGGTCTTAAATTTGTTTCAGCAACTGGTAATTACTCCTTTGATGAAGTTACACGTACTGTTACTTGGATTGTTGATTTGGCTAAAGGTGAAAGTAAAGTATTTAGTGTGATTGCTACTGTTGTAGGTTATGGAAATGTTACTAACTCTTTAGTTGTTGGTAATAAGACTGCTGGTGTTAATGTGACTGTTCCTGAAATCAATCCGGACAAAACAGTTGACAACGAAATTCCTAATTTCGGTGATAATGTAACCTACACTGTTACTGTTACTAATGACGGTATCGGTGATGCTAACAATGTAGTTATTACAGATGTTTTAGATAAAGGATTGAAATTCTTAAATGCAACTGGAAACTTTACATATGATGAAAAAACAGGCACGATTACCTGGACTGTTGATTTGGCTAAAGGCGAAACCAAAACATTCAATGTAAATGTTACTGTTTTAGGTTATGGTGTTTTACCTAACACTGTTACTGTTGGTAATAAAACAGCTGTCAGAAACATAACAGTTCCTGAAATAATCACTGTAAAAGAAGTTAATTCCTCTGATATTCATATTGGAGATGAAATAACCTACACTATTACAGTTTCCAACTCTGGAAAAATCAATGCAACAAATGTTGTAATTAGAGATATTCTTCCTGAAGGATTAAAATTCATTAATGCTTCAAACGGCGGAGTATATGACCCTGTTACTGGAATTATTACATGGATTTTAAACATCACAGCTAATTCAACTGTTGATTTGACTGCTGATGTATGTGTAAACAAATCAGGAAATATTACAAATACTGTAAATGTTGGAAACAAAACTTCCAACTGCACTATCGAATCCGGAGATATTGTTGATCTGGAAATACACATTGTTGCTGACAAATCCGAAATATATGTTGGAGACAATATTGTCTACACAGTTACTGTCATAAATAATGGACCAAGCGATGCAATAAATACTATTGCTAATATATTAATACCAAATGCATTAAGCATTTTCTCATATAATGCAACAAAAGGAACATTTGACATAACTTCCGGCAACTGGTCTATAGGAAACTTAACAAATGGTGAAAAAGTCGTATTAACATTTGTAGCTAAAGCATTAAACGAAGGCAATTCAACAGTATATGTCAATGTAACAAGCGAAACCTTCGAAGTAATCATGGAAAACAACTACGACAATGTAACTGTTAAAGTCCTTAAAAAAGCAGCTCCGATCGGTCCGGATAAACAGGTTCATCCAGATGGTTCATCTTCAGATAATGAATGTGGCAAATCTGTAAACTTACCGAATACAGGAAATCCACTTGTAATGTTGCTCTTATGTATTTTAAGTGTAATATTCGTCGGATCTAGAAAAAGAAAATTATAAATTTATTTGTGGTTTGGGTTTAATTACTCAAATCAGCTTTTTTTATTTTTTAAGATTAGCTATTTTTTCATTGTTATTAATGGATTGCTCTTATTATTTTCTTAGAAATTAACAGTAACTTGCATATAAAGAGCATAACAAATATTAAAAATAATTTGGGTATTGTTGTGGTAAGAGACTAGTCATATTAACCTGTTAAATCTTTTAAAACTAAAAAATATAATATTTTGTTTTAGATATGCATTACTTTTGAAGTTTATTTATTGAAAATTCCCAGTTTTCCAATAAATCATAAATCAGTAATCCTATTATAATCATTAAAATTCCATTGAAAATTATCCAGTATCTGCCGGGATATTCTGGATAAAACATTATTGAAGACGGAGCATTTCCTGATACAAATTGACTAGCTACTGAAATTAGAATCAAAGCGAAAATTTGAATACCAATATCCTTATTTCTATATTTAATAATAACGATAATTGAAATCAAAATTGATACAATTATAGTTAGAAAAATAATAAAAATTAATAAAATAATCTTCTATCCATTCATCATCAAATCCACTAAATCGCAATTATTATTTTTAAATCTTATTTAATGATCATTAAAAAAGCTATTTTTATGCATGAAATTATAAAAAAACCACAGTTGAATTTTTTAGTTTTCGGATATTTTCTGTTTTTTAGTTGAATCCGTATACTGATTTATATTCTAAAAACACATCTGAATTTCATAAAAATGTTTATATTTTAACATACAATCATTAAATATCTGTTAATTAATAGGTTACAGGTGAATTCATGTTTAATAGAAAGTATGTTATTTTAGTTTTTTTTTTGTTTTTCTGATAGCTATAACTTCAGTCAGTGCGCAGGATGATGCTGTAGCTAGTCAGGATTTAAATGAATTGTCATTTAATGATAATGTGGTGTTGGATACTAACACTGATGCAGAACACTATGCAGACGGTGGAGTAAGACAGGACACAGGTCAGACTGCTGATGATTTGATTAATTTAAGTGAATGCAGTTCAGCTGTTCTTCAGGTAAGTGATAATGAAGGAGTTATTTGTATCAGGCGTGATGCTGCAAATGCTGCTGATATTTATATTGAAAGCGGTAGCTGGGGAGATATTGGTTATCTGAAGCAATATAAAACCAGCGGGGGTTATTTTTCACATGCAATTGTCACATCCAATGGCTGGCTTATTGGTAATGGTGGTGTAACAGACGGTTCTGTATTTCGCCAGATTGAAAGCATAGCTTCTGAAATGGTTGTCACCAATCAGATTACAAATGATTATCTTTCAAGAATTTATAAGATAATGTCCAGATATTCTTTAGGTCATTTTGTAATTAAGGCGGCTGACGGAACCTATGGTGTTGTTTTCAGTAATTTGTATCATGTTTCTAAACTGCAGCCTGGACAGTATGTTTTATGTCCTAATGTTTATTCCATGTCTCAAAAAGGCAGTTATGACAGCAGTCTGAATCCGGTTGATGCTGCAGTTAAAAAAGTTTATACTGACAGCTATGGTGTCAATAGGAGAAATATAATGACTTATCACTGGAAGCTGACTGCTTCTTCTAATGGACTGTCCTATGGAGTAGATTCCTATGCATCAAATGATGACGGTAGAGGTGTTGGCCGCTCAACATCCAATATGGCAGATAATGTTTATTACTTCAGTAATTTCCATTCAAGAAATTCCATTCCATTAGCCAGAGATAAAGTGTTTTTGGGAACTCATGTTTTTGAAAACAGTATTGAAGTTTTCAGATTACTGACTCCCGTCAGCTCATGTCCTGTTGGAGATAGTATTGAGCTGAAATATCAGGTTAACTATATTGCTCATTCAAGCCCTGTAGTTCAGTTTGCTCTTCCTGAAGGATTTGATTTTAATAATGCAACAGTATCTAGGGGAAATTACAGATTGGATTCTGGTAACATTGTAGTTTGGAATTTAAATGACTGTGGTATGAATAATTACATCACAATTTCTCTTAAGGCACTTAAATCAGGACAGTTTGATTTATACCATTCACTGGATAACAATTTTGTCGGAAGCGATAAATTATTTGCAAATGATTATGGTGCTGTACTTTGTGCAGATGACGTAAACAAATATTATAGAGGTCCTGAAAGGTTTAGCATATGCTTAAAGGATGTTAATGGCAATCCTATTGTTGGTGAAAATGTTATTATTAATATCAATGGTGTTGATTATAAAAAAGTTAGTGATGATAAGGGCACTGCTTCACTGGCCATTAATCTGGATTCTGGTGAATATCTTGCCAAAGTAAGTTATAATGGGCGTTTCGGCAGTGATTCCAAAAAAGCCAATGTAAAAGTATATGAAACTATCTCAGGAAATGATATTGTAAAGATGTTCAGAAATGAAACCCAGTTTTATGCAAAATTCATTGATAGTTCAGGAAACCCTTTAGCTAAAAGGGCAGTTACATTCAATATCAATGGTGTGTTTTATACAAGAAACACTGATGATTCAGGTTATGCAAAATTAAACATTAACTTAAGACCCGGAACCTACATTTTAACGGCATACAATCTTGTAAACAATGAGAAAAAAGGTTTCAACATAACTGTCAAAGCTCTTATCTGTGAAAACCATGATATAGTTAAATATTATAAAAACAGCACACAATACACAGCAAAAGTCTATGATAAAGACGGAAGTTTAGCTATTGGTAAAAATGTAACATTCAACATAAACGGGGTATTCTATAAAAGGACAGTTGATGAAAATGGTACAGTAACACTAAACATCAATTTGAATCCCGGAAAATATATTGTAACTGCAATATATGAAGGATACGATGTGGGAAATAATGTGGTTGTTAAAAGTGTTCTGCTTACTGATGATTTGTCCATGAAGTTTAAGGACGGCAGTAAGTTTAATGCGACTGTTCTTGACGGTCAGGGAAAACCCTTAGCTAATCAGACAGTGATATTCAATATAAACGGAGTATTTTACAATAAAACAACAGCAGATAATGGTGTTGCAAGTTTAAATATCCGACTTCTCAGGGGAGAATATATCATCACTTCAATATGGAACAGTTATCAAATTGGAAATAAAATTACAATCAGTTAGGAAAAATATTCTCTTAACTCTTTTTTTCTTTTTATTAACTTATTCCAATAATTTAATCATTCCAAAGCCCATTGAATTTTTCTCACCTATTCCGACATCATAAGCAAATTCAATCAGGTCCAGGTCACCTTCTAAAATAAGATCCATCATATAAGCCCTGTGATAAGTTGTAGCATTGCCTTTATTTATTGAAATTCTTTTTCTTTTTACAAAATTCATATCTGAATATATATTG
>OGOP01002316.1_pt1 | contig 11911 bp, 10 predicted proteins | sample 1552591 | NCBI WGS metagenome assembly OGOP01 (sample SAMEA2580120, study PRJEB22360) | human gut metagenome | biome: human gut; feature: human-associated habitat; material: faeces | place: Denmark | collected 2008/2010 | reverse complement strand
ATATTTAAATATATTATTATAGTTATAGTACTACTTATGATATTAGAGTTATACGGAGTAAACACTAAAAACATAATAGCTAGTTTAGGAATATTTACTGTTGTAATAGGTTTAGCTTTACAAGATACTCTTAAAAATATGCTTGCTGGTATTCTAATTATATTAGATAACAGATATAATGTAGGAGACTTTGTTAAAATAAATGATTTTACAGGAGAAGTTACTAGTTTGGGACTTCAAACAACTAAACTTAAAAGCTCTAGTGGTGAAGTGTTCACTATTAGTAATACTAATATAACTAATGTTATAAACTATAGTGAAGCTAATACTAGCTTATATTATGGAATTGAAGTAAGCTATGATACTAATATAAAAGAACTAGAAAAAGTTTTAAAAAGTCTTATACCTAAAGTAAGTAAAATAGAAAATGTAGTAAGTGAAATGGAACTTCTTGGAGTAGATTCATTTAATAGTAGTTCTATAACATACAAAGTATGTATTACTACTAAACCGTATAAATATTTTAATGTTAAAAGAGAGTTTAACAAAATTTTAAAAGAAGCTTTTGATAAAAGTGGTATTGAAATACCTTATAATCAATTAGATGTACATATTAAGGAAAGATAGTCTTTCTTTTTTTGTCTTTTCAAAATAATTATTTAGTGGTATAATGTATGTAGTGTTCCCGTAGCTCAGCTGGAAGAGCAACCCCCTCCTAAGGGGTAGGTCGGAGGTTCGAACCCTCTCGGGAACGCCACATTTGTTTAAGGGGGAGTAAAAATGTTTTTAGATAATATTGATTTAGAAGAAATAAAAGAAAAAGTATTTATTAATCATGTGGTGGACTCTGGTACAAGAGACGCTCTTATCATGAGAATGAGGGAACTTTTAAAAACTACAAACTATATTGCTAACTTCAAAGAAAGAATTAAATATAGGAGTGCGTGTAATAGTCCTTTTGAAATGACTGATGATAATTTATACATTTGGGAATATGATGTAATTACTATAAAGAATGAATATGTACCGTACATATCTGAAATACTTAAAAGTCAAAAAGTTTTAAAAAAGTAAACTTATGACTTTTTTTATTTATAAATAAATGATATAATTTATTTAGTAGGAGGATAGTGATATGAAGGATAAATATAAAGGAATTATATTATGTGTGTTAGATGTAATTATTGTTTTTGAACTTACTCTTTTATTTTTAGTAATACCTAGTGTGAAACATATTAATAAACTTAAAGATGTAAAAGAATTAACTTATGAAGAAAAAAGTGTATTAATTAGTGAAGTGAATAATAAGTACTCAGATAAGGTTACTGAAGTAAATGATAGGTACTCAAAAGAAGAAACTAAAATTAATGAGAAGTATGATCCAGATATTAAGAGTGTTAATGAGAAATACGATAAGCTTATTATGGATGCTAAAACTAAATATGAAACAGAAGAAAAAGACTTATTAGACAAAATAAGTGATAAGAAAGTTGAAGTAAACAAAGAGTTCATGAGAAATGGTTTTTCTAAAAAGTATTATACATTATATGATGAACAAAAAGCTTTAGAAAGTAAACAATCTAATTTAAAGAGTGAACTAGATAAAGAAGTGAGTACTCTTGAAACTAATAAGAAAAGTGAGTTAACACCATACGTTATAAATAAAAATTCACTTATTAAACAAAATGATATTAATAAAGCAAATGAACTAGATATGTTAGAAACAAACAAAAACAAAGAGATAAATAACATTAATAAAAAGGTAGATAATACTTTAGGAATAACTCTAGAAGTATTAAAAATAGTATTAGCTATAGTTATTACATTAATACCAATTTTCTATATAATTAAAATATACAATAAACTTACTAAACTACATAATGAAGTAGAAGAAAGTTGGAGTCATATACTAGTAGATTTAAAAAGAAGAAGTGACTTAATACCTAATATAGTAAATGTAGTAAAAGGGTATTCTAATCATGAAAAAAATACTTTAAAAAGCATAGTAAGTGCAAGAAATAAAGTAGTTAACTCTGGTACTAAAGAAGATAGTATTTTAAATAATGAAATACTTGATAAAAACATAAAAAAGATATTTATTTTAAATGAAAAATATCCTGAACTTAAGAGTGATAAAAGTTTTAATAAACTAATTACGGAGTTAAAAACTATTGAAGACGACATAAGTATTTCTAGAAAAGAATATAATGATAAAGTACTAAAGTATACTAATACACTAGAAGTATTTCCAAGTAACTTAGTCGCTAAAGCATTTAGTTTTGAAAAAGAAAGTTACTTTAAAACAAGTGAAGAAGAAAATGACAATATTTCAGTAGGAGGTTTAATATGAGAAAAGAAACAATAATCAGTTTAATTATCACTCTTGTGGTTGCATTAATTACATTCTATATATTTTTGCCACCAATAAATTTACATAGTTTAGGCTTTTTAACTTACTTGATGTTTTTACTAATAATATTTACTATCTGTAATTCATTAGGAAGTATTATATCTAGAAGAAAACTAAAGGACATATTCTTTGCTCCTAAATACTTTATAATAGGATGCATGATTATATTTGGTTACATTTTTATTGGCAATATTGTGTTTAGTCCAATATTTATGAGTAAAAGTTATAGTGAAAGAATAATTATAAATCAAGATAAAAATTTTGTAACTGATGTAAAAGAAGTAGACTTTAATAAATTACCATTACTAGATAAAGATTCAACAGAAAAACTAGGAGACAGAGTAATGGGTAGAATGCCTGAAATGGTTAGTCAGTACTATGTAAGTGACTATTATACTCAAATAAATTATGACGGGAAAATACTTAGAGTAACACCTTTAGAATATAATGGTTTCTTTAAGTGGATGAAGAATAAAAATAAAGGTATAGTAGGATATATCACAGTAAATAGTGTTGATGGGTCTAGTGAGTTAGTAGAGTTAAAGAGTGGCATAAAATACTCCAACAGTGCATACTTTAACAAATATTTAAAAAGACACTTAAGGTTTAAATATCCAACTTTCATTTTTGGAGATGAGAACTTTGAATTGGATAACGATGGAAATCCTTACTGGGTAGTACCAGTTATAAAATATACTGCTGTAGGTTTAAAAAGAGATGTTAAGGGTGTAGTAATTGTAAACCCAATTGATGGAGAAACTAAATACTATTCAGTAGGTGAAGTGCCTAGCTGGGTAGACCATGTTTATGATGCAGAATTAATAATTGAACAAGCAGATGACTGGGGAATGTATCAAAAAGGTTTTTTAAATACAATATTTAGTCAAACTGGTGTTGTAATGACAACTGATGGGTATAACTATTTAGTACAAGATGATGATGTATACTTGTATACAGGAATAACTTCTGTTTCAAGTGATGAAAGTAATATAGGGTTCATATTAACTAACATGAGAACTAAAGAGACTAACCTTTATCAAGTACCAGGTGCTGAAGAATATTCAGCAATGGCAAGTGCGGAAGGCCAAGTTCAACAAATGAAATATAAAAGTACATTCCCACTTTTAATAAACTTAAACAATAGACCTACTTATTTAGTAAGTTTAAAAGATAATGCAGGACTTGTTAAAATGTATGGATTTGTTGATGTAGAAGACTACCAAAAGGTAGTAGTAACTGACGCTTCTCTAGGAATAGAAAAAGCAAAAGAAAATTATTTAAACAAAATACCTTCAACTGTTACAGGAAAAGAAGAAAATAAAGTTATTACAATAGAAAAAATAATAAATGTAGTAATAGATGGTAATACGTACTACTATATAACTGATACGGAAGGTAGTAAATATAAAGTTAGCATAAAAGTAGAAAAAGATGTTTTACCATATTTAACAGAAGGTAGTGTATTAAATGTATACTATAACTCTAAAACGGATGTAACTAATATTACAAAATTAGAAAAGGCACTAGATTAAAAGTGCTTTTTGCATGTTAAACACACTAAAACTACTTGACAAACAACTCAAAAGTAACTATAATTTAAGTATATTATTTGTTTAGAGGAGTAATGTATTTACTATTTATAGAGAGTTAACGTTAGGTGTAAGTTAATATTGTGTGGTACATGAAGACACTAAACTAAAAAGTAATCGTATGTTCTGCGTTAAAGAATTAAAGAGTATAGTATGACTATAAATTAAGGTGGTACCGCTGTTATTAATAAACAGTCCTTAAGTTTATAGTCTTTTTATTTTAAGGAGAGTGAAAAATATGGAAAACATTTATAGAAATGTATATTCAGGCGAAGTAGATGAAACTTACGTTGGAAAAGAAGTAAGAGTCGCTGGTTGGATTAATAGTATTAGAAAACTAGGCGGTTTAACATTTGTTACTTTGAGAGATGAAACAGGTATCGTACAAATTATAACAGAAGATGCTGATATGTTTAAAGGAATAACTAGGGAAAGTACAGTTACTATTACAGGTACAGTAAAGTTAAGAACTGAAGATATGATTAACCCTAATATGAAAACAGGAAAAATAGAAATTCTTGCAAGCAGTGTAGAAGTACTGGGCGAATGTGCAAGCATTTTACCTTTTGAAATCAATAGAAGTAGGGAAGAGGCAAGCGAAGAAACTAGACTAAAGTATAGATATCTAGATTTAAGAAATCCAAAAGTACATGATAACATGGTATTTAGGTTTAAAGTAATAGACTACATTAGAAGTCTTATGAAAAGTATGGACTTCACAGAAATTTCTACACCAATAATTACAACATCAAGTCCAGAAGGCGCAAGGGACTTTATAATTCCAAGTAGAAAATATAAAGGAAAATTTTATGCCCTTCCACAAGCCCCACAAATATATAAGCAATTACTAATGGTAAGTGGATTTAATAAATACTTCCAAATTGCACCATGCTTTAGAGATGAAGACTGTCGTGCAGATAGAACACTAGAGTTTTACCAACTAGACTTTGAAATGAGTTTTGTGACAGAAGAAGATGTATACAAAGTTGGAGAAAAAATATTTTATGATGTATTTAGTAACTTTACAGATAAGTATGTAAGTCCTGCACCATTTAGAAGAATTCCTTATAGTGAAGCAATGCTTAAATATGGAAGTGATAAACCAGACTTAAGAAATCCATTAATTATAAGTGAGTTAACAAATATCTTTAAAAATACTACTTTTACTCCATTTATTGGTAGCACTGTAAGAGGTATTAAAGTTTCAAATATAGAAAAATCTAATAGCTGGTACAAGAAAATGGAAGAGTATGCTAAAGAAATTGGAATGAGTGGGCTTGCTTACTTAAAAGTAACAGAAGAAAACACTTTGAAAGGAAGTTTAGACAAATACTTAACTGACGAAGAAAGAAGTGAGTTATTTACTAGTCTTGAACTTAAACCAAATGATACATTATTTATTGTAAGTGATAAAAAGAAATGTGAAAAATATGCTGGACTTTTAAGAACTAAACTAGGCGAAGAACTAGACCTAATTGATAAAGATAGATACGAATTTTGCATAGTAAACGATTTTCCTTTTTATGAATGGAACGAAGAAGATAACAAGTGGGACTTTGGACACAATCCATTTAGTATGCCACAAGGTGGTTTAGATGCACTTAACAACGAACCTATAGAAAGTATACTAGCATATCAATATGACTTTGTATGTAATGGTTGTGAGATGGCTAGTGGTGCAGTAAGAAACCATAGTATTGAAATAATGAAAAAAGCCTTTCTACTTGCTGGTTACGACGAAGAAGTAGTTAAAACTAAATTCAAAAGTTTGTATACAGCTTTTCAGTATGGTGCTCCACCACATGCTGGTATGGCTCCTGGAATAGATAGAATAATAATGCTTCTAACTGGAGAAGATAACCTAAGAGAAGTTCAAATATTCCCACCAAATGTAAGTGGACAAGACTTACTTATGGGTGGACCTACAGAAGTAACAGAAACTCAATTAAGAGAAACTCACTTAAAAATTAGAGATTAATAGTATAATTTTATAAATTGTATAACTTTATGAATTATCTGTATTGACAACCATAAATAAAAAATGGTAATATTAATACACAAGAACTCTGTTCAAACCGAAGCTTTACGTTTAGTACGTAAAAGGTTATTAGGAAGAATGGAGTTTTTTTGTGTTTTCCAATATATAAATGTAAAATTTACAAAAAATAAAAACAATTAATAAACGTGGTTACTAATTGTTTAAATTCACACTAGTTGTGAGTTTTTAAATTGCTTATAACATTAATTAATGCTAGCTTTGCATAATTATATGTTAGTCCTCCTTGAATATATAAAGCATATGGACTTCTTAGTGGGGCATCACATGACATTTCTATACTAGAGCCTTGTGTAAAAGAGGGAGACGCCATTATCACTTTATCAGTGTATCCTGGCATATCTGAAGGAATAGGTTCAACGCTAGCGTCCACTGGACCACTTGCTTGAATAAGTTTAGTAAAATTTATTAAGCTTTCTTCATTTTTTAAGTAAACTATATTAACTATGTCACACCTGTTTTGGTCCCATTTAGGACTTACTCTGTAGCCTAAAGTATCCATTACTTTACTAATTAAAATAGCACTTTTTAAGCTTGAACTAACTACACTTGGTGCAAAAAATAGTCCCATTAAAAACATTCTATTCGCATCTATACTAGGTCCAACTTCCTTAGCTTCACCTGGTAAATATAGTCTTTCACTAACAAGTCTTATCAAATCTTTTTTACCACATACATAAGCTCCATGAGTACATAATCCTGCACCTAAGTTTTTAATTAAACTTCCAACCATTATATCAGCGCCGACTTCTGTAACAGAGGTACTTTCCACAAATTCACAGTAGCAATTATCTACAAATATAATTATATCTTTGTTAATAGACTTCACAAGTTTTATAACTTTTTCTACCTTTTCAATAGTCAAACTCTCTCTTAAAGAGTAACCTCTACTTCTTTGAATATATACTAATTTTATATCTGTTAGACTTTTCTTTATAGTTTCATAATCAAAGTCATTATCTATTAAATCGATTATCTTATAGTTAATATTGTAACTTTTTAAACTACTTGGATTAGGCTTAATTCCGATAACTTCGTCTAATGTATCATATGTTTTACCACTTATTATTAAAAAGTTATCTCCAGGTCTTAATAAAGCAGATAAACTTATACTAAGGGCATGACTCCCACTTACAAATTCTCTTCTAACAAGAGCGTCTTCACATTTAAAAATATCGCTATAAATTCTTTCTATCTTGTCTCTTCCTATATCGTTATACCCATACCCTGTAGTACCAATTAAATCGCTTTCACTTAAATTATTCTTGTGAAACGCATCTAACACTTTTTTACTATTAATCATTTCTAACTCGTTAATTTTATCAAAAATACTAGATAACTTTTTTTCTTCCTTTTCAATTAAAAGAACGCTTTCTTTATTTAAATTTAACATTTCTTACCTCCATCAATTTTAATTATTGCATCGTTTATATAACTTGCTTCATCACTTCCTAGAAAATACACTAAGTTAGCTATTTCTATAGGACTAGCAAATCTTTTAAGTAGTATTTTCTCAGTTTCTTTTTCTTTAAAACTATCTGACAAGCTATCATTCATTGGAGTATCTATCCATCCAGGACAAACAGCATTTACTCTAATGTAAGGAGAAAGTATATTTGCAAAGTTGTGTGTCATGTTGTTTATTCCAGCTTTAGATGCATCATAATCAATGCTTTCAGAGTAATAACTATCTATACTATTGTTACTACTTATATTTATAATCACTCCAGTTTTACATTCATACATCCAAGAAGAAAAAGCTTTTGTTACTAAAAATGTACCAACTAAATTAGTAGTAACCACTTTCAAAAACTCATTTTTTGATTTATTAGTGTACAAGTTATCTAAAGCAATACCTGCATTATTTACTAGTACATCAATATTTGAGTACTCTTTTTTAAGTGAAGTAACTAAACTATTTATACTTTCTTCATCAGTTATATCTAACTTATAAAACTCACTATTTACCTTGTATTTTTTTCTTATATAAGAGTTTAACTTTTCTGCAGCATCCATGTTATTGTTATATGTTATTATTGTGTTATATCCCATACTTGCATATTTTTCTATTATACTTTTTCCAAGTCCACTAGAAGAACCCGTTACTAATACTGTTTTCATAAATCACACCTCATTTGATAGTATATCATAAATTTACCAAAATTGCTTGCAAAATTAATGAAAATGTAGTATATTATATATGCTTAATCCGATGCAAAAGAGTTGTATGATTAAAAAAAGCATAAAGAAAGGATGATTAGAATGAATTTAATCGACAAGATTAACAAGAAACAAATTAATCCTAACGTACCAGAATTCCGTGTAGGAGACACAGTTAGAGTTGACGTTAAGATTAAAGAAGGAAAAAGAGAAAGAATTCAAGCTTTTGAAGGCGTGGTTACTGCTAGAAAAGGTGGAAGTGTTAGTGAAACATTTACAGTAAGAAAAAAATCTGGAAGTGTAGGAATTAACAGAGTATTTCCTGTTAACAGCCCATTAATTGATAAGATTACAGTTGTTAAGAAAGGTAAAGTAAGACGTGCTAAACTTAACTTCTTAAAAGGTATTAAGGGTACATTTAAGATTAAAGAAAGAAACTAGTTATTGCTAGTTTTTTCTTTTTATGTTATACTCATAATGAAAAGAGGTAGTTATGAAAAAACTAAAAGAATTAATGCCTTATATAATAATTGTTGTTGTAGTACTCTTAGTTAGGTCATTTATAGTAACCCCAGGGCTAGTAAACGGATCAAGTATGGAACCAACACTATATAATAATGAGTTAGTTTTAATAAATAAAATTGGCTTAAATAAAGGAATAGACAGATATGACATAGTTGTTGTAAAATATGAAAACTCTACAATTATCAAAAGAGTAATAGGCCTCCCTTATGAGACAGTAGAATATATTGATGATACTCTTTATATTGATGGGAAAATAGTGAATACTAAAGTAGACTTTGAATACACAAAAGATTTTAAGCTAACTGCAGGCAAAAATGAATACATAGTTTTAGGAGACAATAGAAATATTAGTAAAGACTCAAGAATAATCGGACCTGTTAAGGAAAGAGATATAATTGGAAAAGTGGATTTAGTGTTATTTCCATTTAGTAAGTTTGGAAAAGTAAAGTGAGGTAATATCATGATAGGAAATTATAAAATAGTAACATTATGTGGTTCAACTAAGTTTAAAAAAGAATTTTTAGAAATACAAAAAAAGCTTACACTTCTAGGATACATCGTAATTTCTGTAGGCCTATTTGGACATTCAGGGGATAATGAAGTTTGGGAAAACATGGATGAAGGCACTCTTACAAAAACAAAAAGTATGTTAGACGATATGCATAAAAGAAAAATTGATTTGTCAGATATGATATACGTTATTAATGTGGGTGGATACATCGGAGAGAGTACTAGAAGCGAAATAGAATACGCTATAAGTACAGGAAAAGAAGTGCACTATTTAGAAAGCGTTAACACACTAAAGAGGTAACTATGGAAAAAGTATTTAATAAACTTGTAAGAGACAATATACCTGATATAATAGAGAAAAACAACGAAGTGGCAGTTACTAGAATTCTTGAAGGCAAAGAGTACTTAAAAGAATTATACAAAAAATTACACGAAGAGTGTAACGAAGTGGAAATGGCTAAAAATAAAGAAGAAATAACCATGGAATTAGCAGACGTTTACGAAGTGTTATTAGCTGTTATGTTATATAATGATATTAAATTAGAAGAAGTAGAAGCATCTGCATTAATAAAAAGAAATAAACGTGGAGGTTTCTCTAAAAGAATATATTTAGAAAAAACATATGATAAATGAATTTCTATTTAATTATAGGAATTTTTCTTTTGTTAAAAACTTTTGCGAATGTTAAACGAAACTATTCTTGATTTAAAACAAGCTGGTATAAATTTAATGTGAGTATAGAATAATTAATAGGAAATGAAAGTGTACTTTTAAAGAAAATAAACAATACTGAAAATAATTTTGGCGTATTGAAAAAAAGTTAATGTAATAGTTAATTTTTATTTTTTTAAAAGCAACAAACAAATCATTGACAAACATATATACTTATGTTATTATTTAATCATGTAGCACAAATGATAAAAAAATGATGTAGAATAATGCTAATGTATGGTATAATGTAGTTGTGAGTTTAAAAATTGTAAATGTTTATTAAAAAAGAAGAAAAACTTAAAATGTTTATAAAAAACTAAAATAAAGGAGGTTATTTTATGAAAATATTAGAAATTGTATTTGGAAATTCTTGTTATATGACAATGAAAAATAGTTCTCTTAGAAGTAACGATATTTTGTTATGTAATTTACTTTTAAATGTAGGTGATTTATCAAAAGTTGAAGAATACAAAATAGATTTACCAGATGAATTATGTAATGAAATTGGTAACTATTCTTTTGAAAAAGAAATATTAATTATTAAAAAAGCAATAACTAGAAAAGACAAAATAAGAATTTGGACAAGTCATTATAATGTTTATTCTTATTTGATTATGTTATATATTTGTAATATTTTAAAAAACATCAAATGTGATTTATATGTTACATATAGTGATGAATATGACAATACTGAAAATTATATTTCTCCTAGTGTGATGGATTCAAAAGAGTTAGAAAAATTAGCTAATTTAGAACATAAATTATCTAAGGATGATAAATTTAAATTTTCTAATATATGGGAAGAACTTGTAAATAACAATTCCGAAATGAGAATATTAGAAAATGGCATAGTAAAATCAGTTCCAATTAATTATTATGATAATATGATTTTAGATAAACTTCAGTCATTAGGTAGTGTTAAGGTTTCTAAATTAGTAGCTATGTTGATGCAAGATATATATTTGATTGATAATTTATATGCATATTTTATAAAGAAATTAATAAAAAAAGGTGAAATAAAAGTTGTAAAAATAGATAATAATAGATTTTTTGACAATATTATTGAACTAGTATAATATGTAAATCAAAGGAGTAGATTATATAAATAATTTAGAAAGCCAATAGGATTTTAATAAAAGTGGTATCAGCTGGTATGTTGATAGTTATGAAAAAACACTATTAAACCCTTGAAATTAAAAGAAAAAAATAAAAAAGTACGAAAAAAATGAATAAATTAAAAAAAATTCATTTTTTTTATAAAAAAATTAGGTGAAACGCTATTTTTAGGCGATAGTATATATAGACACTTAAATAAATTACTTTTCATATAATTACTCTTTTAAAAACCTTCTTTCTATTAATCCTTTATTATTTTGTATAAAAATTTATTTAAGTGTCATTATATTAATGGACATTATTACCAAATAAGTATAAAATTTGACAAAATACGACTTATCTGGTAAAATATATAACTGTCACGCAAAAAAAGAGGTGTATAATTTATGTTTTATGATGAAACACAAGCAATAAATAAGTGTGAAGAAGAACCGTCGCTGATATTCAGTTTAATAGATGAAGATCATAAAGAACTTGTTGATAAGCTATTAACTGATAAAACAGTAGACATTAATACAAAAAATATTGAAGAATATGATGTATTATCATATATGTTAAAGAAAAATTGGTATGATTTAGTACTTAAACATATGAAGAATAAAAAATGGAATGTAAATCATCAAAATAAAGATGGTGATACTTTTGCTCATATATTAGTTATGAAAAAATATCTTGATGTAATGGAAATAATTAAACAATTACTAAAGAATATTAAGTTTATTCCTAATATAAGAAATAAAAAAGGTCAAACAATTCTTGATAAATCAATTAATAATAATTATATTTATACAACTGCTAAAATACTAAAAGATAAAAGATTTAATAATATAGATT
>OGOP01002313.1_pt1 | contig 11919 bp, 9 predicted proteins | sample 1552591 | NCBI WGS metagenome assembly OGOP01 (sample SAMEA2580120, study PRJEB22360) | human gut metagenome | biome: human gut; feature: human-associated habitat; material: faeces | place: Denmark | collected 2008/2010 | reverse complement strand
CTTACGAGTTATTAGTGAATGAAGCGTGTGGCTGGTTTTGTGGAACTTTTTACACAAAAAGTTCCCGCAGTCCGCGCAGGACATAAAAATCAACATTAACAGATTCTGAATAAGACGAAAATCTACGCTGGACACTAGATTTTCTGTCTTTTCAGAATGACGAGAATTGCGACTACTTTACGAAACAATTAAACCAAAACTGTCACTCCGGACTACAATCCGGAGTCTATTTAGTAATTTTAACCGCACTTCATAAAATAAAACAGCTTCATAAAAAAAGATGGCTTAAATGCCATCTTTTATGTTCCTTATTCCTTTTCCTAGTTTAATTCTTTCCTATTGATTATCTAACGACTTGTGATACAAAGTTTACAGCTTCAAAAAACGAATCTTTTACAAACTCTTTTGCCAAAGTTGAAATTGGTCTGTTTTCAATAACATCAAACACATAATAAATCGGGTCTTTTGAAGTATTGAAACGCATCCTTTTATCTTTTTGTGCAAGGTAGTTATAATCCTCTATATTAAATTCTTTATCTTCAACCTTTTTAGTTCTTTTAGTTAAAGTTCCAAATTTATTATTTGCTTTAGTTTGTAACATTTTCTTTTCTCTCTCTTTATATATCTCTTACATATATATAAAGTATACAATCTTAAAAAAATTGCCTTTTTGGTTTTGTTTTTGTAAAGAATTCGTTACAATTGATCTTTTTCATTAAAAACGTATTGGATAGTCTTTTTTGAAAGTCAAACCATCTTGAATAAACAACTGTGAGCAAGCATTAAGTGACGTATCTGCATTGGAAGATTGACAATCTGTTTTTAATTTATCCCTAGATACAGTACCATACATCGGCATCAATGCTGGAGGTTTACCTCTTGTGGCATATTCATAATCTGTTGTATGAACTTTTCCAAATCGGAAAGTATTTTTACCTATAACAGATACTGTCGGCTTTTTTGAAGAACTTTTTAAAATTACCGTAAAAGCTCCACCATACAAACATACAACAGTATTATTGGGCAATATAAATTTTTTCCCTAACAAAATGGAAGCTATCTGGGCAGACAGATTTGCAATTCTTTCTTCTCCTTCTTTTAAATCCCTTACATTGTCGCTTAAGTTATCTTTAAGAAAATCTTGATACATAGCGTTGTTACAAGCATAAAATTCATAACCTGTGGGACATATATCGTGGCGATAGCTCATTGGATATGAACCAATAAAAGGTGCATCAACTTGTTGCTCCCCTTTTGTAACAGCATTTAGTAGAATTGAATAAGTTTGTTTAAGCTGAGTTTCTGCAACCTTTCTTCTATAATTCGACATTAAAGACGGCATAGTCAAAGCTGCAACAACACCAATAATTCCTAATGTAATCAAAACTTCTGCTAATGTAAATGCTTTTTTCATAGTCTCCATTCCTAGTAATGTGGTACTCTTATTATATATTATTATTGGTTATTATTCAATATTTCCCTTTTGTAATGTGATATCATATTTGTAACTATTATTGTTGCAAAATGAATTTATGTCAAGACTTATAAAACTGGGTCAAAATATCAAACATTATAGAAAGTTGAAAAATTTGTCACAAAACGAATTTGCGGAAATGATAAATTTTTCACGTGAGCACCTTGCCTGCATTGAAACAGGAAAAGAATTTATAAGTCTCAGAAAATTATTTTTGATAGCAGACACACTAGGCGTATCACTAAAACAATTGATTGATTTTGATTAAATATTTTCTACGCAAAAAACATTTATGCTCCTAGATAAGTAATAAACACCAAAAAACATCAGGCAGACTTGATAGATAAACGGAGTAACCAAGTCTGCCTGTAATCCGCAACTATGACTGAATAGTTTTGCGGGTCAAATAAAAACATATAAAATTGTCATAAAAATAGCCGTTATAAACGGCCAATCTCATATTTGGTAAAAGGTTAGTGTGTGTAGGAGAAAATAAAGAAAAAGAAAATGGTTATACTCATGTATACCACCAAATAGGATATCTATAACATATACGGTTTATATATTTACAATTGTTAATATTTATAGTTTTTTAGCGAGATAGTGGATTCAGCCCCTACTGTAACAACTGCGGGGCATACCGCTAAATTTATAAGTATCGTTGTATAAATGGCAATTCCGCCTGATTATTTGCCTAATTCAACTACATCAGAAGTATCTGCTGTTAGATTTTTACCAATTGCCTTTTCAAGTGCTGCTTTTGACGAATTATACTGATACAATGCGTTATAATATGTCAATTGCGCTTGTTGATAATTGATTTGAGCGTCCTTCAACTCAGTCGGACTTGCTTCGCCAACACGGTATCTGCCATAAGAAAGTTCATAGTTCTCTTTCGCCTGTTTTACACCCAAAATCGCAACTGGCATTTGATTTTTCTTTTCTTCTAACGTCAAAAACGCATTTTGAATTTCTAAATAAATCGAATTTTGAGTATTTTTCGCATTGGCAATTTCCTTGTCATACAAGTATCTTGCTTCTTTAATCTCGTTTTTAATCAACATTCCGTTAATAGTCGGAAAGTTCAAATATCCGCCGATATTGTAACCGTAATTGGAATTCCAACTTTTACCTCCACGTTGATATTGTCCTTCAATCGAAAGAGTTGGGAAATATGACTTTTTAACCAATTTCATTGTTTGATTTGCACTTTCAACCTTCAATTCTGCTAGTTTAAGTTCAGGCCTTGCGTCACGTGCAATTTCAACTGACTGATTGAATGAAACATCAACCGGCTGATACTTCAATCGCTCTTGAACATTATATTTATCAATAAACGGAACGCCCATGACATTGTTAAGTTTCGCCACCGCAAGGTTTACGGCATTATCCGCTTGAATAAGTTGCAATTTTGCGTTACTTAAATTTACCTCGGCAATCGTGACGTCAACCTTCGGATTCATGCCGATTTCATAGAAAGCTTTTGCCTGATTGTAAAACATTTCAAACTTTTTAACCGTATCTTCCGCAACACGACGATTTTCAAAAGCAAACAAAAGATTAAAATATGCATCTTTTGTCTGATAAATTACGTCGTTAATCGTTGCGCTAAGCGTTGTTTTGTAGGCTTCATAGTCTAAACGTTTGATTGTCGCTTGGTTTTGAGTAACCCCAAAGTCGTAAAGCATTTGTTGAAGAGTAACTTGCCCCAAAATATAGTAATTAAACGTTAAATTTTTGCCCAATGCGTCAGACAATTGAAGTTGTTTAATTTTTGTATAACCTGTCTGCCAGCTTAATTGCGGGAAATAATTTGCCCAAACCTGCTTAATTCGCGCATCAGATGCTAAAATATCGTGAAAAGCCGCATTAATCTGCGGGTTATTCCCGAGCGCAAGTTCAATACACTTGTCGAGCGTCATATCAATATTTTTTTCGACTGAACCTTCTATTACAAAGTCAGGTTTTTGAGGGTTTGACGGCAAAACTTTATCAGCTGACGGATATTCCTTTTCGTTAACTTTATTCCCGATATCTGCACTAATTGCGGATGTTGAGGTTATTCCTAATATTAAACTAAGTAATAATATTCTTTTTAACATTATTTGTTATTTTCCTTCTTCAAATGTAATTCACGAGCCTTATGAGCTGTGTAAACTTTCAAATCTTCAATAAGTACAAAGAACGCCGGAACCAAGAAAGTACCGATAAATGCAACCGCCATCATGCCACCAAACACTGTCATACCAACAGAGTTACGGCTTGCAGCACCTGCACCTTTCGCAAATACAAGAGGCAACAAGCCTAAGATAAACGCAATATTCGTCATCATTACGGCTCTGAACCTCAATTTTGCAGCTTGCATTGCTGATTCAATGATTCCCATACCTTTTTCATGTGCGTCCTTGGCAAATTCAATAATCAAAATTGCCTGCTTTGTAGACAAACCGATTAACATAACAAGCCCGATTTGCGAATACAAATCAAGTGATTGTCCTGAAACGTACTGGAAGAACAGCGCTCCGACTAACGCAACCGGAGAAATCAAAAGTACAGCAATCGGTAACATCCAACTTTCATACAAACCTACCAAGAATAAGTAGATAAATACAAGTGACATTGCAAGGATTGGACCGATTTGTCCTGCGGATTCTTTTTCTTGCAAAGAGCTTCCAGACCAAGCATAGCCCATATCTTTCGGAAGAATTTCATCGGAAATAGCTTCCATAGCAGACATAGCCTGACCGGAACTTACGCCGCTTCTTGCTTGTCCGTTAATTGTAATTGCAGGATACATATTGAACCTTGTCAAACTATATGGACCAACAATATTAGATACATTTACAACAGCAGACAAAGGAACCATAGTTCCGGAATTACTTTTCACATAGATTTTGTCAATATCACTAGGTTTTTCCCTATAATCAGAATCAGCTTGTAAATAAACACGATAAACACGTCCGTATTTATTAAAGTCGTTTACATAAGATTTTCCAAAATATCCTGACAAAGCATTATAAATTTCAGAAATATTTACACCTTGCGCAAGAGCCTTATTTTCGTCAACTTTAATCATCAACTGCGGTAGGTTTGCGGTAAACGAAGTGTAAACCATCTGAAAAGCAGAATTTTTATTACCTGCTTGAATTAGCTTTTGAGCCTCATCATAGAGTTCTTGCGGAGTTCTGTCGCCCTTATCCAGCAACTGGTACTCAAAACCACCAAACATACCCAAACCTGAAATTGAAGGAGGAGAGAATGCCGCAATAGTTGCAGACGGATAGTTTGCAAACTCTGTCTTAATTTTACCTAAAATTGTCTGCATAGAAAGGTCTTTGGACTTACGTTTAGACCAATTTGATAATTCTGCAACAATCAACGCTGTATTTTCACCCGAAAATCCTACCAAAGTAATAGTATTTTCGACGCCTGGGATTTTCAAAATTCTTTCTTCAACTTCGTTTGCTACAATATTTGTTCTGGAAGCTGATGAACCGTCAGGCAACTGAATTTGAGCAAAAACAGCACCTTTATCTTCTGTCGGTAAAAACCCTTTTGGAATTAACCAAAACATTATGGACGTAAATAAAATAATTCCCGTATACACAGAAATTGTCAACTTTGGTGACTCAATAAACTTCATTACACCTCTTAAATAAGAATCACGAATTCCGGCGAACCAATCATCAAATTTTTGAATAAATTCAAAATCCGCTTTTTCTTTACCGGATTTCAAAATCATTGCACAAAGAGCAGGTGCAAGAGTCAACGCAACAAGTGTTGACAAACCGATTGAAGATGCGATACACAAAGCAAATTGTCTAAACATTTGCCCCGTAATACCTGACATAAACGAAACCGGCACAAATACCGCCATCAATACAAGAGAAGTTGCAAGAACGGCACCAAATACCTCTTTCATAGTAACTTCTGTCGCATCAACAGGTGATTTGCCTTCCTGAATGTGCCTTTGCGTATTTTCCAGTACAACAATAGCGTCATCAACAACCAATCCTACTGCCAAAACCAAGCCAAATAGAATTAAAAGGTTAATTGAAAAACCTAAAATATTCATAAATATAAATACACCGATCAAGGAAACAGGAATTGCGCAAAACGGGATTAACGCAGCACGTCCGCTTCCCAAGAACATATAAGTAACGGCACCTACAAGTAAAATAGCAAGTCCGATAGCACTTATAACCTCTTTAATTGACTCCCTTACAAATTCTGTTTCGTCACGCTGAATTTTATACTCAATGCCTTGCGGGAAGCCTTTACTCAACTCAGCCATCTTTTTAGTAATCTTATTTGACAAATCAATTGCGTTAGCTTCCGGCAACTGACTGATTGAAATAATAGCCGAATCTTTTCCGCCAATACGAGAGAAGAACGAGTAACTTTCAGCCCCTAACTCAACTCTTGCTATATCTTTCAATTTAATCTGGGATCCATCGGCTTTTGAACGAATAATAATGTTTTCAAATTCTGAAACATCTTTCAAACGACCTTTTGTACGCATTGTAAGCTTAATCATCTGCTTATTTTTCATAGGTTCAACACCCAAGTCACCGGCTGGAACCTGTGTGTTTTGAGTTTGAATTGCAGAGCTTACCTCTGAAACAGATACGCCTAAATTCGCCATCTTCGCAGCATCAAGCCATATTCTCATTGAATAATCGGAAGAACCGAAAACAGCAACTTTACCAACCCCTTTAATACGGGCTAGTTCGTCTTTAATATAAATAGATGCATAGTTTGCGATATATAAAGAATCGTAAGTATGAGTCGGAGAGTTTACTGAAATCATCATCAATCCGGGGCCACCTGTCGATTTCTTTACAGACAAACCATATCGTTTAACTTCTTCCGGCAACCTTGGCGTAACCAGTTGCAATTGGTTTTGGACGTTTACAACCGCCATATCAGGGTCCGAACCGATATTAAAATACAAAGTCAGCTGATATTGTCCGTTTTGAGAAGTTGAGGACATATAAATCATATCCTGAACACCATTTAGCTGAGCTTCAACCGGCGCTGCGATAGTATCTGCAACAACGTCAGAACTTGCACCTGCATAAGTTGCTGTTACAACAACCTGTGGAGGCGTAATTGACGGATATTCTTCCAAGGGAAGAGCCATAATCATCAACATACCGGCAAGCATAATCGCTAATGATATTACAATCGCCAGTTTCGGGCGTTTTATAAATAAATTTCCTTGTTCGTTTTTGTTAGTTTCGTGTTTGTCGTTTGGCATTTTGGATCCTTTTGTTAAGTGAAAAGTGAGAAGTGAAACGTAAAAAGTCCATATAGCTCACTTCGTTCGGAAATAACTTTTGGTGCGTTAGCACCTGTAACGGTCTTTTCACCTTTCACTTTTCACTTTTCACTTCTTACCTTTCACTCTCTATTTCTTACTCGTTACCTGCTCTGTCTTAATCTTCTTCATCTCTTCCGCTGTCACAATTGTCACAGGTTTTCCAGGAGTTACCTTTTGCAAGCCTTCGGTTACGATTCTGTCACCTTTTTGCAAGCCTTCTTTGATAATCCAGTTATCACCGTTTTGCTCACCTGTTTTTACATAAACAAGTTGCGGAAGATTTTTATCATCTAATTTATACACATATTTTCCTGCTTGGTTTTCCAAAACAGCTGTAACTGGTGCAACTGGAACTTCCACCGGATTATTTGAATACAATTTTACTGTTACAAATTCACCATGAATAAGCTCGTTATTCGGGTTGTCAAAAGTTGCCCTCATTGTTACCGTGCCTGTCGTTTGGTCAACTTTGTTATCCTGAAAATCTTGAACACCAAGTTTTGAATACTTTGTACCACCGTTCATAATTAGTTCGACTTTTCTGTTCTTGTTATTCGATTTATCAGCTACTGCAAGTGCCTGAAAATCCACAGATTCAATAGGGAAAGTAACATAAATCGGATTTGTACTGTTAATAGTCGTTAATGCACCTGACGTCGGAGAAACGTAGTTTCCGACAGTAACGTTGATTATACCAACTTTACCGTTTACCGGAGATTTTACGTTTGTATAGCCTAAATTTCTGTTAGCATCATTTAATGAAGCTTGAGCAGATGCCAGTTGAGCTCTCAATGCATCTCTTTGCGATAAAATTTGATCGTACTGAGCTTTTGCGATGTAATCTTTTTTTACCAGCTCTGCTGCACGAGCGAGTTGTTTTTCTGCATAAACTAATTGTGCTTTTAGATTTTTTACATTAGCTGCTGCAACATTTGAAGCGTTTGAATATTCTGTCGGCTCAATTAGGAATAAAGTTTGTCCGGCTTTTACGGTGTCACCTTCCTTAAAATAACTTTTCAAAAGATATCCTGAAATACGTGCCATTACATCAACTCGATATTTTGAAACTACACGTCCCGGAGCATCAAAACTTCTTATTACGTTTCTTGTTTCAATCTCTTGAACTGTAACCGTCGGAGCAGGTTTGTTTGCCATAGCTTTACCTTGCATAACTGCTTGGAACGTTGAAAATCCGTATCTTATTAAAATTGCCACAATTATTACTGACAAAAATATTATAATATTTTTTTTCATGTACTCTCCCTGTCTGATTTAATCAGTATTCTGTTGTTTTTACAACAATTGTATTATTAATGCTTTTTGATGTCAATAAAACTAAAAATAAATTATACACGCGGGTAGTTTGAATATTCAAAATGTTACGATTTATTATAATTTATGCAAAATTTCTAAAGTTTTTCTTTGAAGTTTCCGTTAACTATGAAAAAAGGAGAATTTATGGAAATTAGTAACAATACATTTTCTGCAATAATCAGAAAATATGAAAACGAAGCCAAAATAGAAGAAGCAGAACAAACTCAAGAGTTAGCTTCGGAAACTTCTCAAACTGTGAAAGATTTTGCTGAGCAACAATATTTGCAAGCCCAAGAAGCGAGTGCAAATTCTAACGGCGACTTTTTTGTAAGAAGCGACGGTACTGCTACGACAATTTCTAATATAAATCTAGTTTCTGTTGGCGATGCAGAGGATGTTGATTCGACAGAAGAAACTAATGCTGTTGCGAATGGGGTGACAACTGTCGTTCAGCAAGCAAGTTCTTACAGTGATACAGATTTGGATTATATCAAAGAGTTAATTTATAACTCTCACCATTCATTTATTGCTAATTTTAGAGATGCAGATACTTTCTTTGATTACGTAAATGCAAAGAAGGATTCTACAATAACTAAAGAAACAGGTATTAGCCGAGCTCAATTGGTAAGTATTACTCAAAACGATATTTGGGAAGACAATCACCAAGACTTTTTTGGATTATTAAATCGCTCTTTTTACAGTTTGGATAAAAGTGGAGATGGATACCTTTCTTATGATGAGCTAAAAGACTTTTTGAATAAATCTTTGAAAAAAGATGGCTATAATGATTATAAAAATCAGGTGCAGGCTTATGCTGATGAAGTTCAAAATGATTTTAGTAAATTCACAGGTAAAGCAAAAATCAACAAATTGATTGAGCTAACAAAAGATTATTTGACGGCACTTGGAACAAAAGGTAAAAATCAACTGGATGCGCTTGAAAGAATAACAACTGTTTCAGAAGATAAATTTACATCTTGTGATAAACATGTTGGTCAATTATCTTTCAAACCTGATTCTGCATTCAATGATGGAGAAGGTGGGGTTTATATATGGAATGAATATATATATGATTCTTACAATGGTTATCATGTTGGAATGTTTGGATCTGATGAAGATGGTTCATCAGACTTAGGAATAGTCATGAAAGAATCTGATTTGAATAATTATAGGTGGGAGCATTTGGTTGATGTTTTGGTGCATGAATTAACCCATGCTACTTATTATCAGTATACTGCAAGTTCAGATGGAACTTTGGAAATATCAGAAGCGACATTAACAAGATTATATAATGCAGGTGTATTTAAAAGTGATGAAGAGTATAATCTTGCTAAACAAAACTTTTCTGATTTGCAAGGAAAGTTTATGAAATCAGCTAAAGGAGAGTGGTATGAAAATGTAAATATTAGCCAAGATGGTAGTTTTACAGGTAATAAACTTACAGACCAAAGCAAAATAAATAAGTTGCTACAGTACGAATACTTATGTACTGCTGCGCATGATGAATATATGGCATATCAGGCAGATGGTGATTATATGGATAGTATTGGTGGCGATGAATTGAATGTAGTAAATGACGATGGAACATATTCTGTAACTCAGGTAAATGGCGACAAAGAAAAAGAGACAATAGAAAACTGGATTCGTGATATGTACGATTCTGGTAAGGCTGACGGTCAAAAGGTTGCCAAACCTGATTGGAAATGGTGGAGTTATGCGTAAATGTTTATGCTAAAATGTTAGTATGAGCTTTACGGAGAAATATTTACCGATTTTTGATGTTGTAAAACCTGATATTGAGCGAGTTGAAACTGATTTACTCGATAGTATCAGCATTGACGAACCGCTTAAATCAAAGCTTTTTGAAGTGTTGAATGCGCCGTCAAAGCATATTCGTGCGGTTTTAGCATTCTTGTTTTTGAAGGCTCAAGGTAGAGAAATTGATGAAAAACAAATAGTTTTTCAGAGTGCAATTGAGCTTGTGCATAATGCGTCGCTTATTCACGATGATGTGATTGATGAAAGTCAATCACGTCGTGCAGTTCAGACGATTAATTCAAAATTTGGGAATAAACTTGCCGTAATTACAGGTGATTATCTCCTTTCTGTCGCGTTGAAGAAAATTCGAACACTTGATGCTCCTGAAATTATTGATATGTTTGCTCAAACATTAGATGATATGTGCCAAGGTGAAATAAAACAAGATTTTAGTAGGTTTAAAATTCCGAGCATAGAAGAATATCTTGAAAAAACTAGATTAAAAACAGCAAAACTTTTCGAAACAGCTATTTGTGGAAGTTTTTTTCTTGCAAAACATTTGATTACGAAGTCATCTCCCCTCGCCCCAATGGGGAGAGGGTGTTACGAAGTGACGGGTGACGGGTTCTATGCTCCTGCTCCTCAAGACTTTGCACGTAATTTTGGAATCGCATTTCAGATTCGTGACGATCTTATAAATGCGAAAACTTCTCAAAACGATTTCAAAGAGGGAATTTATACCGCTCCTGTGATTTTTGCAAACTCTGTTGAAGAGTTTCAAAACGGTATTGAAAAAACACAGATTTTGTTGAATAATTACGTAGACAGTGCGCTAAAATGTATTGAGAATTTAGAAGAGAGCAAATACAAAGCAGCGCTTACAAACCTTTTAGGACTTATCAAAAATGAATAAAATCAAAGAATACATTCAAAAAATTAAAGAAAATTATCTTAAACTCAACCCATCGGTGAGGGAAATCATTGAAACGGTTGTTTTTGTAGTGGTAATGGTTATTATTATACGATTTTTTATAGGAGAAATTCGCTGGATACCGTCAGCATCTATGCGCCCTACGCTTATTGAAGGTGATAGGATTGTTGTAGAACGCTTTTCTAGATTTTATTCAAAGCCGAAACGTGGTGATATAATGGTGTTTTATCCGCCGTTTGAAAAACTTCAGAATACACCTTGGCGTGTATTTTCTAGACTAACAGGGTTTTTCTGTAAAGATGTTGCCTATATTAAGCGTGTAATTGGTACTCCAGGGGACAAATTTGAGATAAAGACCGATAAAGACGGCAAAAGTACTGTTTATATTAACGATAAACCTTTGACAGAACCGTATATTGCGACAGAATATTACGACAAACCTTGCACTGAGGACATGATTTGCGGACCTGTAATAATTCCTGAACACAAATACTTGATGATGGGTGACAATAGAGGTAACTCTTTTGACGGTCGCTGGTGGGGATTTTTGCCGGAAGATAGGTTTATCGGACGTGCAGTTGTGCTTTTCTGGCCGTTGAATAGGATTAAGTTGTTAGGTAAATAGATATTCAAATAGGGCAGATTTGAATGAAAAGTGAGAAGTGAAACGTGAAAAGACCTTATCGGTAAAACTATTACCCTCTCTCTTTGTGAGAGGGTTGAATTTCTTAGTGAGTTGTGACGAACTTAGAAATTCGGGAGAGGGTTCTTGCTTTGCAATATTTACATCAACATGTGATAATATTTCATATAATCAGCCATGATTTGCGAGCTTGTTGCGTTCGCAACTGTTGCTTTCATTTCTTGATTGCGGTCAGTTTCAGATGTGCGCTGAACTTTTTCATCCTCTTTGTTTTCAGGAGTGTTCTGTTGAATTTTTTCTTGCTCTTGAACTTGTGAAGCATATTCTGCAACGGCAGCTTTAATTTCTTCTCGCAAGGCTTTATCGCCAGAATATGAGCCGGTTGACTGAATTCCGTTTTCTTGAAATTCTCCGAGAATTTCTGACCATTCATTGTAATTTGTGATAGAAGAACCTTGAGCTTGCGCAGCTGCCTG
>OGOP01002296.1_pt1 | contig 11992 bp, 8 predicted proteins | sample 1552591 | NCBI WGS metagenome assembly OGOP01 (sample SAMEA2580120, study PRJEB22360) | human gut metagenome | biome: human gut; feature: human-associated habitat; material: faeces | place: Denmark | collected 2008/2010 | reverse complement strand
GCCGTCACGGTAAGCACCGGATACAAAACCCCGTCCGTCACCTCCGTATGCCCGCCGATCACCGCAGTTCCATACCGCACACACGCACCGTCAACCGCCCTCATCAGCTCCTTTAAATCCTTTTCTTCCATCGCCTCCGGCAGCATCAGCGACACCAGCACTCCTTTTGCCGATGCCCCCGCCGCGGCCACACTGTTGCACACCCGGCAGACCGCGAGCACCGCGTCCTCCGGATCCTTCACCAGCACCGGCGCACACGAAAACACCTGCGTCTCCTTTTCTCCTGCAAGTGCCGATACCCCGCGTCCGACCGCCGGCCCTGCTGCGTCCTCTCTTTTCTGCCCCAGCATCTTAAACACCGAGCGCACCAGCACGCTCTGCTGTAATTTACCCTTTCGCATCCCTTGTCCTCCTCGAACTTCCTGTTTCAAACGAAAAAGCAGACGGAATCCGTACTCCTTTTCCCTCTGCTTTCCCATTTTTCACGGAAAATGTTACAGTTCACTGGTTCCCAGCGAATTTTAACCAGAAAACGCCTAGTCCTCATCGTCCTCCGTTTTCTCTGTATCACTGCTGTCGTCCGTCTTTTCCGTACCATCCGAATCCGAATCATCGCTGCTGTCTTCCTTCTTCTCCGAAGAACTCGATGACGAACTGCTCTGGCTGTATTTCGCTGCAACTTCCTTTGCTTTTGCAAGATCATTTGCCGCAATCGCCGCCTGCATTTCCGCACGCGCCGCTGCATTGTCCGTCTTTGTTCCCACGGTATAGACATCCGATGTCATGCGGTAAGTGCTGGAATTCACCTGCTCCTTCGTCTCATTTCCATTGTCATTCACAATCTTCCACAGCCGCGCCGTCGAACCCTGATAGCCGTACGATGTCTGTTCAATTGTTCCAAACGATGCATTCGCATCTTCCGTCAGGCTCGGCGTCGGATCCTCCGTGTTTGTCGTCTCACTCTCATAGCGGACCGTGCGGTTCGGATCTCTCGTCTCATGGCCGTAGATGGCAAAATGCAGGGTGCTTCCGTCCGCGCTCGCCTCAATATAAATCGGCGCATCCGTATTGTTGATGAATTTCAGGTCTTTCAATCCCTCTGCAATCGCCGCATCCATCGACGGATCCACATAGTGGACAATCATGGAATGGCTGTACCGCTCCGTCACCTCAAGCTCTGCTTTTAAGACAGCAACATAGAGCGTTGTGGAAACCTGGCAGATACCGCCGCCGTACGAATCGACGACCTTGCCCATCTCATACGATGCTGCCAGTGCATAACCATTTTCCGCATCAAACGGCACAACGACCGCCTCTACGGAAAATTCCTCGCCCGGCTGTACCAGCGTTCCGTTAATCTTCTCTGCGCCGACTGCGACATTCTGTTTTCTGCCGCTCGTACCGTTGCCATACTCCGTCGTACCCTCGCCGAGCAGATCTTTGACAAGTGCAAGCTGCTCCGGATTACCGCCTGCCGGTGTTTCTTCTGTTACCAGTTCTACGCCGCCGATGCCGCCCCGCCAGCTTGTCGTCAGGTAATTGACAACCTTCGCCGTGGACTCATCCACGTTGACGCTGCATCCGGTCTGGCCCGGATTGACGATAAATTCGCCGTTTTCGCGGGTCAGCGTTGCATCTGTTGCCTCGCGGTTCAGCACGGCTGTGTTGTTTTCTACCGCCTGGCGCGCTGCCTCGCCATCGACTGTATATTTCAGGGAAAACGTCACCGTCTCTCCATTTTTGAGCCGGTTCTGTGTCAGGAACCGCTTCAGTACATTGCCTTCCTGCCCGATTGTGACGGCTTCTCTTGCCACCTCCGGGTTGGCACAGGAAAGTCCGAGATCCCCTGCTGTCACCTGTGCATTCTGCTCTCCGGCAGACAGGTTGATAACCGAGGGTTTTAACTGTTCAATTTTGTCGTTTACTGCCTGTGTGATCTGCTCTTCGGTCATACCGCCGACGGAAATGTCTTCTACATAGATTCCGTCCAGCGCTGTCCGGCCATCCGCTTTGACTGGTTCTGCCAGAAAGCAGAATGCGAATGCGATAAGCATCACCAGCATGCCTCTCATTTTTCTGCTGTTTTTCATACTGTGCCTCTTCTTGATCCGTTTCCCATTTCACTCTGTCTTTTACAGAATCTCTTTACACCAGCCATAAAAGTGCTGGAAGAACCATACCAAGCACCATAACCACTGCAAGAATCAATGCCAGTATCTTTGCTGCATTTCTCTTCTTTGCCAGCGGATCTTTCTTCTTTTTCTGTGCCTCTGTCGGGGCTTTTCGATTGACTTTATTACTCATCGTTCCATCCTTTCTTTTTCTCTTCTATTTTTTCTCAGTTCTCTGTCGTTTTTCCATTCTTCCATGTGCCAGAATAATCTGATCGATCATGCGGGATGCACGGCTTTTTGTGAGTGCTCCCCACTCCGGTTCGAGATCCAGCTCATGGTACCGGATCAGATCCGCCAGATATTTTTTCTGTGCCTCCGTCGCCGGAACCTCACGTTTCATTTTGGCCTTCAGAGGCGCTGCGGCAAACCATTCCGGGTGATCTTCCGAAAATCCTTCTTCCAGTTTTCGGAACAGTGCCAGCGTTTCCAGCACATCGTCCATTGCACGGTGTGCGTGTTCCCGCGGGATCTGATAGTAGCCGCAGAGTGCTTCAAGGCTTCTGCTCTCCAGATCCGGGAGGGCTTTCCGTGCAATTTTCAACGTATCCCACGCTTCTTTTTCAAAGTCCAGACGGGCATTTATCGCTGCCTGCTTGATGAAGCTGTAATCGAACAGAATATTGTGCCCCAGAAGCGGCAGGCCGCCGCAGAAATCCAGAAAGCCGCGGACAGCAGTCTCCACATCGGGCGCATCCGCAATCATCTCATCCCGGATTCCGGTGAGTTCCGTGATCCGCTCCGGCACTTTTCTGCCCGGATTGACGAAAGTCTCATACGATGCCGTGACCTCTCCGCCCTGCACTTTTACTGCACCGATCTCCAGAATCTGGTCTTCCTTTACAGAAAGACCCGTTGTCTCAAGATCGAGCACTACAAAATCTTGTATTTTCATCTTTTATTACCTTTTCTAGTATCTCATGTTCTTTTGAAATGTCAAGCGTAAAAAAGCTCACTGCAGTCGATCATCTCCGCATTTCCCGTCAGCGGATCGCGCTTCTGATAATCAAACAGGAGTACCGTACGCGCCTTTTCCCCGTTTCCGAGCACATCGTAATCAAAAACTTCCACATGCGTCATGCGCTGCAGCTGCTTCCAATCGTATGTCGTATACGATGGCAGAAGTGTTCTCGTTTCGGCTTCTTTCTGATAAAAGTCACGCGACTCGTTTTTCCATTCGGACGGATCTTTTGCAAAGCGCGGCCGTGTCTTCATATTTTCACGCGCATACAGATCGAGCACCATCATCTGACGGAAGAATGCTTCGTCCTGCTGTTTTTCGTCCTGCAAAAACTCGAGCAGAATTTCATACCGCTGAATCCGGTTATGTGCCGCCTCACTGTAGCCCTTTGCCCGGTAGAAATCGCCGAGCTCCTGGAAGAAATCGAACGGGTTCTCATACAGACGCTCGATCATCGGCAGTGTGTGGACGAACTGGCCGCTGTTGTAGTAGACTTCCACCATCTCCTCCACGTCTTTGAGCTTCAGCACATCGTCGTACGGCAGCCATTTCGTGTACAGTACCTCATATGGTTCGCGCTCCTGATAATGACAGTCATATTCCTCGGTATGCTCATACATGAAAGAACCGCGCAGCACTTTCAAAAATCCCAGCTGTAACTGCTGCGGACGCAGTGCATAGACATCCGCAAACGAACGGCGGAAACTGTCATAATCCTCATACGGCAGGCCCGCGATCAGGTCGAGATGCTGATGGATGTTTCTTCCCTTCGCAATCCGGTTTACAATCTCTGTGACTCTTCCAAAATCCATCTTCCGGTGGATCGCCCCGATCGTCTGCGGATTCGTAGACTGAACGCCGATCTCAAGCTGTACCAGCCCCGGACGCAGGGTATTTAAGAGTTTCAGTTCCTCCTCAGTAATCAGATCAGCGGCAATCTCAAAGTGGAAATTCGTCACGCCGTTGTCATGCTCCGCAATGAATTTCCAGATCGCCATTGCATGGTCTTTCCTGCAGTTGAACGTACGATCCACAAATTTGACCTGCGGTACTTTCTGTTCCAGGAAAAAGGCGAGTTCCTTTTTGACCAGAGCCAGATTTCGGAACCGAAGCCGCTTATCAATAGAAGAAAGACAGTAACTGCATGAAAACGGGCAACCGCGGCTTGACTCATAATAAATGATGCGGTTCTCGAATTTTTTCAGATTCGCATACGGAAAATCCACCTCGGACAGATCCATGACCGGACGCCACGGGTTGCTTTTGATGGCTCCTTCTGCATCACGGTATGTAATGCCGTGGATCTCTTCAAGCGTTTTCCCCTCCGTGCCGTTCTCCTGATTCTGGTAATACACTGCCAGTTCACGGAAGGTAATTTCGCCCTCACCCTTCATGATTCCGTCAAGGAACGGATACTGCTCCAGCATCTCCTCCGCGTGGTACGACACCTCCGGCCCGCCAAGCCAGATCTTCGTTTCCGGGCTGATTTTGTGATATTCCGTAATCAAATCTTCCACAATAGATATGTTCCAGATATAACACGACACACAGACGACATCCGCATGCGCCAGAAACAGACTCCGCAGCATGGAATCTTTTGACTGGTTGATCGTAAACTCACGGATCTCCGGGAACACACCGGCTTTCTCCGCGCTCGCCTGCAGCGTGTAAACTGCGAGATTGGAATGAATATATTTTGCGTTGACCGCAGTCAGAATAATTTTCATAATCTTTTTAATACTTCTCCTTGCTTCCTCTTTGCATATCTTTTATACTACCACATTCTCGAGCGAAAATACACCGCCATTCCCCCAAAAGCGCAATTTTTTCACGATTTTCAACAAAACAGTTGCAATTTTCGTGAATTCATGTTATATTAACAAAGGTTTCCAACAGGAAATCCAAATGCCCAGATAGCTCAGTTGGTAGAGCAGAGGACTGAAAATCCTCGTGTCGCTGGTTCGATTCCGGCTCTGGGCATTTTTTGCTGCCCAAAAACAGGATTCACAATTTTTTTGCCATAGCAAAATCCGGCAGAATTTCCTGTCTCCTATCGCATAGGTAAAGTAAAAAACTCTGCATCGCATCCCCGGAAATTCCCAGATGGATACGGTACAGAGTTTTTTCATCGCATGACTGCCCAGGAAAGCTTTTCGTTTTTACAGATCTTTGATGACTTCCCATGCCTCATCATCAAATTTTCTGTCCTTGAAATAATACTGTTTATCTTCTTCTGTAATCTTTTTTACCACACGGCACGGATTTCCCACGGCAACGCTCCAGTCCGGAATATCTTTTGTCACGACGCTTCCTGCTCCGATAACCACATTACTTCCGATATGTACCCCCGGCACAACAACCGTGTTTCCGCCAAGCCATACATTATCACCGATCGTTACCTCAATCCCATATTCATAAGCAGAATTTCTTGCTGCCGGATGAATTGGATGACCAGCGGTATAAATTGCAACATTCGGCGCCATCATACAGTTCTCCCCAATGGTAACCTTTGCCACATCGATAATCATACAATTATAATTTGCAAAGAAGTTTTTACCGACCTCGATATTTTTTCCGTAATCGCAGTAAAACGGCGGATTTACAAACGCTCCATCTGATTTTCCAAATAATCGCTTTACAATTTTGCAAATTGCATCGCCATCGGTACGGTCTACCGTATTCAGCTCGTGCAGGATTCGTTTACATGCATTCATCTCTTCCCCACACTCCTGATCCGCGATGTAAGCCATCTGTTTTTTTCTTCGTTCTACCTGATTCATGTTTTTCCCTTTTCTCCTTTTCTTTGTGCATATTGTTTTCGACGATTGCTATAGTATCAAATGGGGCTAAACACCTTTTGACCTCAACATTATGATATGTTATAATATATTATCTCGAATTTAGCGTTTTTTCAATGACAACATTCCGTATTTTATAATTATTGTATTTTTTAACAAGACGAAAGAGGAGCTTTTTATGGTCAATGATCCTATAACAAAAATCATGCAGGATGCATCTGAAATCGTCCGTTACGATGAAGTCGGCATTCCGCTTTCTATTCGGGAAGGACTTCTTTCCGCCTACCCGAATCACAGGGCACTTTGCCACTGGCATGAAGACATCGAATGGGTGTATATCCGCTCCGGACAGATGAACTATTATATGAATGGAAAACGTGTGCTGTTAAACACCGGTGAAGCCCTCATGGTCAATTCCCGCCAGATGCACTACGGATATTCCGAAAACGGGCAGGACTGCGATTTTATCCGTATTCTGTGTCATCCCAAAATTTTCATCACGAACAGTGTTCTGTACCAGTCGTATATTGCACCGGTCCTCTCGAATCCGTCTCTGGAATATCTTCATTTTAAACCAGATCATCCGGAGGATACCGAAGCCCTGCAGCTTCTTCCTGAAATTCTCCGCATCAAAAAAGAGCATCCGGCCGCCTATGAAATAGAAGCCGCCGCACTTCTATCGCTTTTATGGTGCCGTCTTTTGCGCAGCCATCCGATGATGCCAAATGAGGCGGCCGCAAAACCGAAGGAGCCGGATCTTCTCGTACAGCGTGATATGGTGTCTTATATTTACAGCCACTACAGCGAGTCCATCAATCTCGACGAAATTGCAGCCGCCGGAAAAGTCTGCCGCAACAAGTGCTGTCAGATTTTCCGCCGTTATCTGAACCAGAGTCCGATCGATTTTCTGAACCATTACCGCCTGGAGGTGAGCTGCCATCTTTTAAACAATACGAAACTGTCGATCGCGGAAATTTGTACCGCATGCGGCTTCAATCATCAGAGCTACTATTCCAAAATCTTCCTTCGTACCTACAGCTGCAGCCCCCGGGATTTCCGAAAACGCACAGAAGAGAAAACATCAGCCGAAGCTTCCGAAAAAGACTGATTTTTCTTCCATTTCGCATGACTCTGCGCAGTTACCGCGTTTTTTGGTCAAAGCGGATATTCGCAATCCGCTTCGCTACTTGCTCATAACCGAATAGCTGCTTCGCAGCTTATCAGGAGTGACTTATACCACTCCTGATACAAGCAAGTCCCCACCCACTGCTTATTGCTTTTCGCAATGGAAGCAGGGGACTTACTTGATTCGGTTAAAAAAAGGATGATTTTTGCTAGACATTTTCCTGATCCCTGTTATAATAAAATTATAAAGGTGTTGCGCTAAACCTCACCAAAACACTATATTTTCCATTTATGTTACAAGGAGGATGACATGGTAAAAAAATTTGTCTACGGAACCCCATTTGAAACCGAAGCCGTTGTAAAAAAGATCCCCTCTTCTGAAGGAAACCCGGATTACGGTACCTTCTCCACCGAGAACGGCTTCTCCTTCACCACAAAACTTGCTGACGATGACATGGTATTCGGACTTGGCGAAGCCAACCGCGGTATCAACAAACGCGGCTTTCTTTACATCAGTGACTGCGCTGATGATCCAAACCACGTAGAGAGCAAAACCTCTCTGTATGCAGCACACAACTTCATCATCATCTCCGGCAAGACACACGTAGGATTCTTCTTCGATTATCCGGGCACCCTGCGTTTCGATATCGGCTACACAACTTCCGATACGATGACCGTTTCCTGCGAAAACGCAGATCTCTACGTTTACATGATCACCGGTGATTCCGATCTTGATATCGTAAAACAGTTCCGTGGCATTATCGGACGCAGCTACATTGCTCCGAAGTTTGCTTTCGGTTACGGTCAGAGCCGCTGGGGCTACAAAACAGAGGATGATTTCCGCACGGTAGTGAAAAAATACCGCGAAAACCATGTGCCGCTCGATATGGTTTACATGGATATTGACTACATGCAGGATTACAAGGACTTCACCGTAAATGAAGAACGTTTCCCGGATTTCGAGGGATTTGTACAGGATATGAAAAAAGAAAAGATCCATCTCGTTCCGATCATCGATGCCGGTGTGAAAGTCGAAGAGGGTTATGACATTTACGAAGAGGGCTGTGAAAAAGGCTACTTCTGCCGCCGCGAGGATGGCTCCTACTTCGAAGCTACTGTATGGCCGGGCTGGACTCATTTCCCGGATGTCTTAAATGCAGATGCCAGAAAATGGTTTGGTGACAAATACGATGTTCTCGTTTCCAAGGGAATCGATGCCTTCTGGAATGACATGAACGAGCCATCCATCTTCTATTCCCAGGAAGGCCTTGCTGATTTCAAGGAGACTGCAAAGAAATATGTGGAAGGTGACCCGGAGGTTCCGCACTACATGGTAGGCGGAAAGCTTCAGGCACTGGCAAACAACCATGAGGACTATAAACGCTTCTATCACAACGTAAACGGCGAACAGGTCCGCCATGACAAGGTACACAATCTGTTTGGCTACAACATGACCCGTTCTGCCGGTGAAGCTTTTGAACGAATTTCCCCGGATAAGCGAATCCTGATGTTCTCCCGTTCTTCCTACATCGGCATGCACCGTTACGGTGGAATCTGGACCGGAGACAACTGCTCGTGGTGGTCACACATCCTGCTGAACCTGAAGATGATGCCGTCCCTCAACATGTGCGGTTTCCTCTATACCGGAGCCGACCTCGGCGGATTCGGTGCAAATACCACAAGAGACCTGCTGCTCCGCTGGCTGGCACTTGGTGTTTTCACTCCTCTGATGAGAAACCATGCCGCACTTGGAACACGTGAGCAGGAACCTTACCAGTTTGAGCATATCGAGGACTTCCGCAACGTCATCGGCGTCCGCTACCGCCTCGTTCCGTATCTGTACAGCGAGTACATGAAGGCTGCTTTAAACGATGATATGTACTTCAAACCGCTTGCCTTCGTTTACCCGGATGACAAGCTGGCAAGAAATACAGAAGATCAGTTGATGATCGGTAATGAGATCATGATCGCACCGGTTTACACCCAGAATGCCATCGGCCGTTACGTATATCTGCCGGAAGAAATGATGTTTGTAAAATTTCTCGGCAACGGAAACATGTTCCAGGAGATTCTTCCGAAAGGTATCCACTATGTAGAAGTTGCCCTGAATGAGGTTCCGCTCTTCATCCGCAAAGGCTGCGCAATCCCGGTTGCCGATTTTGCAGAATCCGTACCGGATATCAAAGAGGAAAGCATCCGCATGGTCGGATACGAAGGCGCTTCCTATGAGCGTTATACCGATGACGGAGTTTCCCGTATCTGATACAGAAAACAGTTTTTGAATCATCTCCCCTTTTGCAGGAGCTTCCCGGAGCCATCAGGTTCCGGAAGCTCCTGCAGTTTTTTCACGCAAAAAGGCGGGAACCCTCTATGTTTCTCCGGGTTCCCGCCTTTTTTCTTTTCGCTTTATTCTGTTTTCGGCAACCGCACCTCTACGACGGCTCCGTAATTTTCATCCATATTGGAGCACGTAATGCTCGCCCGTTCGCCGTACATCAGCGCCAGGCGGCGTTTTATATTGGAGATGCCGACATGGTGACGGCCGTGGTAGATGATAGGCGTGTCGTTTTCGATTGCATCCAGTGCCTCTTTCGAAAATCCGTTTCCGGTGTCGGAAATACAGATATAGAGGTACTCACCGTCCTCGTACGTTTCATTTGTCAGATACAGGGAAATCTCGCTCTTCCGGTCCAGGGATACACCGTGTACTACGGAGTTTTCCACCAGTGTCTGTAGCAGAAGAGACGGAACCTTCCATTCTCCGATATCACCATCCGTCGTTGCTTCAAAGGAAAAGGCTTCTTCTCCGTACCGCAGCTTCTGGATGCGGATATATGCCTCAATGTGTTCCAGCTCTTCCTCCACATCGCGCTGCTTCTTGGAATCCTGGAAAATGTAGCGCATATAGTCGGACAGCACCGTTGTGATCTCAACGATCTCGCCTTCGTTATTCTTATCCGCAATGCCATGGATCAGGCTCAGGCAGTTCAGGAAAAAATGCGGCTTGATCTGTTCCTGCGTGTATTCCAGCTCGGCTTTCTGTTCGGCAAGCTCTTTTTCGTAGATTGCAATTTTCAATCCCTGTATTTTCCGCAGCAGTTCCTTGAATTTGCCGCTCACAGACTCCAGCTCTAACAGATTGTTGCTTCCATCGTCATTCAGACTCTGCTCTTTTTCCAGCTCCTCCAGTTTTTGTCCGAATTTTTCCAGCGGTTCCAGAATCCGGTGGTAATATGCTGTAATTTCCAGTGCGCAGACAAGCAGAAGAACCGCGATCAGGACGACGAATGCAATCTGCATAATCAGTACATTCTCAAGAATACCGCCTCCCGGCAGAACCATGAGATTGATCTTTCCGACCGTGCCAAGCTGGTAGGAATAGACCGTCGCATTTTTCTCTTTTTTCTCTCCCGCTTTGGAAAAATCGATAATCTCATTTTTATATTTTTCCGACGTATCTGCCTGCGTCATGACACGGCCTCTGGCATCCACCATAAACGGAATGACATCATACTCCTCTGTTTTGGCGCGGATGGTCCGGAAAATCAGGTTCAGATTGATGACACAGCCGATAACTTTTTTGTTTTTCGCGTACCAGCCTACAATATAGTCGTCGTCGCCAAACGTAATCACGGTCCATTGTGTGCTGATCGAATCCTTTGATGTCATAATCTGCAGATAGGACATCAGCATCTGATTCAGCGTTGTCATTCCCTTACTCTCGGTAAACATAGTTCCGCTGTCCGTAATCAGAACATTGGCTTTCTGGCCGTAGACGAAGAAGGTCTGTATCTCATGGTAACGGATCTTCAGCACGCGGTTTCGCTCCCGCAGCGTCTGCTCCATTTCATAATACTGAGCATCTGTCGATGTTATCTGATCCGGGATTTCTTTGATGTTGCTGTCAGAATCCAGCAGATAGATCAGTTCACTGTTGATCTGCGACATATCACGGTTGATCTGATCGACATAGAGCTTTGCCGTATCGGCAATATATTTATCTGCCAGCTTGCGGTTTTCCCCAACGCCCCAGAGCAGGCAGACAACAAGCCCCATCAGGACCAGAAAAACCGGAGTTCCAAGCCGCAGAGACGTATCCTTCAAACTGCGTATTCGAACGCTGCGCAGCATCCTTCGTTTTCCTTTCTGCCAGAGATTCATAAGCGCATCCACCCCTCCTTTTTTTCTGTCTGCAGAGCGACTGCCGGACGCCGCACCTTACCTCGCAGCTCCGGCAGTCCTTTTACACTCACGGAATGCATTTGCAGCTATGTTCTTTGTAACACAGCCCATTATACCATATTTTCCGGCTTTGTCCATGCAGAGTCCGTGTTTCACATGGTGAAAACAGAATTCTCTTATTCAGAGAAAATATTCAGCAGATGTTCGATATCTGCTCCTTCCTTTACGAATACCGGAATGGTATCCATCGGAGCAGCAACCGTTACATTCTGTCCTCCCTCATACTTCTCTCCGGTCCATGCGTTAAACCATGCCGTTCCGGCCGGAAGATAAACCTCGCGCTCCGTTACGTGATCCTCCATCACAGGTGCAACATAGAGATCCGGTCCAAACAGATAAGCGTCCTCCACATTCCAGCTTTCCGGATCTGTCGGGAAATCATAGAAAACAGGCCGCATCACCGGGGTTCCGTCCTCATGTGCTTTCTTCATCTGTACCCGGATATAATCTCTCAGGCGCTCACGCAGGAAAATGTATTTCTTTGAAATCTCATATGCCTCATCGCTAAAGCTCCAGATCTCATTGTCACTGCCGGATCCGATCTGTTCTGTACCGTAGCCCTCCTGTGGGTTGCGGTTTCCGTGCAGACGCATGACAGGGCAGAAGCATCCGTACTCAAACCAGCGGATGTACAGACGATGGAAATCCGGGTCATCGGTTCTTGCGCCGTGGAAGCCGCCGATATCAGTGGTCCA
>OGOP01002291.1_pt1 | contig 12007 bp, 5 predicted proteins | sample 1552591 | NCBI WGS metagenome assembly OGOP01 (sample SAMEA2580120, study PRJEB22360) | human gut metagenome | biome: human gut; feature: human-associated habitat; material: faeces | place: Denmark | collected 2008/2010 | reverse complement strand
GGAAACACCCGGCCACCACCCTCAACCCCTTGTCTGCCGGGGCTCAGACGCGGATCACATAATGCCCGGCGTAGTACGGCGGCAGGCTGCTGGCCCCCTCGGAGCTGACCCCGGACAGGCTGTGCGTGTGAGGCTGAGAACCGCCGGTTGTACCTGTTATCTGAGAGCTAGGTTTATACGCAGCATCAGCATCGGTGGAGCCGTTTCTTCTCTGAGTGTAGGGAGACCCCATATACGCATGCTCATGACTGGCCAGCTGCTCCACGGTGAGGGTCGTGTCCCCCACAGTGCCGGAAAGATTTTTTAACCCGCCGCAATGCGGCAAAAAATAAGGAGAAAAGACATGTCCAGAGTAACCGTTGTGCCTGCGGACAGGCTCGTGATCGTGGACGATCAGGCCCTGACCTTTGATTTCAACGCTCCGGGGCGCATGCACGCGCTGCAATGGGATGGGCTGCAGGGCCACATCGAATGGAAAGGCTACGGCCATGAGCAGCCCCGTAATGAGCTCCTGACCGCCGACAGCTACGCGGATCGGGTCGCGCCGTATGTGGAGCTGTGGAAAGAAGAAAAAGCTCGTCTGGAGCAGGCTGCCGCCGAGGCTGAGGCGGCCGGTCTGGCCGAGTACAACAGCGAGGCAGCCCGCTTCGAGCGCCTGCGCGCCGAGCGTGACCGGCGTCTTACCGCCACGGATTACCTGCTGATGCCGGACTATCCGCTGAACGACACCCTCAAAGAGGCTATGCGGCTCTACCGACAGGCCCTGCGCGATCTTCCTTCGCAGGAGGGCGCGCCCTGGGATGGTGGTAGTGAGGAGACCCCGTGGCCTCTTATGCCCGAATTGGCTAGTTTCGTTAGCCTTTCTTAGCGCGGACATTGTCTCCCCTTTGGCCGCGTTAAAAGGTCATTTTATGCCCCGCTTCGGCGGGGCTTTTTGTTCTTCTTGGCTTTTGTTAGATTGCCTCAAGGAGGTGCGTCGTCATGGGCATAAAGAAAGCCTACAACAACTTCACGGGCGGAGAAATTTCACCAACACTGTCAGGACGTTATGATCTTACAAGATTTTCTCATTGTGCCAAGCGCATGGAAAATTTTTTGCCTGGTCTGCATGGTGACGTTAAGCGCCGTCCTGGTACGAGATACGTCAGCACATTGGACGGCTTCTCGGTTCTGATCCCGTTCAGGTTCAGCGTCGAGCCTGAACAGAATTTTGTTTTGATCTTCTCGGCAGGAAAGATGCGCGTGGCCAGTGAATCTGCCATGCAGGTGGCAGAAGTCGATACGCCATATGCGGAGGAAGATCTGTATGCGTTGTCCTACGCTCAGGTGGGCGACGTCGTGTACTTGGCGCATCCAAAGTATCCTCTGAGCAAAGTAGAGCGCCGCGGCAGTCCTGGGGAATATTCATGGGAGTTGAAAACTGTGGCGTTGAACACTTCTCTTCCTGCACCAGGAAAGCCGACGGTAAAATTCAATGTGGTCGAACAAAAGGGACAGAATTACCCATTGCGCTACAAGATAGTGGCTGTTGATGACAAGGGAAAGCAGTCCCTGCCATCAGAATCAGGGGAAGATCCAAATGGTAAATTTCCCACAGATTGGGTTGTAGGAGAATCATGTTCCATAAGTTGGAAGGCAGTAGAAGGTGCTGTAGAGTACAATATTTATCGTGAGGCTGCAGGGTATTACGGGTTCATCGGCGTGACGAAAGGCATCAGCTTCACTGACCAAAATTACGAAGCTGATACATCCGATACGCCCCGTGAAGACTGGAACCCATTCCAGGACGGGAACAATCCTGTGACCGTGGCCTTCCATCAGCAGCGGATGGTGCTGGGCGGCACGAAGACTGAACCGCAGGCATTCTACATGTCTCGCGTCGGTGACTTCGAGAACTTCCGCAAATCCCGGCCCCTCCAGGAAGATGATCCTGTTGAATATGTGCTGGCATCCGGCAGCATCGACGCCATAGCCTGGGCAGCAAGCTTCGGGGATCTGCTCATCGGCACGGCTGGAGCAGAATACAAGGCGACGGGAGAAAGCGGCGTGGTCACAGCCAAAAGCGTCAAGATCACCTCTCAGTCTTATTGGGGAAGCTCATCCCTGGCGCCGATCATCGTGGGCAATTCCATCCTGCATGTGCAGCGCCACGGCGCAAAGGTTCGAGACCTGTTCTATTCGCTGGAAAAAGATGGCTACGCGGGCAATGATCTTTCGATCCTGGCGCCGCATCTGTTTGATGGCCATATTCTCAAGCAGTGGGCTTACCAGCAGACGCCAGGATCTGTTGTCTGGGCTGTGCGTGAGGACGGCCTGCTGCTTGCCCTGACCTATCTCAAGGAGCATGATATTTGGGGCTGGAGCCGACACCCGATTGACGGTGACGTTGTTAGCGTTGCCACCATTTCCGGCGGGAAATCGGATGTCCTGATGCTTGTGACGCGCCGCGGCGGTAAATATTATCTTGAGCGTATGGCCGATGAATGGGCTGATACTGAAGGGATTGAGGACGCATACTTCGTAGACTGCGGCCTGACCATGGAAAGCGAACAGACGAAGACTGAATGGGATGGCCTTGGCCATCTTGAGGGGCGGAAAGTATCCATCCTTGCCGGCGGATCTCCTGTAGAAGGTCTGACCGTGGTCGACGGCAAGGTTGAAGTTCCGTATCCTGTCACAAAGATCAGCGTTGGCATACCCTACGTTTCCGTAATCGAGCCCATGCCTGTCGAAGCTGATACGCAATCGGGAACGACGTTGGGCAAGTTGCGCGGGTATGCGTCATGTATCATTCGCCTGCATCGTAGTGTCGGCGGTGAATACGGTGAGGATGACAGCCAGCTTTATGACCTCCCCTTCGTTCCAGACGTCTGGGGAGAAGCGTGCGTCCCATTCTCAGGGGATATTCCTTGCAATCCACACACGGCTCAGAGGTCACAAACAAGTCTGTGCGTTGTGCAGCGTCGGGCGTTGCCCATGCATATTGTGGCCATGGTTCTGGACATTGACTTCGCGGAGGCATAGACATGGTGCATTTTTCTACTGAACGCTGGGCGGACATAGCCGCGGAAGTCCCTGCGCTTTATGATGCGCATTGGGCCGAAACGGAAGCGGCCATGTACGGGGACAACGGCGGGGATCTCGACGGCTTTCGTCAGCTTGACGCACTGGGCCTGCTGCATCTGGTCGTGGCCCGTGACGACAGCGGACGCATGGTTGGCTATGCCGCTTTCCTCCTGTCGCCGAACCCGCAAATGGGCGGCAATATCGTGGCGTCTTTGGCCGGTCTCTATCTGCACCAGGAAGCACGGCAGGGATTAGCGGCTCTGTCTTTTCTGCGCTATGCGGAGGACGGGCTGCGGGCCGCTGGGGCCGCGGGAGTCTGCTACAACTCTCCTGCTTCTCGTCCCTGTGACGCGCTGTATCGGCGGCTTGGAGCGAAGCACACGGAAACGATCTTCTACAAAGGGTTGAAGTAATGGCAATCGGTACGACGACAATGGCCATCATCGGCATTGCCGGTGCTATGGCAAGCGCCTACGGAGCATTCCGGCAGGCCCAGGCCCAGCAGCAGCAGGCCAGGGCACAGGCTGAGGTGGCCAAGGCAAACCAAGATATTGCACTCCAGAACCAGCAGCTTGCCGAAGATCAGGCGCGGAAGGAAGCACGGCAGGGATACGAAGACCAGTTGAGGACGCGGCAGGAGGCTGCCCGGATCATCGGTCAGCAGCGCGCAGCAGCGGGCGCTTCCGGCGCCCAGGTTGACCTTGGCGGTACTCTGGACTGGACGCTGGAGACTGCCGAAAAAGGCGAGGTTGACGCGCTCAACGCATACCAGAAAGGGTTGGACGCGGCCTACAATCGAAAGCTGGAAGCATGGAATTATGGCAACCAGGCTGGGCAGTTTGGGGCACAGGCTGCGGCGTACAAGTCTCAGGCAAACAGCATGAGTCCATGGCTTGCTGGCGGAACGTCACTGCTTGGCGGCCTAACTCAAGTTGGCATGGGCTTCGGCAAGGATCTGTGGGGAGTTGGCAGTACGTCCACGGGCTTGAAGTTTGGCGGAAAGTCTGCCTCTTCTGTCCTGAAGAAGAGTGTCTGGGGATCAGGCTCAAATTGGCTCAAGTAAGGGGAGCATATGTCGATCATGCGTGTGCCGGAAAAACCGGCGGGGAACGTCCCTGAGTACCAGGGCGGAAAAAGGACTTACGTCGCAGGCACGGGGGCTTCTGGCCGTCTCGCTCCGCTCTCTGATGCTGCCGTCAGAATCCAGAAGGATATGACCGGCGCACAGCTTGCCGACTTCGGCAAGGCGGTGACGAAGGCTGCGATTGCTGGTGAGGCCCTCTACATAGACTACCAGAAGACGAAGGCGCAGGAGGCTTATAACAAGTACCAGCAGGAGGCCATGGAGAAGCAGGCTACCCTGGAATCGCTCAAGGGGAGCAATGCTCTCGGCGAGGATGGTGTCCAGATGCAGCTTGGAACATGGCAGAAGGAGGCCAAGGCCCGCCTGACGGAAGATCTTGGCGAACCTGCCCGCCGCTTCTTTGACGTGGCAGCCGCGGAAACGGACGCCAGGCTGAATGCCTGGGGCATGAAAAAGGCCATAACCGAAGAGCGGGAATGGAAGGATTCCGTGGATAAGGGCACGATTGCCACAGCGCAGGAACAGGCGCTCGCTGACCCTTCCCGCATGGCTGAAAGCGCAGGTGCCATCAAGGCAGCTCTTGAGCAGATGGGCAAGCGCAATGGCTGGAGCCCGGAGTTTATCCAGGGTAAGTTCCGCGAGGCGGAACGCAAGATGTGGGAGGAGGTGACCACGGAACAGGTCACGGCCCGACTCATGCAGGGTGACATTGAGGGCGCACGACAGGTCGTCGCCGGTATCCCCGGCAGCGGTGGCACCATTGCGGAAGACTTCAAAAATCCCTTGAACCTCAAGCGGCCCGGAGCAAACAGCGGCGGGCGCGCTGACTTCCGTGTGTTTGGCAGCTACGCAGAAGGTTTCCAGGGCGCATGGGATCAGCTCAAGAAATATCAGAACCGTGATGGCCTGACCACGCCACGGCAGATGATTTCAAAGTGGGCGCCTGCCTCTGACGGCAATGACCTCGGCAGGTACGCGGCGACGCTGAAAGAGGCAGGGGTTGACCCGGACAAGCCGCTGAATATCAACGATCCGGCCCAGGCAGCGCGGCTGATGAAGGGGATGGCCATGGCCGAAAGCCCGGTGGGCAAGATGTTCTCGGCGGAGCAGATCAGCGGGATGCTGTCCACAGGGAAGATGCCGGAAGGGTTCAAAGAGCAGACGGCTCCGGGGCGGCGTGGTGTCATGGATATCAGCGACCTGTACGCCCTGAACAGAACCATTGAAATCGCAGAAGGTAAACAACAGAAGGAGGCGGCGCTTTCCCTGCTTTCCAGTATCACGTCTCAGGTACAGGGGCTTCCGTTTGAGGAGCGAGAAGCGGCGGCAATGAATATGCTTTCGGATGTCGCAGACCCAGAAGTGAGGGCCGCGGCTGCCAGTCTTGTTGGCGCGCAGCTCAAGTTCCTTGAGGCCAAGGAAAAAGCCCAAACTGCGTTGACGATGAAGAACTTTGCCGCAAAGGTCAAGGCAGATGATGTTGACCCCATCAATGCCGAACGCCTCATGGATGAGTTCGGTGTCCCTGCTGACAAACGAGAGGACGCCATGAAGATGGCCTACGGCAAGGTCGAAGAGACGCCGGAAAACCGTGCGGCCTTGGATGAAATTCGCCGGGGAATTGACCTTGGAGAAATTACCACCGTGCAGCAGATCGAAGTGGCTGGCGTTAATGCCCGCATGACTGATGTACAGATCAAGGCCGCGAGGACATACCTTGAGCAAGGCGGAAAGCTCAAGGGCGCGTCTTTGTCTTCTGTTCAGTCCCTTTACAAGAGATTGTCTGGCCAAATGAGTATGCCGGAAGGTTTCTACGATGCCGTGGTCAAATTCATTCCCGACGGCAAGGTGCCTTCCGAGGTCGAGCTGCGAAAGATCATTTCCAATCTCATTATGGACGGCCATGTTGCGGGGGCATGGTTCGGAGACACTTACTTTGAGGCTGTCAAAGACAAGACCTCCGGCAAGTGGCTGCCTGACCTCACGGATGATGACCGGGAACAGATCGAACCCATCTTGAGAGACAAGGGACTCCCTGTCACTGACAGGGCAATGAAGGAATACAAGAAAGCAATTATCATGGGGCTGCCGATGCCCGCTGATGGGGATGAATAATGGCCAACGTCTTTGATGAAATGGAAATGGGGCGAAGCCGTGTGCGCGCTGCGCTGACCTCTGCCGAAGGCCTGACGTCTCAGCAGGTCGGGGAAACCTCTGCGCTTGGCAAGGCCCTGGATCTGCCCTCTGGTGTTGTTGAGGCTGATCCAGCCCGCGCGCGGCAGGAAATGACGTTCCGGCGTATCAGCGAGGAAGAGTTGTTCGCACGCTGGGCGGAGCAGCGCAAAGAGAACGCGGCCCTTGCTCGTGACGATACGGACGGCCTGTCGAAAGTTTTTTCTGCTGCCAAGTCCTTTGGAGAGTCTGTAGAAAATGCCGGGAACCGTGCCATGCATTGGCTTACATTTGAAGCCGCTGATGATGTCCAGAATATGGGGCGCCAGCTCGTGCATGGCGCGGCAGACTTCAACCGTAGTACCATCATTGGCCCGCTTCAGGCCCTCTCTGACAACATTTTTGGCGCAGGCAGTGAGACTTCCAAGGCCCTGAAATCTGCCCAGGATTGGGTCAAGTGGGCGCGTCCTGAAGAGGTGAAGGGCGACACATTCCTTGGCCAGTTGGGCTATGACTTTGTTCGCTCTATACCGCAGCAGGCTGGCAATATCATGGCGGCCCTGTCGAACCCTGCCGCGGCCCTGTCCCTGATGGGCATTCAGATCGCAGGCGGCAGCTATGCCGAATTGCGTGACCAGGGCGTCTCTCAGCAGCGTGCGCTCATTTCCAGCTTGGCCAATGCCACCATGCAGGCCCCCCTGGAAAAGATCGGCCTTGACCGTTTCATGGGGATTTTCAAGTCGGCAAACTTCCGGGATACCGTCGTGCGCACTCTTGGTTCGATGGGGTCTGAGTTCCTGACAGAGTATGTCCAAAAATACCCTGAGCTGGCCACGAATCTTTGGGCGCTCTCCGAAAAGCACGGTGAAGATGCTTACGAACAGATCCAGTGGTTCGGGCGGACGCTGTTCGACGCTGAAACTCTGGCCCGTGCGAATCGTGAAGGCCTGTACGAAGGTCTGATCGGCGCCATGTGGGGTGGCCTTGGTGGCGGCGTGCGCTCTCTGGCCATCCGCAACATCGAGCGGCAGAAGGCGCTGGACTTCGCGCAGCGGAGCGTGGAACTCCACGATGCCGTGGAAGGCAGCCAGACAAAGCAGGTCGCGCCCGACTACATGGAAGACGCCCTGGACAATGCGTCTGACGTGCTGGCGCAATCCGTGTACATCCCGGCCCAGGCCGCACTTGATCTTGCTGCCCAGGGGCAGGACGTGCTGACGCCGCTGGGCATTACGGCGGATCAGGTGCAGCAGGCTGTTGAGACTGGCGTTGATCTGGAAGTCAAAATGTCCTCCCTGCAGTCTCGCCTTGACGCTGCAGGTATGGCCGCTGTCTCCCAGATCATGCGACAGACCCCAGACGCTCCGAACGCCGTGGAAGCGGCGCAAGTTGATGCCGCGGCCCAGGCTCAGGCCGTTGTGGAAGAGACGCGCAAGCTGCAGCGCAGGGCAGATGCCGTGCGCCAGGAAGAGCAGCGCCTTGTGCGTGAAATGCAGCCGCTGGTTGGCAAAGATGCTGCCGAGACGTATGGCAAGCTGCATTCTGCCCAGGCTCGTGCATTTGAAGCCGCCTATGGCGTCGATGCAGCGGGCCTTATGAAGCGGCGCAGCGTTGGTCTTGAGGATTCCGGTGTCCAGGATTCTTCTTCTTTCAACCAGCTTGTTGCTGATGCCTCTGGTTCTCTTCCAAGCGTTGAGTCTGTGCGGAAGAAGTATTTTGGTACAGACGCATGGATGAAGGCTCCAAATGGAAACGCGACTAACCTCACAGAAGACCAGTGGCTCAAGGTTCGCACGCCTGAGTTCAAAGCCTGGTTTGGCGATTGGGAGAATGACGCAAAAGGATCGAGCAAAATACTTGATCTCAATGGAGAGCCATTGGTCGCATACCATAGAACTAACGCAGAGTTTGATACATTTGATGTTTCTCTTGGTAGCGGGATAGCTGGTCAAGGAATTTATCTTACAGGTATGAAACCTGAAGATGATATGTATGGACGTATAGAACTCTCTTTGTTTCCAAACATAAAAAATCCTGTTGACTTTAGTTCAGGTGATGATTCCATATCAGAAATGGCAAAAAAACTTAAACTTAAGCCTATTTATGAGCTTGGGTCTTTGTCTGAAATAAAAAAATGGAGTGCAAACCTAAGAACAAGGCTAAAGAAAAAAGGGTATGATGGTGCTATCTTAAAAGGAGCCAGAGAAGGTGAAATATACTATGTAGCTTTTGATGCAAACCAAGTAAAATCAGTTGATAATATTGGTAGTTTCTCTAGTGAAGATGATAGATTTCTTTACCAGGAAGATGCATCTTTTTCCCCTTCCCGTGTCGAGCTAAACGCAGTTTCTGCTGCCGACCCTGAGTCCAGGGAGTATATGCGCTCGCAGATGCTCAAGCGTGGCTTCACTGACGATGAGGTCGACGGCCTCCTCGCCATCATGGACAAGGCGATGCAGGATGCGCCGAAGCTTATGGCAGTCCGTGACGGAGAAAAACAGATCATGCCCGCTGAGGACGCGGAATACTTCGCGGCTATTGAAGCAGGCGACATGGATGCCGTGCGGCAGATGGTTCGGGAAAAGGCAGAGCGCAACGGATTCACTGACGCTATCCCTGAGCAAACGAATGCTTATGTCATGCGTACCAAGGCAGCGCCGAAGAAGACGATCAAGGTCTACAAGGTCTTCACTCTGGCGCCTGATGGCAGCCCGACGGCCCTTTTTGTTTCTGGCACAGAGAAACTGCCCCAGGGTGTCTGGCTGGACGCTGTTGACTCCTGGCATTTCACTGGCTTGAACGGTCGCGAGTACATCCCCAGCACGCAGAATCCATATACCAAGGGTGGGAAAACCGGCGGATCGCAGAAGATCCCTTCGGATGAAATCCGGCAAGAACTGATTGCCCGCGGCTTCCTGCCGGAAGGAAGCAAGGCTAATACCATCGTTGCCCTGGCTTATCGTCCAGGCTGGCACGCTGGTAGCCTTCCTTTCTTCCCCCAGGGAGGTGTCCGTCCTCCGAAGGGTACGACTTCCAATTATCCGAATATCCACCGGTACAATCAGGTCGTGTTTGAATGCGAGCTGGCAGCGGACATTGACTACACGGAGATCGCTGGGAATCAGGAGAAGGCCAGGAAGAAGGACGGCACGATTGACGCAGGGGAAGCTGATCTGCAGTACCTTCCTGAGAACGGCTTCTACTACTACGCAACAAACCCTCTGACGCGAGCAAATCCAGAGCTTGGGGCCTGGGTTATTTCAGCCTCGCTCAAGATCAATCGTGCGCTGACCCAGGAAGAGTGCGACACTATCCTGGCCGAGAAGGGCTTGAAGCCGCAGGAATGGGAAGGGGGCACTCTTGATCTGGAAAAGCTGGGCTACACAGGCCAGAAGGAAGAGACAGCCAGAAAGACTCTTGCCCCTATCACATACGATGATGATGGAAATATCATTCCTTTGTCGCAGCGTTTCGACAGGGAAAATCCCAGCGTCCTGTATCAGGGGGACTCTGAGTCTTCCCGACGCGCAAAGGTTCAAATCGACTCAAAGACGGCGGCTATCCGCATTTTCAAGGGCGCGGACATGTCGTCCATCCCGCACGAGACTGCCCACATTTTTGTGGATGACCTGCAGCGCGTGGCCCAGGACGATGGGAGCATTGCCCGTGAGCGTCTACTCTCTGATCTTGAGCAGGCAGGGATGGGTGTTGAGCCCTTCACTGGAATCCTGTCCGGGGAAGTGGGAGTCGAAGGCGCGAGAGAAATACTGCGTGACGTCCGTGAAGAACTGGCCGCGCTTGATGACAGTGATGCCGGTCTGCGCGACGCTGCCGAGGCAGCAAAGGGGAAAGAGGGCAAGTCCATGCGGGACGATATTTCTGCAGCCCGCCAGCAGAACACTGCCCGCCGTCGTGAGCTGCTTCCCGTAGAGCGGATGCTGTCCAGCTATGTCCGTCATCTGGACGGTCTGGAGCAGGCCCGTAGCGACATGCGGACGCTGCGCCGCTTCTCAGGAGTCCCGGAAGAGGGCGTCCTGACGAATGATCAGTGGCGTGACGTGCAGGAGTATGCAGCCCGTGGTTTTGAGCAGTATCTTGCTGAAGGAAAGGCCCCTGTGAAGGAGCTGAATTGTCTGTTTGCTCGCATGATGCGCTGGCTGAAAAACTTGTATGCAAGCTGGCGTCAGTATGTCGGCGCCGATCTCGATGACGACGTGCGCCGCGTCTTCGACCGGATGCTGGCCACGGAAGAGCAGATCAGGGACGACGCTTTTATCAGCGCGGCCCTGGAATACGAGCAAGAATTTCTTGAGGAGGCGAATCTTTCTGCAGGAGAGCGCAAAGAAATAGAGGAGCTGAGAAGCCGCGCCGAAGCCGAGGTGACGGCCAAGATGGACAGAGCCGTGGCCAGGGAGCGTGGCAAACGGTATCGTGCTGCTTTTGAGCAGGCAAAGGAAAGTCTGCAGGCCTCGCCGTTCTGGACGTTCATTCGGGAAATGACGCGCAGGGATAAGCCGTTGACCGAAGGTGAAGCCAGCACGGGCGGTATCAACAGGGATTCTCTTGTGGAATACCTGGGTGAGGACATGACAAAGGACATTGCCAAGAAGATGCCCAAGCTGGTGAATGCCCAGGGCAAGGGGGATACGGTCGATTCCTTGGCCATGCAGTATCCTCTGACCGATGGTGATGCCGATGCGCTGGCAAACCTGATCTATGAAACGCTGGTGACGAACGACGGCAGCGTGAACAAGCTGGCTGCCCGCCATGCGGAACAGGCCCTTGCCGAACAGGACAGGGTAGTCTCGCGGGAAGACGGCCTACTGGCAGGCGATGCCTACGGCCAGTACCTTGAGGCAGTGGAAAAGGCCATGCAGAGGCTTGGGAAAGAGCAGCAGGCAAAGGGTGAGCTGGCCGCGGCCAAGCGCATGGAAAAGGAACGTCTGCCGGAGCGGTACTACAGAAACATTGCCCGGCAGGAAGTCGAGAACATGACCGTTCCACAGCTCCGGCCTGATCGCTACGTCGCTGCCCTTCGGCGCGCCCTCTCTGATCGTTCACAGGCTGTGCGCCGCGGAAAATGGGTTGAAGCTGTACAGGCCATGCAGCGTGCCCGTATGGCGTTTGCGATGATGCAGGAGGTGCGCAAGGCCCGCGAGACGGCAGAGAGAGTGCAGAAGAAAGCCAGGAAGGCGGCCCGCGTTAAAAACGGGACGTATCCGGCAGCGCAGACTGAGGCCATCCGCAAGCTGGTTGAAGGCCTGGGCCTGTCTGCTCCTGCACAGGCATGGGACGCTGATGCGGAGAAGATGACGCTGCGAGAACTCGTGAAGGCAAGCGTTGACGATACGGAAGTCATTGACCTGATGCCTATATTCCCAGACTGGTTGCTTGATCTTGAAAATCCTGACCCTGTGGCTGCCCAGCGGGGCATTGGCTTGGACTGGAAGCAACTCGTCTCTCTGGAGATTCAGCAGGTGGAAAATCTGCTGGACTTCCTCGTGCATTCTGGCCGTGAGCAAAGCAAAGCAGACAAGGCCAGCCTCGCGTCTCGCGTCCAGGCCGTGGCAGATGCTGCTGCGGCGTCCATGTCTGGCCTGCCGACATACTACGCCGGTCAGCGTGATTCAGTCCGTGACGATCTGGACAAGGGCTTCTCTTCCATCGACAGCCTTGAGTGGCAGG
>OGOP01002286.1_pt1 | contig 12024 bp, 9 predicted proteins | sample 1552591 | NCBI WGS metagenome assembly OGOP01 (sample SAMEA2580120, study PRJEB22360) | human gut metagenome | biome: human gut; feature: human-associated habitat; material: faeces | place: Denmark | collected 2008/2010 | reverse complement strand
CGATGCCGCTGACCCTTTCAGCGGCGCAGGCTGACGTATTGGAAAAGATAAGCGCAGCTATGGACAGGCGGGAGGGAACCATGCTCCTTCACGGCGTTACAGGCAGCGGAAAGACTGAGGTATACATGCAGGCCATCGCCAAAGTGCTGGACGAGGGCGGCTCCGCCATAGTGCTGGTGCCGGAAATATCCCTGACCCCACAGGCAATGGACAGATTCCGCGGAAGATTCGGCGAACAGGTGGCGGTACTGCACAGCAGGCTGTCGCCGGGCGAGCGATATGATGAATGGCGGCGCATACGTTTGGGCAAGGCAAGGGTAGTGCTCGGGGCAAGGAGCGCGGTGTTTGCCCCCCTTGAGAATATACGGCTGATAGTGGTGGACGAGGAGCACGAGCAATCCTACTCCTCCGAGATGACGCCCCGCTACAGCGCCATAGAGGTGGCCCAGAAACGGTGTAAATTAAACGGCGGAGTACTTCTATTGGGCAGTGCCACACCGTCTGTAACAAGCTATTTTCGGGCAAAACGGGGCAGGTACGCTCTTCTTGAATTGCCGGAGCGCATAAACGACCTGCCGCTGCCCAAGGTGGACATAGTGGATATGCGGCAGGAATTCGCTGCGGGAAATACCGGCATATTCAGCGGACGGCTGTACCATGAGCTGAAAGCCTGCCTCGACAGAAATGAGCAGGCGATACTCTTCATAAACCGCCGTGGGTATTCCACCTTCGTATCCTGCAGGAGCTGCGGTTATGTATTCAAGTGCGACAACTGCGACGTATCCATGACCTATCATAAAATAGATAAGCTTATGAAGTGCCATTACTGCGGACGCACAAAGAATATACCAAAGGTATGCCCGGAATGCGGCAAACCTCACATAAAGTTTTTTGGCGTAGGCACACAGCAGGTGGAGGAGCAGCTTCGCGATAGCTTCCCCGGCGTAAAGTCGCTGCGCATGGACATGGATACTACCCAGACCAGGAACGCCCACTATGATATACTTTCACGTTTTTCCAGGGGAGACGCCCAGGTCCTCATAGGGACGCAGATGGTGGCCAAAGGGCTGGACATGCCAAATGTATCGCTGGTTGGCATAGTTGCGGCCGACGCTTCGCTGCATATACCGGATTATCGAAGCTGCGAGCGGGCGTTTCAGCTTTTTACTCAGGTGGCCGGACGGGCAGGCAGGGCAAACGGCAACGGCAGGGTAGTGATACAGACCTACACTCCTGACCACCCGGCAGTGGTGCTGGCCTCGCGCCACGACTACAAGGGCTTTTATGAATACGAGATAGCCCAGCGTCGTGCTGCGCTGTTTCCGCCGTATGCGCTGTTTGTGAGGGTGCTGTTCACGCATGAGGATCAGGCGCCGTTGTGCGAGGCGGAGGAGAGGTTTGCTCAGGGACTGAAGGACGCTATACTTCAAGCGCTGAAGGCTCAGGGGGCAGACGAAAGGGAACTTCTGTTTATGGTATGGGGAGAAGCTCCCATAAAGCGCATAGACGGAAAGTACCGGCGGCAGATAGTGCTGAAGCTTGCCCGCACAAAGCACACTCCTAAAGCGGTGGACGCTATTTACAGCTATTCAAACGCTCATCGCAGCGAGTATTTTTGTTCGCTGGAGCTCAACCCGGGAGATATGTTTTAAAAAATTGGACGAAAGACTGACATACAAAATGCTCCTGCTCTTGCGCGATGAGCCCCACGGGGGATATAATAAACTGATATAATTTTGCAGGTATATACATCAGCTTTGGATAAACCGGAGGACGCTATGGCAATAAGACAGATTTTCAAGAACGACGCGGAGTGCCTTTACAAGAAATGCAGGCCGGTGGAAAGGTTCGACAAGAAGCTTTCCGACCTTATAGACGATATGGCGGATACCATGTACGAGGCGGACGGAGTGGGCCTTGCCGCCCCTCAGGTAGGTATACTGCGCAGGGTATTCGTCATAGACTGCGGCGACGGCCTCGTGGAGATGGTAAATCCAGAAATAATCGAAACCTCCGGCGAGCAGGGGGGAATGGAGGGCTGCCTGTCATTCCCCGGCAAGCAGGGCTACGTCGTGCGTCCCAACCACGTAAGGGTGCAGGCATACGACCGCAACGGCGATCTGTATGAGTATGAGGGCGAGGAGCTTTTTGCCCGCGCCATACTCCATGAAAATGACCACCTTGACGGGCTTATATATACCCGTCTCGTTACCGATCCGCCGGAGGGCTACAAGGAAGAGGAGCTTGAGTATACAGAGCCAGAGGACGATACGGAGGAAGAAAAATAGATGCGCATAGCCTTTTGCGGGACGCCGGATTTTGCGGTACCGTCCCTTCAGATGCTCATAGACGAAGGGCATGAGCTTGCACTCTTTACAAATCCGGACAAGCCCAAGGGCAGGAAGGGGGAGCTTACTCCGCCCCCTACAAAGGTACTTGCCGAGAAGCACGGCATACCCATATACCAGTTTGAAAAGATACGCCGCCCCGAGGGAATTGAAGCGCTCAGGGCATTTGCGCCGGATCTTATGGTGACGGCCGCGTTCGGCCAGATACTTTCGGCCGAGAACCTTAGTATACCCAAGTATGGCTGCATAAACGTGCACGGAAGCCTGCTGCCTAAGTACAGAGGCGCCGCGCCTATACAGTGGAGCATAATTGAGGGCGAAAAGATAACCGGAGTTACCACAATGCTTACGGATGTGGGTCTGGATACCGGCGATATGCTGCTCAGGCGCGAAGTTGAGATAGGCGAAAACGAGACCGCAGGCGAGCTCTTCGTCAGGCTTGCGGCAATAGGCGCGGAGCTTCTCAAAGAGACTATCAAATGCCTTGAAAAGGGCGAGCTAAAGCCCATAAAGCAGGACGAAGCAGCCGCCACCAAATGCGGCATGATAAAAAAAGAGGACGGCAGGATCGACTTCAACAGGCCGGCCCAGAGGATACACGATCAGGTCAGGGGAATGAATCCATGGCCTGTTGCCTTTGCGATGCTGGATGGTCAGCCCGTCAAAATATGGGCCACCCGCATGACTGAGCAGCAGGGAGGCGGAAAGACAGGCGAATGTGTGATAGCTGATCCAAAGAAGGGCCTTTTTGTGCGCACGGCCGATAAGCTTATAGAGATAAAAGAAATACAGTTTCCCGGTGCCAAGCGCATGGAGGCAAAGGCCGCGCTGTTGGGCCATCAACTGCTTGGCAAGGTGTTTGAATAATGAGTATAAGACGCACCGCCCTTGAGACGCTTACAGAGATAACCGACAAGGGGGCATACGCAAACCTTACATTGAAGGAAGCATTGCGCGGACTGGAGGAGCGGGACGCAAAATGGGTGAGCGCGGCTGTGTACACCACACTTGGTCACCTGCTATACATCGACCACGTGATAGCCGCCTATACAAAGGGCAGCATAAAGCCTCAGATACGCGGCATACTGCGCCTCGGAGTATGTCAGGTTCTGTATATGGGGGTGCCGGACAGCGCCGCGTGCAACGAGAGCGTGAAGCTGGCGAAGGAGATAGGCAAGGGCCCATTGTCCGGCTTTGTAAACGGAGTGATGCGCAATATCTGCCGCAATAAGGATAATCCGCCGCCTCTGCCCGGGGAGCCGGTAAAGCGGCTGTCAATACAGTACAGCTATCCGGAATACCTGGTAAAGGAGTATATGGGCCAGTACGGCGCGGGCTTTACCGAAGCCATGCTGAACGCCATGAACGAGTCCGGCTGCATGACCGTAAGGGCACAGTATCCGTATACCTCGGAGCAGCTTGAAAAAGCGTTGGAGGAGCGGAGTATAGGGTTTTCCCGAGGGAGGATAGTCGAGGATGCTTTCAAGCTGGAAAAGGGCTTTGACGTTACAAAAGAGCCCCTGTTTACGGAGGGCAGGATAACCGTACAGAGCGAAAGCGCGATGCTGGTATGCAGAGCGCTGGAGCCTAAAGAGGGAATGCACATACTTGACGTGTGCGCGGCGCCGGGCGGCAAATCGGCGTATATAGCCAGCCTTACCCAAGGCGGCGCCGTTATAGATTCATGGGAGCTGCACGCGCACCGGGCGGAGCTGATGAAAAGAACCTTTGAGCGTCTCGGCGTAACGGCAAATGTGAAAGTCATGGACGGCACAGTGCGGCACCCCGAGCTTTGCGGCAAATACGACGCGGTATTGATAGATGCGCCCTGCTCCGGTCTGGGCGTCCCGGGCAAGCCTGACGCACGTTATGCGAAGACAGATGCAATAATAGACGAGATAGCAGGTATACAGAAAAAGCTTCTGGATGCCTGTGCGGATTATGTAAAGCCCGGCGGTGTGCTGATATATGCAACATGCACGATTTCCAAGCGGGAAAACGAGGAGCAGGCAAAGGCATTTATGGAGCGGAACGGCTGCTTTGAAAAAGGGGAGCTTTCCGGTTGCCTGCCAAAGGACATGTGGAAAAGGCTTTACGAAGGCTTTATGCTGCAATTGTTCCCTCATACCGACGGAACAGAGGGATTCTTTTTAGCGAAGATGATAAGGAGATAGCATGTGCGGACTTACATCGATGTCAATACCCGAGCTTGCCGGGCTCATGGAAGAGCTTGGGCAGCCTAAATTTCGTGCAAGGCAGGTATTTGAATGGATATCCAGGGGCAAAAGGCCTCAGGAAATGACCAATCTGCCAAAGGAGCTCAGGGATAAGCTGGACACGCTCCATTACGGCGGCGCAAGCATATATGATAAAAGGGTGTCGGCTAAGGACGGTACTATAAAGTACCTGTTTCAGCTTGAGGACGGCAATATAGTCGAGGGCGTGCTTATGAGCTATCACTACGGCAACACCATGTGCATATCTACTCAGGTGGGCTGCCGCATGGGCTGCGCGTTCTGTGCTTCCACGCTTGAAGGCTGTATACGCAATCTTGAGGCGGGGGAGATGCTCAGCTTTATCGCCTGCGCCGAAAAGGACGTACCCCATGGGGACGACAAAAAGCGCACCGTCACAAATATAGTGCTCATGGGCAGCGGAGAGCCGCTGGACAACTACGATGAGGTAGTGAAATTTCTGCGCCTCGTGTCCGCGCCGGAGGGAATGAACATAAGCCCGAGAAATATCTCTATATCCACCTGCGGCCTGGTGCCGCAGCTTATGCGCTTCACGAAGGAAGCGCCCCACGTTACCCTGTCGGTATCCCTTCATGCGCCAAACGACGAGACGCGGGATAAGATAATGCCTATAAACCGTAGGTACAGGACGGCTGAGCTTCTAAACGCAGCCAAGTACTATGCCGAGGAGACGGGCAGGAGGGTCATATTCGAATATGCGCTGATAAAAGACGTGAATTCCTCAGAGAGGGACGCAAAAGAGCTTGCCTCACGTCTCAAGGGGATAAACTGCCATGTGAACCTTATACCTTTGAACCATGTTGAAGAACGCCACCTCACGGGTGTGACCCGCAGGGACGCGGAGCAGTTTGCCAGCTGGCTTCAGGGCTACGGCACTTCCGCCACAGTGCGCCGGGAGATGGGCAGCGATATAGACGGCGCCTGCGGACAGCTTAGGCGCAAGACACTGCAACGAGAAAGGAAAGCGGCAAAGGAGAGATAAAGCATGAAATACTGTGCCTTATCTGAGAAGGGAAAGCGGGAGCATAACGAGGATAGCTTCTTTATACCCAAACACAGCGAGGTGGCCCTTGCCGCCGTAGCTGACGGCATGGGAGGCCATAAGGCTGGCAGCACTGCCCTTGACGTTATGGTAAAGGATATATGCCGCGGGGGCGAAAGAAGCCCGGAGAAGCTTATCGGCCGCGCTATAGACGCTGCCAACGCCGCCGTGTTCGACCTTTCAAAGAGCAGCGATGACTGCCGGGGTATGGGAACCACGCTTGTACTTGCCATGCCCTTCAAGACATATTATGTGGCAGCAAACGTGGGGGACAGCAGGCTGTATCACTATTCAGAGGGCGTTTTGAGGCAGATAAGCCGCGATCATTCGTATGTCGCTGAGCTTGTAGAGGCCGGGTACATCACCAGGGAGCAGGCCGCCGTACACCCCAGACGAAACGTTATAACACGCGCTATAGGCACATCGCCCAGAGAAAGGGCGGATATCTTCAGCGAGAGCTGGAAGGCGGGGGATATACTCATGCTCTGCACCGACGGCCTTTCAGGCACGCTGAGCGACGAGGATATGTGCAGGATACTTAAAGAAGAAACCGAGCTTGACGCGGCCTGCGAAAGGCTGGTAATGGAGGCCGCTTACGGCGGCTCAACTGACAATATCAGCGTAGTGCTGATTCTCAACGAGGAGGAATGATGGTAGGAGCGGTAATCGCCGGAAAGTACCGGATTGAAAGCCTGATAGGCTCCGGCGGCATGGCAAACGGACGACGAACAGGAGGGCCGCACCGTAGCCATAAAGATGCTCAAGGCGGAGCACAGGGAGGATACGGAATTCCTGCGCCGTTTCGAGCGGGAGGCAAAGGCAGTCATAACGCTGTCCCATCCAAATATCGTACAGTCTTACGATGTGGGCGTGGACGAAAAGGGCGTGAGCTTTATAGTTCTCGAGTATGTGCACGGACAAACCCTGAAGGACTATATAAAGTCCAAGACGTACCTGAGCCCGAGAGAAGCGGTAGACATTGCCGCAAAGGTGCTGGACGCGCTGGGCCATGCTCACGAAATGGGGATAATCCACCGTGACGTAAAGCCCCAGAACGTCATAATATCAGACAATGGGCTGGTCAAGCTCACGGACTTTGGCATAGCCAGGGACGCTACATCGACCACGCGTACCTTTGCGGGTACAAACGTCATAGGCTCAGCACACTATATCTCCCCGGAGCAGGCGAAGGGTGAAGAGGTGACGGCAGAAAGCGACATATACTCCTGTGCCATAATGATATACGAGATGCTGACGGGAACGGTACCCTTTGCGGGCGAAAACACCGTTGCCATAGCACTCAAGCATATACAGGAGGAAATGATACCTCCCATAGTGGTCAACCCAAAGATACCCCCCGCCCTGTCGGATGTGGTGGTCAAGGGCGCCGCGAAGGACCCGCAGAAGCGATACCCCTCGGCTGCCGCCATGAAGAAGGACCTTGAGCGTGCGCTGCGTGAGCCTCATGGCAGATTTGCAAGGCTCAACAGCCCAAACCAAGAGAAAAGCAAAAAGCGGAGCAGCCGCAGCATAATGATGATATCCGTAGCTATATTCGGAGTGTCGGCCGTATTTGCGATTGTCTCCATGCTTACAGGCCTGTTTACCAAGAGCGATGGCGGCGGCTTTCTTGTTCCGTCTCTTGTGGGCAAGTCGCTGGAGGAGGCGAGAAGCCTGTCAGAACTGCGGGGCTTTAAGCTGGAGGTGGGAGATTACGTCATAAGCAGCGAGTACCCCGCCGGCAGGGTGACGAGGCAGAACCCGGCAAACGGGGCGAAGGGGCAGGAGGGCGACGTCATAAAGGTCGAGGTGAGCAGCGGCAGCGGCTATGCTATAGTGCCGGATCTTACAGGCAGAACCATACAGGAGGCGTCGTTGATGCTCTCCGAGGAAAATCTCAGCGTCGGCAATGTGAGCTACGATCCTACATCTGACCAGCCGGAGGGACAGATAATTCGCCAGGAACCCGCCGTGGATACCCGTTTGTCCGAGCTTGAAGCGGTAGATATATGGATAAGCGGCAATGAGACCCAGCAGATCGAGATGCCTTCATTAGTAGGCAAAAGCACCGATACCGTAATAAAGATGCTGAACAGCAGCGGCTTCGAGAAGGTGTGGATAAGACTGGTGCAGCCAAAGGAAGGAGAGGCTGAAGAGACGGTACAGCAGCAATCTCCGGCGGCGAACATGAGCGCCGGCAAAAATACCCTCGTCGAGCTTTGGATTAACCGCAGCAATCCCGGCAATTACTGCTCCGATATCGCGGTGAATCTGGATATACCGGATAAGGAACGGTCCGTCGCTGTGACCGCTGTCATGGGCAACGGAGTAGAGATAGTGCTGTACGAGGGCAGGGTAAAAGAGGGCACGCAGCAAGCTGTTGCCTTTACAGCGTCCATGAGGTACGGAGGCGAGTATGAGTGCGTGGCATACGTGGATGGCGTGGAGGTCAAACGCATAGAAGCCAAATTTACGCTGAGATAAGCCACATATGGAATATACCGGAAGAATAATCAAAGGAGTGGGCAGCTTTTATACCCTGCTCACCGATAACGGTGAATTCGTCTGCAAGGCACGAGGGAGATTCCGCAAGGAGGGCATAACGCCGGTGCCAGGGGACTACTGCCGCTTTGAGACGGGCGACGACGGCAAAGGTTGCATTACCGAGATACTGACGCGCAAAAATCTGCTTATCCGCCCGGCTGCGGCAAACATAGACAAGCTGATGATAGTGCTGTCGTCCTCGCTGCCCAGGCCCGATTACTGCCTTGCCGATAAGCTGATGATACAATGCGAGCTTTCCGACATAACCCCTGTCATATTGCTCAACAAGTGCGACGAGATGGACAGGGAGACCTACGAGGCCGCCCTTTCCCAGTATAAGGATACGGGCTATGATATAATACCCGTATCGGCCCGCGATGGCACGGGGATAGACCGGCTCAAAGCCGAGATAGCGGGCAGTACATGCTGCTTTGCCGGCCAGTCGGCTGTTGGAAAGTCTTCGCTTATGAACGCTCTCGCGCCGGGGCTGGAGCTGCCGGTGGGCGGGCTGTCCGACAAGATAGACCGCGGCAGGCATACCACCCGTCATGCCCAGCTATGGCATGTGTGCGGGGGATGTATGCTGGATACGCCAGGGTTCAGTCTGCTGGATATGGCGGAGATAGATCCGGCAAAGCTCTGCCTGCTTTATCCTGAGATGCGGCAGCATCTGGGAAATTGCAGGTTTTCAGAATGCCTTCATATGACCGAGCCGGACTGCGGCGTAAAGCCCTTCGTTGGAAACGGCATAAGCCCTGAGAGATACGAAAGATACTGCAAATTCGCGGAAGAATTAAAGGAAAAGAGGAAGCACAGATATGATTAAGGTTGCACCGTCAATACTTTCAGCCGATTTTGCCGAAATGGGCAGAGCAGCGGAAAACTGCGAGAGCTGGGGCGCCGATTATATACATTTTGACGTTATGGACGGCACATTTGTGCCTACCATAACCTTTGGACCTCAGATGTGCAAGGCCGTGCGCAGGCATACGAAGCTGCCCATAGACGTACACCTCATGGTAGAGCACCCGGAGACTTACGTTCCGCTTTTCAGGGACGCCGGCGCGGATATAATCACCTTCCATATAGAGGCGGACAGGCATGCCCACAGGACGCTTCAGGCCATACACAATGCCGGCATGAAGGCGGGCATCGTGCTCAATCCGTCCACGTCGCCCGAGGCTGTGCGCTACGTCATAAGCAGCTGTGATATGGTGCTGCTTATGAGCGTCAATCCCGGCGCGGGCGGGCAGAAATTCATACCGGAAACCGTGCAGAAGATAAGGCAGCTCAGGGCGATAGCAAAGGATATGGACGCAAGTCCCGATATAGAGATAGACGGCGGGATAAATCCAGATACCGGCAGGCTCTGCGCGGAGGCGGGCGCAAACGTACTGGTAGCCGGAAGCAGCGTGTTCGGCGCGCCGGATCCGAAGGAAATGGTAAAAAGGCTGCACGACATAGGCAGATAGCGGTGGCTTTAACAAACTTAAAGCGGCGATCACTCGCCGCTTTTTGGTCATTATGATATTACTTTTCTTTTTCGTCTACAGCCCCGGTCTCTTCTTTTTGCTGCTCCTTTTTTGTGCCGGGGGCGTCCTCTACGAGCACCTTGACGAGATAACGGTAAATATCCGCAGAGCTTGCCCGCCAGCGGGCAATAGCCTTGTTGGCGCTTTTGCTGTCCGGCAGCATAATCTCGATGCCTAAAAGGGTCCTGCTGCTGTCCATGGCCTTGAGGGTGACGCCGTAGCCACCCTTGTAAAGCTCCCGTCCGGTTGCGGAGTACTGGGTATCAAGGCGGAGCTGCTCGCGGCATTCGTCAGCATACCTGTCCAGCGTATCCCGCTGGGACTGGGGTATGCGCTCCTGGAACATCTCGATTATATCACGGCCCTGCGGGGTAAGCATGAAGGCCTGCCCGAATGCCTTCGGAACGCAGGCGAGGAGGCCGCTTTCCTCCAGCTCGCCGACGGTGGTCTGAAGGTCAAAGTATGGGATAAGGTCGTGGGCGACGCTGAAATCCGCTATCTGGGAGCGGGTCAATTCGATATTGAGGCTCTTTATAAAATAAAGCACTATCAGCTTGTTGCGGTTCGTTTCGTCGTAGAAATATCCGGAACCCGGCATTCAAACATCTCCTTTATCCGAGGCCATAAGGCAAAATTTAAAAAAACATAAACGGCATAAAGTCCAGAATATCTGCGTTTATTATACCATTAACTCCGTCTGATGCAAACATATAAAAATCGGATTCAAAAATTATGCTTGCAAAGTTCAAAAAAATATGTATAATAATACTTGCTCACGGGGTTATAGCTCAGCTGGTCAGAGCGCTACGTTGACATCGTAGAGGTCGTTGGTTCGAGCCCAACAGGGGGAGCCAAAATGAGCCTCAAAATCATTGATTTTGGGGCTTTTTTCGTGCCAAAATGAAATTTTCGGAGATTTTCTTTGCAAAAAGCACGCTAAAAATTAGGTTTACACTCATTCGGTCGAAAGATTCTACCGAACGACTGTAAACCTATAAAAATTGCCTCCAAAACGGAAAATACATACCGCCTTTTTGATTAACACTCGTCCGCGATTTCCCACTTGAAAGGGATGGTCGAACGATTCAAAGAGACGGTATTTTTTATTTGGAGGGGCGCATGGAAGAAACAAAAACTTTGCAGGAGGAGTATTCTCCGACGGATGCAAAAAGGGAAAAGGTACGAAGGGTAGCAGTGGCAATGATCGACGACTTCCCGGAACATCCGTTTAAGGTAAAGGACGATGAAGAAATGGAAAAGCTGAAGGACAGTATATCTCTGTACGGTGTTCTGACTCCTGTTGTGGCAAGGCGCTGTGAAAACGGGCGCTATGAACTGATTTCCGGTCACAGGCGGAAATACGCCTGCAAAGCGCTTGGAATTGAGTTTATACCGGCGATTGTGCGGGAGATGAGCAGAGAAGAAGCGGTAATTGCCATGGTGGACGGCAATCTGCAACGGGAACACATTCTGCCAAGCGAAAAAGCGTTTGCCTACCACTTCGTCGTCCGGGCGCAGAAGCTGCGGCGCCGTCTTTACCTCCGGTTCGTTCGCAGCAGTGCTTATCACGGTATGAACAAAGCCATACAGCGGATCGACTCCTATGTGCACTCTCATGCCAAAATACCACTTATTGCCCTTTTTCACGGAATGCATTTCCGGATCCGTCTTTGACTCCGCGCTTTTTCCGGATGACGGTGCTTCTATGATGGTTGCGTCAACTATGCTTCCGCCATGCACCATCTTTCCCTCTGACGAAAGGATATCCTGCACTTCCGCAAAGAGCCGTTCGGGAATTCCGTGCGCGTTCAGCAGCGCCGGAATTTGCAGAGCGTAGTCGCATCCGGAACCTGCTCATTGACTCCGAAATTCACTCCCATAAATTGCTTCATCGCATAGCTGTCGTATTATATTGCGTCCTCTATCCCCTCGTCAGAAAGGCTGAACCGGTTCCGGAGAAGGTACATCCTTAGCATTCTCTCGATGCTCTGCGGTCGTCTGCCGCGTTTTCCGTCCGGATAGTACGGCTCTATGATTTCCACCCATTTCCCCCACGGAATCACGCTCTCCATTTTCTCCGGAAATTCTTCCCGCTTCGTCTTCCTTCTGCGGTTCCCGTATTCGATATCTGCAAAATTGATCTGTTTTTCCATGGCTTTTCTCCCTCGCCGCTTTCTTATTCCTATTATACCACATCCGGCGCGGTTGTTCAGGTATTTAATCAGTGGTTCCTTGGGGGGGGAGAAAACTGCAAGCAGTTTGGCGCCGTAGGCGACTGATGAGGGGGGGATCAATCTGCACTT
>OGOP01002281.1_pt1 | contig 12047 bp, 12 predicted proteins | sample 1552591 | NCBI WGS metagenome assembly OGOP01 (sample SAMEA2580120, study PRJEB22360) | human gut metagenome | biome: human gut; feature: human-associated habitat; material: faeces | place: Denmark | collected 2008/2010 | reverse complement strand
AGAAAAAAATTAATTATATAATATATTTATGACGTTAATAAGAAGATTAAATTGTTTTGATGCTCCGAAAATAAAAAAAATGATATCTTATCTTGGAGATAATGAAAAGATATCAAAAACGCTGTCAAATGAAGCTTTTGGGTTAATTCACGGCCTTTTGCCCTTAAAATATAATTTCTTACCTGAATCTTATATTTTACTAGAAAAGAAAGAAATTTTAGGACTTATAACAGTTGTTCCGACAAGTGGAAATCCATATAAAATCAATATTACTCGGCTTATTTTCCAGCAAAACATGTATGATGTTGGCAAACGCCTTGTAGAGTTTGTTATTGCACGATTTGGGGCTAAGGGAGCAGCTTCTTTCAAGGTTACAGTCGACCAATCTCACGACGAACTTTTAAATCTTTTTATGCAAGGATGCGGTTTTAGGCAATGCAGTTTTGAGAACTTGTGGAAATTAGACAATTTTAAGCCGGAAACAAATGCGAAAGCAAATTTTAGATACTGCCAAAACTCGGATTCTAAGCAGGTTGCACAATTATATAACAACGAATTAAAAAATCTTTATAAACCTTCTTTACAGCGCTTAAAAACCGAATATAAAGAACCGGTTTTTGAAGGATTGACAAACTTTTATAAAAACAGGTATGTACTTGAAGAGCCTTCAAATCATAGAATTATAGCATATTTATCAATTACAACAAGTGACAATCTCAATTTCATAATAGATATGTCAGTGAATGATGCTTATAATATTCCTTATGACGGAATTATAAACTTTGCATTGGAAGAAATTTCAAGACGGAAAACAACTTTCTACGCATTTTTGAAACATAGACAATACACAGCAAATGCAGATATTTTAGAAAAATATCTACACGAAAGAAACTTAAACTGCATTCAAACTCAATGTGTCTTAATTAAAGATTTTTACAGACCAGTAAAACAACAGGAAAATGTTTTACAGGTATTTTTATTCGGAGAAAACGAATTAGCATCTAATTAATTGCTTTATTTTTGTTTATATTACCTCTCAATATTTATTTTTATGCTAAAATCGGTTAAAGGGAAAAGAGGCGTAATATGAATAAATTACATATTTATCTTGATAAAGATATTAACAAAGATTTAATTAAAACAAAAAAAATTGCAGTCATTGGATTTGGCTCTCAAGGCTACGGTCAATCAATGAATTTAAAAGATGCCGGCTGTGACGTTATTTTAGGTTTAAGATTAGGCGGCAAGTCTGACGTAAAAGCTCGTGATTACGGTTTTAAAACAATGTCTATTGAAGATGCCGTAAAAGATGCAGATATTATTCAAATACTTATTCCTGATGAAATTCAAGCAAAAGTATACGAGGAGCAAATTAAACCTTATATGAAAAAAGGTCAGTATTTGATGTTTTCACACGGGTTTAATATCCATTACAAAAAAATTGTTGCACCGGAAGGCGTTAATGTAATTATGGTTGCTCCAAAAGGTCCAGGACACACAGTAAGAAGTGAATTTCAAATCGGAAGAGGCGTTCCCTCATTAATCGCTGTTTACCAAGATCCTTCAGGAAATTCAAAAGAAATTGCTTTGTCTTACGCATCAGCAATAGGAGCAGGACGTGCCGGAATTATTGAAACAACATTTAAAGAAGAAACCGAAACTGATTTATTCGGAGAACAAGCTGTAATTTGCGGAGGTGTTTCTGCACTAATCAAAACTGGATTTGAAGTTTTGGTAGACGCCGGTTATTCTCCATATATGGCATACTTTGAAGTACTGCACGAAATGAAACTTCTCGTTGACTTGATTAACCAAGGCGGTTTGGCTGATATGAGATATTCAATTTCAAATACTGCAGAATATGGCGACATGACACGTGGCCCAAGAGTTATCGGAGAACAATCTCGAAAAGCTATGAAAGATTTGTTGAAAGATATTCAAAGCGGTGCTTTTGCCGATGAATTCTTGAACGAGATGGAAACAGGTTGTAAAAAATTCAACGAACTAAGAAAAGAAAATGCCGATCACTTGATAGAAAAAGTTGGCGCAGAAATCCGTTCTTCCTTCGTTTGGGGAAACAATAATAAAATTATTGACAGAAGTCGAAATTAGGCTGCTAGGAAGCGAAGCAGCTAAGCAGACAAGATGCAAAGAGGCAAAGTCTATATCGGGAAGTTATACAAAACCAACAGTTAAAGTCTTTTCCCCGAAATGAACTTAGTGCCTTAGAGCCTTAGTAACTTAGTAACTTTACAAAAAGACAAGGAAACACAAATATGTTCAGCACAGATGTAGATTATGAAGTAGTAAATTTTTCAATAGGCGACACAAAAGCCGGAACAAAGATGGGAAAACTTCAACTTAAAAACTTGGAAGATAACTCAACTTTGAACTGCATTTTGTGGGAAGAAACTCTTAACCGCTTTGACAGCAAAGTTTTTAGATGTGGAAACATTGTAAAAATTGTTTCTGCAAGCTTTAACGAACGTTATAACAACTGTCTTGTTTCGGCTTTATCATTAATAAAAGAAGCAAAAATGGGATTAGAAGAATCTGAAAGAGAAAAAGTTTACTCTCAAATTCTTTCTTACTTTGACAAAATTAAAGATGAAAAATTGAATAACTTTTTAACTACATATTTTATGGAGCATAAAGATAAAATTAAAGTTATGCCTGCTGCAAAAATGATGCATCACAATTACATCGGTGGACTTATGGTTCACATTCTTGAATGTTTACAATATGCAGAAACGAATATGGAAAAATCTGTTTACAAGTTTAATAGCGATAATATTTACGCAGCTTGTATTTTGCACGATATCGGCAAAATTTATGAGTACACAATAGATCTTGAAACCGGCTTGATAGATTATGACGAAAACTTTAGAAAAGAATGGTTAACTCATTCTCAATATGGTTTTTCAATTTGTATGAATAATGATTTTAAAGAAATTGCAAGAATGATTGCTGCCCACCATGGGAGAAGTGACTGGGGAGCTATCATTGACCTTGACCAAAAGGATTTAGAACCAGAACTTTATTTCATACATATTGTTGATAATTTATCTGCAAAATTCGGAAAAATCAATGTACGTCTTTTAGAAGAAAAAGGAGTATAAAATTGTCAAAACTTACGACAAAACATAATTACAGTGGAACACTAATTTGCGTTGAAGGGATTGACGGTTCAGGGAAATCAACACAACTTGCACTTTTAAGAGATTGGCTAAAATCAATCGGGCAAGATGTAATTTTTACTGAATGGAATTCATCCGAACTAATAAGCCAGACAACAAAACTTGCAAAAAAGAAAAATATGTTATCACCAAGAACATTTTCTCTTTTACACGCTGTTGATTTTGCTGATAGGTTAAAACAGGTTATTGCGCCGGCACTAAAAGCAGGTTTTATCGTGCTTGCAGACAGATATGCGTACACTGCATTTGCAAGAGATGTTGCAAGAGGTGTTGATCCAAACTGGGTTAGAAATGTTTATAGTTTTGCAATAAAACCGGATTTAGCAATATACTTTGATATAAATCCAAAAGATTCAATGGAAAGGATTTGTGCAAACCGAGCTCCAAAATTTTACGAAGCCGGAATGGATTTAAAATTAAGTAATGATCCTTATGAAAGTTACATGATTTTCCAAGGCAGAGTTGTAAATGAATATCAAAAAATGATTAACGAATTTGGCTTAATTAAGCTTGATGCAATGGATTCAATCCATTCAAAACAAGTTGCAATAAGAAGAATGTTGAAAGATGTTTTGGCTGAAAAAGGAGTAAACTTATAATGGGACAATTCAAAACGAAACACGGATATGAAGGTTTACTTATTGTAATCGAAGGTACAGATGGTTCCGGCAAATCGACTCAGCTTCAATTGTTAAAAAAATCAATTCAGGCAAAGTCATATGGTGTAATGGTTTCAGAATGGAAAACTTCCAGACTTATCGCCGGAGTTATTGATGATGCAAAAGACAGAAACTTGCTTAACGCAACAACTTACAGCTTGCTTTATGCTGCTGATTTTGCAGATAGATTGGAAAACCAAATTATACCTGCTCTAAAATCAGGCTTTATCGTACTTTTGGACAGATATTATTACACAGCATTAGCTCGAGATGTTGTTAGAGGTCAAGATATTGAGTGGGTTAAAAACCTTTATGATTACGCGCCTGAGCCTGATTTGGTGTTCTATCTTGATATGCCGGTTGACGTTTTATTAAAAAGAATTATTGGTACAACAGGTTTAAATTACTATGAAAGCGGGCGAGATGTTGGTTTTTCAACAGATTTCTACAAAAGTTTCGAAATTTACCAGAACAAATGTCTTGAACAATATGAAAAAATGAAATCAGAATATAATTTCATTAGCATTGACGGCACAAAATCCGTCAGTGAAATCCATTCCATAATGAATAACGAAGTTCAGAAGATTTTGGACTCAGGTGTATTGTATTAAAGTAGCTAGACTACTGTTAAGTTAAGATGCAAAGTTTTTTACTTAGCTGCTTAGCTGCTTGGCTGCTTAACTTCATATCTGCTTAATTGTTACAATAAAAAATAAAAATTTACGTTGCGAAACATTTTGAATCATGGGGCATGGTTTATGCTACATTAGAAAATGTAAAGAGACACAGATTATAGTTTATAGGAGATTATGAATGTCTGAATATTTGAGCAAGGAAGAGATTAAACAATGGAGAAGCTCATTAGAAAAGATTACATTAGAAGAATTTGCTGCTAGATTAGGGAAAAAAATAGAAGAGGCTAAGCCTACAAATGATTTAATAGACATAGTTTTGAAAGGCAAACCGGTTGTTTCATCAGAACCTGAATGGAAACAAAATCACGCTGAAAGAATTAGTGCAATTGCAGAACGTGCTTATGAAAGAGAAAGAGAAATCGCTCCAACACCGTTTGCAATACACAAAGTTCACGAGGAAGAAACACCTGTAAAACCTGAAAAAACAGTTAAACCAAAAGCTGAAAAGAAAACAACTGCAACGAAAAAAACAGTGAAAAAGGAAGTTGAAACTCCAAAAACTCAAACCTTGAGAGATGAAGTTAGAGTTGTATTCAAAAAAGCATTAACAGACAGAGAACAACGTGTGTTTGATTACTTTGTGCAAAACAAGGGTAAAATCGTCTACGCGAAAGACTTGGCAACTTTATTAGAATTACCAAGAGACTATGTATACAAATACATCAAAAACCTAAGAGCGAAAATTGAAGGGGAAAACCTTCAAAATGCCGACAAAGGCGGATTTATTTTAAATTAAAATAAAAACTTTTCATAATCACAATCACCAAAAGAGAAGCTCCTGTGAAAATAGGAGCTTTCTTTTAGTATATTAGTAATTTAATTAGTAATTCATTTCCCAGCCATCTTCAATTATTTTACCAATTCCAGTTGGCCAAGCGTGAGTTGTATCAATTGTAGAATCTTTTGTCCAATCAGCATCATAAACCATACAATCACTTCTTACATCCAGTGTAAATATATCACGTCCCGTAATATTTGGGCCTTGTGGACCATTTATATCGGTTTCAACTGTCATAACAATCGCATTTCTGTCAAATTCATCAAATGGGTTTGCAGAAAAAACCTTATCCTTTTCATCAACAACACCATCGCCATTAGTATCTTCTCCAGAAGAAGCATCTTCAATATTTCCGGAGTCAAAACATAATGTTGCTCCACTAGCAAGAGTAACAACTTTCATACATTGCCTAGACGAAAGATCTGCTTCGGTTGTCCCATCTATAGAACCAATTGTTTTTGGGAAGCATTTGTTTCCATTAGAATCATAGTAACGATTACCACAATCCTTTGTTACTTTAAAATATGTAGTTGCAAATCTTGCCATTTCTGCTTGATTATTAAACAAACGAGATTCTCTTAAACTAACATAGCCATTATCAGACACATATCTTTCGCAAGCTTGTCCCAACTCATTATAAACCTTATGCAATTGAGTTACATAACTTTTTCTCTGATAATTCTGCATTAAAGTAGGAACTGTCATTGCAGAAACTACACCAATAATACCAAGAGTAACCAATACTTCAGCCAAAGTAAAACCTAATTTAGCTTGGGCTATTGCCCCCCCCCCGACGGCTCTTCTAAAATCAAAATTCATTATAAATCCTCCAAACTAAACTGTACTTTCTTAGTATAACAAATTTTGATGAATTTTTCAAGATTGATTACACAATCAGTTTCAACAAAGCTGATCCAAAGAGAATTACACCAACCACTATTGCAACCACCGATGCAAACATTACTGCTCCTGCAGAAATATCTTTCGCCATACCAACAAGCCTTGAATAACGGTTATGAAAAACGGCATCCAAAGAATACTCTATTGCAGAATTAAACATTTCTGAAACAATTACAAACGCAATTGTTAAAAGTAATATGCACATCCTTTCAGCGGAAAAATTCAATACAAATGCAAGCGCAAGCACCGCCATTGCAATGCAAAAATGCACTCTTATATTCACTTCTGACTTAATTACAAGACGCATTCCCTTTCTGGCATTTTTGAATGTATTTGAAAAACCCTGTTGTTTAAATTTTGTCATATCCCAAACTTCCTAAAGCTTTATTCTGTAATCCGATAACAAAATTATAATCTTCTTCTGTCTGATGGTCAAATCCTAACAAATGAAGTATTCCATGACTTATTAAGAACACAAGTTCATATTCTCTGCTTACATTTTTCTTTTCTGCTTCTTCCTGAACCTTGTCTAGTGCAATCATCACTTCACCGAGATTAATTTCCCCATCAAATATAAATTTTTCTTCGCTATCTGCAAAAATTGCAAACGTTATAATATCTGCAACATAATCTTTTTCACGGTACTCCTTATTAACTTGGTGAGTTTTAACTCCGTCACAAAACAAGAAATCAAATGAAATCGTATTATATTCAAAACCTTCTAAACAGCTTGTTTCGTATACTTCAGGAATTGAAAGATAAAAATCCAATATTTTTTTTGCAGAATCAACATAAAATTTTTCATCTATCTGCCAAGCCTCATAAATATTTTCGCTAAAAATATTCTTGTCAACTTTTTCAGGATCATACTTATAATCTTCATTATTGTTGATTGTCATGCTTATCCTCTTTCGGTGCATTATTTTCTTTTTCTTTCGGAGTAGAGTCCCCTTCTAGCTGTTTAATTTTATTTTCCAAATCCTCATCAATAAGTTTTGCAGGCATATTAATTTTATCTTTTTGAAACTCTTTTGCGACATTTTCTTGATATTTAATTCTGTTATGTTGCATGCCACGAAGAATTCTTGAAAATGTTGATGCAATTGTTTTAATATCTTTCAATGTTAAAGGACTATCAGACAATTGTCCATCATTCAAACGTTCAACAATAATTTTGTTAATCATGCTTTCAATTTCGTCTGCAGTAGGATTTTTCAAAGAACGAACTGCGGACTCAACAGCATCAGCAATCATCAAAATCGCAGTTTCTTTCGTATTTGGTTTTGGACCAGGATATCTAAACTGTTCTTCTTTAACATTTTCAACACCTTCTTCCTGAACAGCTTGGTTATAAAAATAACTAGCAAGTCCTTCTCCATGGTGCTGAATAATAAAGTTTTGTACAACTTGTGGCAAACCGTACTCTTTTGCAATTTCAATACCATCTTTTGGGTGAGCAGTAATAATCATTTTACTAATTCTCGGAGAAAACTTATTGTGCGGATTTTCGATTAAGAAATAAGATTGGTTTTCTACGAAGAACAACGGACGTTTCAATTTCCCGATATCGTGATAAAGCGCACCAACTCTAGCCAAAATAGGATCAGCTCCAATAGCCTCTGCAGCAGCTTCACACAAATTTGAAACCATCAAACTATGGTGATATGTGCCCGGGGCATCTATTTGCAATCTCTTTAATAATTTTTGGTTATGATCTCCAAGTTCTGCCAAGCCATACGGAGTAATAATCTTGAACATACTTTCCAACAATGGCATCAAACCGGATGCGATAATTGCACTGAATATTCCATTTAATAAAATAAATGAACAATTTTTTATCAATAAAACATTATCAACTTCAATCAAACATTTTTCTAATATATAAATACTCAAAACAATTAACAAACCGGCAAGACCGATATTAAAACCAGTCTTAATTACATCAACTCGTTCTGCATAACGAATTTGAGATATTGCAATTATTGAGAATAAACTCAAAATCAAAAAAGCAACCAAATATTGAATATTATATTGGTAACCAATTGCCATTATTGAAAGTAGAATAACAGCCGAAACAAAAGCTATTCTTGGCTTTGTAAATATTGACATTAAAATCAGAAATGCCGGAATAGGAATAACATAAGGAGAAAAACCTGTCGGCAAAATCACACCTATAAACGCCAAAAATAAAGTTAAAAACGCTGAAATAGACAAATATTTAGGTTCTAAAAAATCTTTTTCAAAAAACTTCATATAAGCCAAGAACAAAAAAGTTCCAATAAATACAATTACATATATTGCTCCTAAACCAGTCCAATTCAGTTCATATACATTATAACCAGCTTGGCGTAATGCATCACGTTTTAACCTCGTAACCGGTTCTCCTTCAAACAAAATCTTATCCCCTTTTTGGAAAACAACCTCATAAGGTTTTACTGAATTTTGCGCATTTTTACGTGCAATTTCTGTAGCGAATTCATCTACAACAAGGTTCGGAACAATTACTTGTTCTAATACAGCCTTGATGACCGAAACTTGACGTTTAGAAACATTCGAAACCAAGTTATTCAAGACAATCTTATCAATATTATCTTTTTCGTAGTCTTTTTCTGTAATACCAACTCTCAGAATATTTGCAAGAGTAAGGTTTGCCTTATCAAAAGCTTCATGTATACTGTTATCATCAGCCTTTAACAAGAAATTTATAATAAAATCTTTTTTAGAATTGTCAGACAAATCGAATAAAATACCAATTTCTTCTTTTTTTACAGACTCTTGAACCTCTTTTTTTCTAATCTGCATAACAGATGTTTGTAAAGTTTGTAAGTTGTTTTTAATAAAATCATCTTCAGCCGGAGCCATAACAGGTTCAACTTTTTGCGCAACTTCTTTTTTGTGCTGTTCGGTTCGTTTTACATCCTCAACAGTCAATGTCTTTTGTGCAATAATATCCCGTTTACTTATTCCATTTTCAATAATGTTCTGGAAAAAAAAGTTTTGAGAAGCAATAACTGCCGTCATCAATACCGTAAAACCTACAAAAGACAGAATTTTAAGAAACTGTCTGGAAGTAAAAAAGTCTTTTACCTTCGGTGCAAATTCAATTTTTATCATATATAATCAATTCCTATTATTTAACTCTCTATATATTATAACTTCCTATTTTTTTTGCAAGTCTTGAAGCTTCAAACGTCTTTGAATATCTTCAAGCAGTTTTCGATTAATAGAAAGCAACTCTGAAAGTACTGCAATCACAGCGATTTGAACTCCTGTAATAATTAATATTGCAGAAAGAATTAATGACTGAATGTGTCCTGCCCCACTTTCAAACAAATAAAACCACAAAAACCTTAAACCGATTAATGTTCCGACACCTAAAAACATGCCTGCCAATATTGCGAAGAACCTAAAAGGTCTATATATAATAAACATTCTTATCATCGTAAACATTGATCGTCTTATATAATCGAACATGTTTTTCACTAATTTGGATTCTCGCAAATCAGGATTGACTGAGATTGGAACGCACTTTAATTGTAGCCCTTTTGCTCTTGCTTGAATAATTGTTTCCAATGTATATGTATAATTATCAAATACATTCAACTGAATTGCAGAATTTCGTGAAAAAGCTCTAAATCCACTCGGAGCATCTTCTACGTCTGTAGAGCTTATTAATCTCATTACACTTGAACCTAATTTTTGCAACAATTTTTTCAAGGGAGAAAAATGTTCGATTTCAGAAACCGGACGAGAACCTATAACAATATCTGCTTCTCCAGAAATAATAGGTTTAACAAGATTTTCAATATCATCTGCACAATATTGATTATCTGCATCAGTATTTACGATTATATCTGCATCAAGCGCTAACGCCTTATTTATTCCGGCGACAAAAGCTCTTGCCAATCCAGAATTATGAGGCATTATAACAAAATTTTCGACTCCTAATTCTTTTGCAACTTCTACAGTCCTATCTTTTGATCCATCATCAATTATTAAGACTTGTATCTCATCAATTCCGTCAATTTTTTTAGGTAAAGCCTTTAGTGTCACAGGCAATGAACTCTCTTCATTGTAACAAGGGATCTGGATTACTAATTTCATGTCTTCCTCTTTTTTCTTTTTATTATATAATTAAAGAGGGATTTTGACAATCGTGAAAAAATACTTGCCAATATCAATTATATTAGTTTTGGGAATAGCTTTAAGACTTATTTGTATAAACAAACCTGACGGTTTGTGGAATGATGAATACGTAAGCTGGATGATTTCTGCTACTCCATTTACACATGGATTTTTTGATGCCATAAAATCACAGTGTCACATGCCTTTTTATTATTTATACTTAAAATTCTTTATGGCTATTTTTGGGCAAAGTGATTTGGTTTTAAGGCTAACGTCCACTTTCGCAGGAATTCTTTCTATCATCATAATGTATTTTGTAGGGAAAGAAAAGGACGAAAAAACAGGCATACTTTGTGCAGGATTTTCAGCAATAAGTTCCTTCCTTATATATTATTCACAAGAAGTCCGATTTTATTCCATCTTATTCTTATTTTCGGCATTATCCCTTTTATATATACTAAAAAGTATCAAAAACCCAACAAAAAAAAATTTGATATTATGCACAGTTTTTAACTTCTTAATTCTATTTACACACACAATTGGATTTGTATTTGTTTTCTTTAACCTTATTTTTCTAAGTCTTAATCTTTATAAACAATTTAAAAAACTTGTTATTACAATTTGGGGTTCAATTATAATACTTAGTTTAATTACAACTCCACTTGCAATAAAAATAATGACAACTCAGTCTTTCTCTCAATGGTGGGGGCATTTTTCTATTTCTAAAATCGGATTTTTGTTCACTGATTATTTCTCGCCACTTTTGACTAATTTAACCAATGCACCAGACAATTTTTTATATATTCCGAAACTCGCATGGCTTATGCTCTTACCGACACTAATCGCATTAATTTGTATTGGTAAGGCTATTATAAACAACAAAACTAATATTCTTTTGCTATCAACAACAATTGCCTCAGTAGTAGTATTAGTAATCGCATCATTAAGTGGAAAACTTGTATTTATAACAAAGTATTCTATAGAAATTTATCCGATTTTAATTTATTTAGCATGCTTTGGCTTGTCATCGATTAATAATAAAGTTTTAAAAAACTCATTAATTACTATCTATTGTCTTGTTAGTTTAGGTTATATTTTATTTGCTCCATATTCAGCACCCAAAATGCGTCGTGCGGAGGGACAAAAAATTCCAACAGACATAATTAAACAATTAAATTTACAAAAAAATGATATTATAATTTTGCAATACTATCCGGCGAATAGGTTTTCTAAGTACTTTGATTTTTCTGATTACAAAGTCATAGAAATAACAAAAGGTAATTTTACAGATTATTTATCTGCCGGGACAACATATTCTGACGCTTTCAGAAATGGAAAAGATTTGTATAAACATATGTTTTTGTCGGAACAAAATACATACTTTGAAAGCACGCTCAAAAAAAACATATTAAATGACCTAAAAACGGGTCAAAACGTAGTAATAGTAACGCTTAACAGCGTTGCTTTTTACTCACCAGAACAATTAAAGCAAATTGCAACGGATAGTCATGCTTACTTAAAAACACCTTTATTGTTCCTTGTTTTTTCATATATACGAAACCAAACGGCTTCTGAAATAATGAAAACAGTTGATATTACTAACGTTGCGCAAAAGGGGAACTGGACAATTCTCAAGTTTACAAAGCTTAACAATATGGGGTTAAATTAGCAATTTTTATTCTGTTTAAACCTA
>OGOP01002275.1_pt1 | contig 12073 bp, 10 predicted proteins | sample 1552591 | NCBI WGS metagenome assembly OGOP01 (sample SAMEA2580120, study PRJEB22360) | human gut metagenome | biome: human gut; feature: human-associated habitat; material: faeces | place: Denmark | collected 2008/2010 | reverse complement strand
TGCGCGCAGGCGACCGCGATGCGCGCGCCCATGAGCATCGGGAAGTTCACCGCGAGGGCGGAGCCGAGCTGCCCGGCCAGGAAGAGGCCGAGCGTCAGGAGCAGTAGGCGGCGCAATCCCAGGCGGCAGGCCGCCAGCATCAGCGGCAGCGAGAGCAGGCCGACCATCCAGGCGTAGACCGTGATCATGATGCCCGTCTGCGCAGGCGTCATCGCAAAAGAAGTGGCGATGTCCGAGAGCAGGCCGATCGGCATGAACTCGGACGTGTTGAACATAAAGGCAGAAGCAGCCAGGCCGAAGAGCGGCAGAGCGTACTTCCAGGGGATAGGTGGCAGCATGACAGCATCCTTTCTTTCTATAAATTATCCTAGAATGTTATCCTAGGATGTCGCCGTCCCTTTGTCAAGCCATAGCGGCCATAGAAACTGTTTTCTCAGGGAATTGTCATCTGTTGCTGTTCCTATGCTATAATGAAGCTGTTTTTGTTTTTATTTATTGGGTTCATTCAGTAGAAGGGCGGGAGTTTCTTGTTTCCAGGGATAGGTATCTTGGCAAATGTGTTGGGGATTGTCGGCGGCGGCCTCTTGGGGCTCGGCTGCGGGCGGCTGATCTCAGAGCGCTTCCAGAAGACGATCATGATGGCCTGCGCCGTATCCGTCATATTCCTCGGCCTGACGGGAACGGTCAAGGAGATGCTGGCGGTCGGTGCTGACGGGAAGGTTCTGCTCGTCGGCACGAACTGCATGCTCGCGAGCCTCATCGGCGGCGCGCTGCTTGGCGAGGCCGTCAACATCGAGGACCGCATGGAGAAATTCGGCATCTGGCTGCGCCAGAAGACGGGCAGCAGCGGCGACACGCGCTTCGTCAACGGCTTTGTCACCGCTTCGCTGACCGTCTGCATCGGCGCGATGGCCGTCGTCGGCTCCATCAACGACCGCTTGCTCGGCGACCCATCGGTCCTGTTTGCCAAGACGGTGCTCGACGCGGTCATCGTCATGATCATGACCGCGACGCTCGGCAAGGGCTGCATCTTCTCCGCGCTCTCCGTCGGCATCTTCCAGGGGACCATCTTCCTGCTGGCCGGCTTCCTTGAGCCCGTCATGACGCCCGCCGCCCTCAAGAGCCTCAGCGCCGTCGGCAACATCCTGATCTTCTGCGTCGGCACAAACCTCTTCGGCCTGCCGCACGTGCGCGTCGCAAACCTGCTGCCCGCACTCGTCATCGCCGTCATCTGGGTACTTTAGATTAGATAGGATAAGCAGGAATTTTGCATATCCTGTCGAAATTACTTACATAAAAGCAATCCGAGCCGCATTCCTCCGCAATCCGCACCGCGCCTTGTACAGCAAGGCTTCCGCGGCATTTTACCCTAGCAGAGAGGCGGAGCACCACCATCCTTTACCTTCTGCACCGCAAAAGCCGCTGCAAGTGGTGGAAAATAAGGATTCTGGGCGACAGGGATTGAAACAAACTACCCCGTAAGGGGACGGAAACATTGTCAAGGTACAGTTTTGAAAGTCTCTAGCTTTCTTAGATTGAAACAAACTACCCCGTAAGGGGACGGAAACGACGCGCCGAACATAAACGAACGTAGTGAACCGTCGAGATTGAAACAAACTACCCCGTAAGGGGACGGAAACCAATTCCATTTCTACAATATACTCTAACCCTTTTCGATTGAAACAAACTACCCCGTAAGGGGACGGAAACCTCAGAACACGGCTGTCCTTGATCCAATGAAAATTATCAAGATTGAAACAAACTACCCCGTAAGGGGACGGAAACACTCAGGCGTTGCCTTGTACTTATGGAAGAATTTCCTATACGATTGAAACAAACTACCCCGTAAGGGGACGGAAACCTGATGAACCTTCGCGCGTTTCTGTAGCTTTGCAATCGATTGAAACAAACTACCCCGTAAGGGGACGGAAACATTAGTCTCCTTTATGTCATTTAACACTGATCTCCATTGCGATTGAAACAAACTACCCCGTAAGGGGACGGAAACGACAAGTGCATTCGCATCTTTCGTCGTCTGTACATAAATACGATTGAAACAAACTACCCCGTAAGGGGACGGAAACTCATAGACGAATTTCTTCATACTTATGCTTCCTTTCTTTTGAGATTGAAACAAACTACCCCGTAAGGGGACGGAAACTTGCTGCAATGTTCGGCGCCGTTGTAATCCCTGAGATTCTTGCGATTGAAACAAACTACCCCGTAAGGGGACGGAAACCATTTTCGCCAATGTGAAATCGTCAGCGTCAAAAGATTGAAACAAACTACCCCGTAAGGGGACGGAAACTACTCTAACCAGCCTGACATGTATCCATTGTCTACGTTATTAAGATTGAAACAAACTACCCCGTAAGGGGACGGAAACAATATACGGTAACTTTCTCATCATACTCATTAGCCACGACAGATTGAAACAAACTACCCCGTAAGGGGACGGAAACACTGCCAACAAAGACTATGTTGTTAATCAGTTACCATCTAGATTGAAACAAACTACCCCGTAAGGGGACGGAAACTAAAAGCCGACTTCGTTCATTACATCATATGCATTTGTGGGATTGAAACAAACTACCCCGTAAGGGGACGGAAACAAGGTATGCTCGCCTGGGAGATTGCGCCTGCAGTCCCGCATGATTGAAACAAACTACCCCGTAAGGGGACGGAAACTTTAGATATGACTCACACCCTTATTGTGTTCCCTTCACACCCGAGATTGAAACAAACTACCCCGTAAGGGGACGGAAACACCAAAAGACAAGGCGTAAACACTTCACGAGGGTGGACAAGATTGAAACAAACTACCCCGTAAGGGGACGGAAACTAATGCTGGCAAAGTAGTAAGGGTGGAAAACCCTCTGGCAGGATTGAAACTGACTACCCCGTAAGGGGACGGAAACATCTTCTGCTTCACAAACTCTATCTTCCCACTCTGATTCAGATTGAAACTGACTACCCCGTAAGGGGACGGAAACTGCTCGGCGTCCTCGCGCTTATCGCGCCACGGCAGGACGATTGAAACTGACTACCCCGTAAGGGGACGGAAACGGCTCGACAATCCACTCCTCGGCATCAATATCTCTGATGCCGATTGAAACTGACTACCCCGTAAGGGGACGGAAACTAGTGCTGGCCACGATAGGAAATAACGTGCTTGATATTGCTTGATTGAAACTGACTACCCCGTAAGGGGACGGAAACCGGCCAACGTAGCCATACGATACGCTAAATACCTTTCGATTGAAACTGACTACCCCGTAAGGGGATGGAATAGTCATTAAGGAGGGATTGCTATGAGTTTCGTCTATATCACAGAGGATGGTGCATTTATTAAGAAGCGTGGTGGAAATTTTATTGTGGGGCAGGGTGATAAAGAGGTGATGGAAATCCCCGAGGCGGTGCTGGATGGATTGGTCATCATCGATACGGTGCAGGTATCTTCACGGGCGATGGTGGAGTTTCTTCGTCTTGGTGTGCCGGTGACATGGCTTTCTCGCACAGGAGCGTTCTTTGGCAGACTGGAGTCGACGCGCCATGTCGATGTCTTCCGTCAGGAGCAGCAGGTCTTGCAAAAAGGCGGTCCATTTTATCTGGCTCTGGCCAAGAAATGTATTGCAGGAAAGATTCACAATCAACTGACGATTCTGCGGCGTTATAACCGGTATGCGGAATCTGATACGGTTCAAGAGGCCATGCGACAGATTGCGGCAAACCTCAAGCATATTCCGGAAGTACAGGGGACAGAGGAGCTGATGGGCTACGAGGGCATTGCTGCTCGTCTTTACTTTCACGCGCTGGGAGAGCTGGTCCCCAAGGAGTTTGCTTTTTCTAAGCGCAGTAAGAGACCGCCGCTTGATCCGTTCAATGCAATGCTGAGTCTTGGCTATACGCTGCTGATGTATGAGGTCTATACGGCCTTGGGCAATGAAGGGCTTCACCCGTATTTTGGCTTTCTGCATACGTTGAAGAATCATCATCCAGCGTTGGCATCCGATTTGATGGAAGAATGGCGTGCTGTCATCGTTGATTCCATGGCATTGTCACTTGTCAATCATCACGAGATCAAGCTCGAACATTTTGAGAAAGCAGAGGACGGTCAGCCGGGTATATTCTTGACGCGAGAGGGACGCGCTATTTTTTTGCGCGCATACGAGAAGAAGATGCGGACGAAGAATCAATATGTAGAAGGAGTTCATTCCTATCGTCATAGCCTTGCGCATCAGATTACACAGTATGCGCAGGCGTTGATGGCGACGAATGTGGATATGTATGAGCCCCTTTGGTTGCACTGAGAAAACAGGGTATTTAGGTGGTATTCAGCTCGTATCTGGAAAGCAGGGATAGCATGGAGTATGAGGAGAATGAATTCATAGTCGAGGATGAGCGGCGCTACATTGTCCTGGTCATCTACGATATCACGGACAATAAACGTCGCAACCGTATGGTGAAGTGCTTGGAACGATATGGCATGCGCGTCCAACGGTCTGCGTTTGAAGCGTTCTTGACCAAGAAGAAATATGAGTGTCTTGTAGGTGAAGCGCAGCATTTCATTGACGGGGCGACAGACTCTCTTCGGATCTACTTGCTGGCCAGCCACACGATGGTGCGGTGTTGGGGTGCTGATACGAAGCAAGTGGATGATGTTATTATTTTTTAAATAGGAAAGAGGATTTTTAAGATTGATGTAGAATTCTCATATTCAAGAAATCATTTTCAGCAGTTTGATAAAGCGGGAAGGGATGATGGCATGGCGGGTCTCGGTGAGCTGGTGGAGAGGGCGGCGTTGCTCCATGATATCGGAAAGCTGGTCTTGCGGGCGAATCCGCAGCGGGAGACGCATTCTGCTGCGGGAAAGCGCTTCCTGGAGGCTTTTGCTGCGCCGGAAGATGCGGCTGTGCTGCGGGCGGTACGCCATCATCATGGAGTGGACCTCAAGGATCTCCGTGCTGCGGATGACATCAGCTATCTCGTCTATGAGGCGGACAATCTGGCGGCGGGCAGTGACCGCCGTGAGGTGGAGAATGGCGCGCAGGGATTTTCGGCGAAGATGCCGCTCATGAGTGTCTTCAATGTGTTCGGTGATGAGCGGACGGGACAGGCCTTTTTGCTGCGGTCGCTACGCGACGACCAGGCGGTACAGTATCCGCAGCCTAAGGCTTCGGTCCGGGCGGATGTCAGTGCTTACCAGCGCCTCTATCGCGATCTGCAGGAAAACTTCCAGCGCAAGTCGCCTTTCCGCATGAAGCCGAATGAATTGCTGCGCATCCTGGAAGCCGTCTTGAGTTACGTGCCGTCCAGTACATCCCTTGCGGAAGCAGGGGATATTTCTCTTTATGACCATCTGCGGCTGACGGCGGCTTATGCGGCCGCCATGTACGCTTATCTGGAGGAACAGGGCATCCGGGATTACCGCGCGGTGGTGACGGGGACTAGTGCAGAGCGGTGTCGAAACAAGCCGATGTACCTGCTGGTCTCGGGGGATATCTCTGGTATCCAGGCGTTCATCTACACCATCCCGTCCAAGGGCGCGCTCAAGAGCCTGCGTGGCCGTTCGTCGTATCTTGAGCTCCTGCTCGAGCACACGGTGGATGAGATCTTGGCGGCGCTCTCGCTCTCGCGCAGTTCACTGCTCTACACGGGCGGCGGCCATTTCTACCTGCTGCTGCCGAATACGGCAAGGGCGCGTGAGGTGCTGGCCGCGACGGGCGAGCGCCTCAACGACTGGATGATGGGGCACTTTGCCGAGCGGCTTTACCTCGCTCTGGCTTGGACGCCCTGCACGGCCAAGGAATTCCTCGGCGAGGGGACGCGGGCGGCCTTCCAGCGCGTCAATGCGGCATTGAATGCGAAAAAACTGCAGCGGTATTCGCCGCGGCAGCTCCAGACGCTGTTCGATCCCGCGAGCACGTGCAACCGCGTGCAGGACGCCGCGCGAGAATGTGCGGTATGCCATACGTCGGCTGTCGGCCTGAAGCCTTACCCGGCCAGCCCTGAGCTGGCCGCCTGCCCAATCTGTGCGGGCCTCTATACCTTCGGTGAGCGCGTCCTCGGGCATCCCATCCTGTGTGTCCGGCCGCAGGGAACCGACGCGGCGGTGCCTCTTCCCGGTCCGGACGGTGATGTCTTCTTGTCGGCGGAGGACCTGTCTGAGGTACAGAGGGGGCAGCTGCCTGTATCGCGAATCTACGTCAAGAATGAAGCGCTGACGGGAGAGGGCCTGGCCACGCATCTCTGGATGGGGGATTATGTGGCCCGCGATGTGCGCGGCCATGTGCTGGACTTCGAGGACCTGGCGCTCGCGTCAAGGGGACTCTCGGAGAGCAGCGGCATCCCGCGCCTCGGCGTGCTGCGCGCGGATGTCGACAATCTCGGCGCGGCGTTCCTGGCAGGTTTCCCACCAGCGTACACGACGTTGACGCGCGTGGCTGCGCTGTCCCGCCAGCTCTCGCTCTTCTTCAAGCACGGCATCAATGCGCTGTGCCGCGGCGAGGTCAATGGCATCGGCGAGCGGGAGCGGCAGAAGTTCTCACTGTTCGGCATGACGAAGCCGCAGGCACGCAAGGTCCACATCATCTATTCGGGCGGCGACGATTTGTTTCTCGTCGGTGACTGGGATGATATCCTGGAGCTGGCGGTGGACCTGCACGATGCCTTTGCCCGCTTCACGGGCGGCAAGCTGCATTTCTCGGCGGGGGTCGGCCTCTTCAAGAGCCGCCATCCTGTCGCCGATATGGCGCGGCAGACGGGCCGACTCGAGGACGCAGCCAAGGCGCTGCCGGGCAAGGATGGCATTGCGCTGTTCGGCATAGCAGAGGCAGCGGCGCGGGTCGAAGCCTACAAGTGGGAAGATTTCATCGCGCGGGTCTGTGGCGAGAAGCTTTCGTTCCTGCGCGCGCATTTTGCGTTCGGCATAGGGCCGAATGGAGACCTCTTGTCGATGGGCAAGAGCGGGCTTTACCGCATGATGGACTTGCTGCAGTCGGACGGTGCCATTCATCTGGCACGCTTCGCCTATGTGCTCGCGCGCATGGACCCCGGCAGCAGGGCGAGTGAGCAGCGGCAGCGGGCGTATCAGGAAGTGCGTCAGACGCTGTATCGCTGGTACAAGTCGCCCAAAGACCGCAGAGAGCTCCTGACGGCTGTTGAGCTCATCGTGTACGGATTGCGTGAGAGGGGAGAAAGCAAAGATGAATGAAGCAGGGAAGCGAAGGATTCCAGATGTCGCAGCAGAGGCAGAGGCCGTCATCCAGTCATTGGTCTATAAAGACCGTCGGGGCTATGACCGCCTGGACCTGAAGACAAACCAGATCCGCAAATTCCTCGCGGCCGTCACGTCGGTGACGAATCAGATCGAGGTCTGGCACATGCAGCACGTCGATACGGATGTCCTGCCGGATGAACTGGCAGCGCAGGTCAAGTATCTCAAGGTCAAGCTGGCCTATCAGGCGGGCCGCGAGAAAAGTGTCAAGCAGTTTGCCGAGAAGGCCAGACTGTCCGAGCGCATCGATGCAATCGGCTGTGACCGCAGGAAGTATCAGGCGTTCGCGCATTTCGTGGAGGCACTCGTTGCCTACCATCGTTTTTATGGAGGGCAGGAGTGATGAGCATGGAACAAGAGCATCAGAGTGCACTGAGAGGAAAGATCGATCTGCGTGCCATCCTGCGGCTGGAGAGCGGCCTGCACATCGGCGGTGCATCGGAATTTGCGCCAATCGGCGCGGTGGACAGCCCCTTTATCCGCGACCCGCTGACCAAGAAGCCCATCATCCCGGGCAGCTCGCTCAAGGGGAAAATCCGCACGCTGTTGGCCCGCAGCCTGTCTGAGAGCTACATCCTGAACGCCATCGAAGACGATGCGGATGGCATTGCCCGGCTGTTCGGCTCTGCCGCTAAGGGCGGGCGCGGCGGCAAGCCATCGCGCCTGCAGTTCTTTGACCTGAAGATGACGGAAGACTCGGCGCGGTACATGGAGCAGCTGGAGCTCGACACCTACATGGGCGAGATCAAGTTCGAGAACACCATCAACCGGCTGACGGCGGCAGCGAATCCGCGCCAGATCGAGCGCGTCCCAGCCGGGACGGAGTTTGAGTTCCGACTGGTCTACAACATCGAGCGCGAGGACGAGTGGCGGGCGGACATGAAGACGCTCTGCGACGGTCTTATGCTGCTGCAGCTGGACTATCTCGGCGGCCACGGCTCGCGCGGCTACGGGCGCATCTCGCTGCACGGTTTCCGCGTGGACCACTTCACGCTGCGCGGCGCGAAGGACACGGCCATGATGCAGGAAATCGAGACGATGATGCAGGAGACGCTCTGCCCGTCTGACGACTGAGCTTGCTGCGGGATGAGGGAAAGGATGGTAAGGCGATGCAGCATTACCTTTATACCCTGTGCTTTGATGCGCCGGTTCACTTCGGCATGGCAGAGCGGGGCGGGGGACTAGAACACACGGATATGGTGATGACGGCTGACGCGCTGTTCTCGGCTATTCTGGCAGAACTGTCTGCTGCAGGGGAGCACGATGCCTTGTGTGAGCTGCTGGATGCGGTGCGGCAGGGGAGCCTGCGCATCTCGGACCTCCTGCCATGGCGGGAGCGGGAAGACGGCGCGTGGGATTTCTACCTGCCGCGCCCCGTGCTGCCAGAAGACATGGCGGCGCAGACGCGGCCGGACTCGTATGCGGAGGCGTGCGCGTTCATGAGCGCGCACAAGCAGCAGAAGAGATTGTCGTACATACGCGCCGGCCGGATGCAGGAGTATCTCGAATCCCTGCGGGAGGGCAGGCCCTTTGACGAGCCGGCTGCGTTCGGCCAGGAAATCCTGCACCAGCGCGTCAACTGCCGCGGTGAGGAGTCGCTGCCTTACTTTGTCGGCTCGTTCGTGTTCCATGAGCAGGCTGGCTTATACCTGATTGTCTCGACCGAGTCGGAAGATATGGTGGAAGCGATGTCCCGCCTGCTGGAATTCATGGGGCAGAGCGGTATCGGCGGCAAGCGCAGCTCTGGCTACGGCAAGTTCCACTTGGCAGATGATGCGGTCCTGCTGAGCGAGGACGCTGTCTATGGCGAGGATGATGCCGCGCTCTATCGGCTGTTGACGGACGAGGCGGCGGAGTGGCAGATGACACTGTCACCCGTCCTGCCGGATGCACACGATATCGAGGCGGTCGCGCAGGGCTTCTATCATCTGCGCCATGTCGGCGGCTTTGTGACGACGGCCGCCCTCGCGGAGAAGAAGAACAGCATCTGCCTGCTCGATAGCGGCTCGTGCCTGCGCGAGCGCGTTCCTGGAAGCATGGCATCGCTCGGGCAGAATGAGGGCCATCCTGTCCTTCGCTATGGCTATGGCCTCTATGTGGGGCTTGGTGGAATCCGGAAGGGATGAGGTGACGATATGGATCTTGTGCATCACGAATATGAACTCACCTGCATTGCTCCGGTCCACATCGGCAATGGCACAGTGTACAAGGCGTATGAATACGTATATGATGCCAATCAGCAACAGGTGCTGTTCCTCAATGAAGCGAAGTGGATAGCCTTCCTGGCGGAGCACGGGCTCATGGATGCGTTTGCCGCGTATGTGGAGGATACGGCAAAGGCGCTAGGAAGGCGCGGCAATTTCACGGGGCAGTATATCTGGGAATGGCTGCGCGGGAAAGGTGTGGCGGCCGATGCGATACGGAGGCTGGCCCTGCGCCGTGCAAAGGCGTCGCCTCGTGCCGTCATGGGCAGGCAAAACCATCTCAACGATGTGGCCGTGCAGGCTGCTCTGGCAGATGGCCGCCCCTATATCCCGGGCAGCACCATTAAGGGAGCCATGCGCACGGCCATCCTCTGGCGCTATCTCCGCGAGCACCCGGAGCAGGCGCGCCGCTATTGGAACGGGATGCGCGGCCTCACGCGGGCAGATTGGAACAGCCGCCGTGCTCAGCAGGCGCAGGCCCGTGAGATGGAGCAGGATATCCTGCATGTGCTGGGGGCCAATGCGAAGAAAAGAGCTGATGCGGTCAACAGCGTCATGCGCGGCCTGCGCATCAGTGATGCGGTGACGGAGTCGCGCGGCACGATCATCCTGCAGAAGATCGATGAGTCGACTCAGCTGGGGCGGCTTCAGCAATCCGAAAAGTCGCTGCCGCTGTTTCGCGAGTGCATCCCTGCAGGCACGAAACTGCGCTTCTCGATGACAGCCGACTTCTCGATGCTCGCGAAGATCGGCGTGACTTCGTTTGCTGACATAGTGGAGGCCCTGCGCGCGTATACGCAGGATGGTCTGCGCTGGCAGGAAAGCGCTTTCGGGAAGAAGGATGCGTATCTCTTCCGTGAGGCAGATACGGCAGACGTCCTGCTGGGCGGCGGCACGGGCTTCTTGAGCAAGACGCTCGTGCGCGCACTGGCGCAGGACGAGCGGCAGGTGAGGGATTTCATCACGCATTTCTTGGATGCGAACTTCCAGACTTGGGATAAGCGAGCGCATACGAAGAAGCCGGCGCATGACCATGTCCGGCTCGACCACGTGATTGCACCGCGCACGCTCAAGCTGGCCAAGGCGGGGCAGGAGACCTGGATCCTCGGCCTCTGCCAGATTCAGGACTCCAGATGAGGTGAAACGATGCTGAAATTGTTTGAGATACCCTTGCAGATGCCGGAGGGGGAGCGGCTCCACACATCGATGGGCTCGCTGTTCCACGGTGCCCTGATGGAGCGCTTTCCCGTGGAACTCGTGGAGGTACTCCATCGGCAGAATGTGCGGCCGTACAGCCAGAGCGTCTTCTTTGACCGTGAACGCGGTCCCATCTGGCGCATCGGCACGCTGGACGATGTGATGGAGGATGCGCTGATTGCCGGCATGGCGGAGGGCGGCGACTGGCTTCATCTGCATCAGAAGGGATACGCCATCCAGATGAAGGAGATCGACTGCGTGGAGGAGACTTCCTTTGAAGAGCTCGCCGACCTCTCCTTCGCCGCAGAGCAGGCTCCGCGCATTGCCTCGCTGACGTTCCTCACGCCGACGAGCTTCAAGCAGGACGGACGGTACGCCCTGTTCCCGGACGCGCGTCTCATCCTGCAGAGCCTCTTGCAGCGCTGGAATGCCTTCTGTCCGGAGATCCGGCTGGAAGAGGAGGAACTGGCTGCCAAGCTCGCCGCTCACGCGCCCATCGCGCGCTACAATCTGCGCACGGCGGCCTTCTCGCTGGAGCATCAGCGCATCACCGGTTTCCAGGGCAGCCTGTCCATGCGCCTCTGTGGCACCGACAGCATGAAGCGCATCGTGGCCCTGCTCGCTTCCTTCGCACCCTTTGCCGGCATCGGCATCAAGACGGCCCTTGGCATGGGCGCCGTGACTTCTTCCCTTGAATCATGAATGATAAAGCAGCCGCCTCGGGCGGCTTTTTGTTTGCCATTTTTCTCAAGGGATTTAACACGGAATTTACATAGAGACAACAAATCCACCCATGTTCTTTGCTACGATATAGGAGAACGATGAAGGGAGCCGAAGGGCTCCAGGGTTCCAATCAGCAAATGATTTGGGGAGGAAATAATATGTTCAACAAGATGAAGAAACTTCTTTCCGTCAGCGCTGTAGTCGCGAGTGCGGCAGTGCTGTTGACGGGCTGCGGCGGCGGCAGCCAGCAGGCAGCCAGCTCTTCTGGGAGCGCTGCACAGGAAATCTCCGGCAAGATCTCGGCTTCGGGCTCGACGGCCCTGCTGCCGCTCTTGAAGCCGGCTCAGGAAGCATTCCAGGATAAGTACGAGAAGGTCACGGTCAACGTTGCAGGCGGCGGCTCCTTCACGGGCATGAATCAGGTCGCTGAGGGTTCCGTCCAGATCGGTAACTCGGATGTCAACCTGCCGGACGAGTACAAGGACAAGGGCCTCGTTGACCACAAGGTCGTCGTTGAGCCGTTCGTCTTCATCGTCGACAAGGCCAACAAGGTCGACAACCTCACGAAGCAGCAGGCCATCGACATCCTGACGGGCAAGATCACGAACTGGAAGGAAGTCGGCGGCGATGACCAGCCGATCACGCTGATCCACCGTGCAAAGTCCTCGGGTTC
>OGOP01002274.1_pt1 | contig 12079 bp, 12 predicted proteins | sample 1552591 | NCBI WGS metagenome assembly OGOP01 (sample SAMEA2580120, study PRJEB22360) | human gut metagenome | biome: human gut; feature: human-associated habitat; material: faeces | place: Denmark | collected 2008/2010 | reverse complement strand
TATTTTGTTCATATTATTTGTAAAATTTATTTTTATGTGCTTAAAATTTATTTAGTAAACTATATATTGTAATAGTTAATAAAATAATATTAAATTGTTTCAATTTGAAAAATTGATTCGAGTAAGGAATATTGTTTTCTTTCTAATTTATTTATGTGGTATTTATATGGTATTTAAAGATATTGATTCGGAGGTGAGTCCAAGTTATAATTCTGCACATGATGATATTGTAAATAATTTTTATAATTTGGTATTATCTGAGGCAATAAAATATGACCGTATATCTGGATTTTTTAATTCCACTAGTTTGGCGATTGCTGCAAGAGGTATTGATAAATTTATAAAAAATAATGGGCATATGCGCCTTATTTGCGGCGCTAAATTGAATGTTGCTGATTTGGAATCTATTAACAATTCTGATGATTTGAAAAATATTATTGATATTAATTTTTTAAAAGATTATGATTCTATTGAAGATGAAATAGTAAAGAATCATGTTAAAGTATTGGGATGGATGGTGGCTAATAATTATTTGGAAATTAAAATTGGGGTTAATCGTAAAAAGGATGGTTTTTATGAATCTGGAATGATACATTCTAAAATTGGGATAATGTATGATGAATTGGATGATTCAATATTATTTGATGGGTCTGTAAATGAAACTGCTTTCGGATGGAAAAATAATATTGAATCATTAAAAGTATTTAAAAGTTGGAAAAATCCGGAATTTATGGAAAATGATAAAAAAGATTTTGAAAATTTTTGGGAGGGTAACGACCCATCTTTGGAGCTGTTTGATGTTCCTGATGCAACAAAAAAGAAGTTAATTGAAATAGCTCCCAATTCTAAAGATGAACTTTTTAATTTAAAATTAGACTCTAAACCAAAATTGCGTGATTATCAAGAAGAAGCTGTTGAAAATTGGATAAATAATAATTATCGCGGTATCTTTAGCATGGCTACAGGTACGGGAAAAACATTCACTGCATTATCCTGTTGGGATTATTTACGAAATAAAAAAAATAATCTTTTAACTATCATTGTATGTCCTCAAAAACATTTAATAAGTCAATGGGAAAGTAATTTGAAAGAATTTGGTTTTAATGGAAGTATTCTTATTGCATCTGGAGATAATAATAAATGGTCTTCTGAATTATTGGGTTTAATTGGGGATTTGGAGTCTTCTTTTAATTCAAATAATCAGGTTGTAGTTTTTACCACATTTAAAACATTTGCTAGTGAAAAGTTTAGAAAAAAAATTGATTTTTTTGAGGGGGATAGTTTAGTAATTGTAGATGAAGTTCATGGCATAGGTTCCTTTGAGTATAGGAAGAGTTTGTTGAATAAATATAATCATAGATTAGGTTTAAGTGCAACTCCTGAAATTGAAGATGATTTTGAAAGAACTGATTTGGTCTATGATTATTTTAATGGCATAATATATGATTATGATTTGGAAAATGCTATTCAAAAAGGGTTTTTAACTCGTTACAATTACCATCCTATTTTTGTTGATTTAAATAATGAAGAAATGGAGTTATATAAAGATTATACTTATAAAATTAGCATTATTTTACAAAAAAAGAAAAAAACATTGTTGGATGAAAAACGGTTAAATACATTACTTATTAAGAGAAGAGATGTAATTAATAATGCTGAAGATAAATTTGCTCATTTACATACTTTTTTGAAGGATCAAGAAGATATTAAGGACTTAATTATTTATTGTACTGGCAAACAATTGCCTAAAGTTCAGAATATTTTGGATGAATTTGATATTTCCAATCATAAATTTACTGGTGAAGAAAGCACTAAAAAAATTAATGGTAAATCTGAAAGAGACCGCATTTTAGAATTGTTTTCTAAGGGTTACTACCAGTCTTTAGTTGCTATTAAATGTTTGGATGAAGGAGTGGATGTTCCATCTACTCAAACAGCATTTTTAATGGCAAGTACATTAAATTCTAGACAACATATTCAAAGAAGGGGAAGAGTATTAAGAAAAAGTCCGGGCAAATCAAAAGCTAATATTTACGATTTAATAATTTTTCCAAAACTTAAAGGTGAATCGAATTCTGTTAAAACAATTTTTAAAAACGAACAGAAACGTTATGATGAATATGCTGACTTGGCAGATAATTCTTCAGAATGTAGCCAAAAATTCTTAAAAAAATGGGAGGAAATCACATGACTAAAATAAATTTAGAAATAATTGATTATATTAGGGAAGCTGATTTTGATGAAAATTTAAAAAATTTTTTCATTTCTGCAATATTATATGAATTAAGAAATCCTGAAAAGATGCATTATAAAGCAAGTTATGAAAACATGATTGAAAATGTTATGGGGGAATGATTAATAATGTACTTAGATTCTATTGAAATAACTAATTTTAGGCCATTTTATGGAACACAGAAAATTGATTTTGGGTTTAATGATTTGGAAAATTTAACTATAATTTTGGCAGATAATGGGAGTGGTAAAACTTCATTGGTTAATGCATTAACTTGGTGTTTGTATGGGGAGGAGCTTCATGATGTAAGAAACAAATCAGAACCATTGTATAATCTTAGAGCAGCTAAAGAATTAGAATCAAATGAAAATAGTATAAATGAAGTTAAAGTTGAAGTTAAAATTAGATTTTATTCATTTGAAGATGAAAAAAAGAAATATTTTTCAATTTATAGATCGTTATCTTTTCAAAAATGGGGTAATGGAAAATGGGGGGATGCATTTGCGGACCATTTGATTGTTGATGAAACAGATAAAGATATTTTGGAGGATGGTGTTGCACAAAATGCAATTAATAATAAAATCCCTAAAGAAATGTTCCAATATTTCTTTTTTAATGGAGCTACTTTGTCCAATTATTTTAAAAATGAATCTGAATTGAGTTTAAAAACATCTATAGAGCAAATTTCTCAAGTGGGTTTAATTGATAAAGTTTATGATCATTTGGTTAAAACATCTGATTCAATTAATAAGAGATTTAACAAGAAAAAGCCTAAAGGTAGTGTAAATTATAATAAACTAATCAATGAAAAAATGCAGGAACAACAACATAAAGAATCTGAAATTAAAGATAATCATAATAAAATTGATATTGCTATTCGAAATGTTAATAAATGTGTTGAAAAATTGAAACAAGTTGATTCAGGTTATGTTAACGAGTTAACCCAAAAAAGAAAAAATAAAGAATCAATGGAAAAAAAACTTAAACAAAATATTAAAGAAGATCGTAAAAATTATGAAAAATTGATTTTAGAATTATTCCCAATTGCGGTGTTGTTTGATGAATTAGTTGATTCAATTAATATTGCTGATGATGCACGGAAGAAAAAAACTGCACCTCCTCAAATTGAAAGAGATTTATTGAATGATATTTTGGAAGATGGATTTTGTATTTGTGGTGTTAAACTAGAAGACCATCCTGAGTGTGTAACTGAACTTAAAAAAAGATTAAATAATACTAGTAAAATAAAACAGGAAGTATTTTACGAAGATTATTATGATCTTAAGAAAGTTTTAACTAAACTGAAAGATCTTCCAAAAATAGAATCTTTAAGGAGGTCTATAAAACAAAATGAAGAGAATATTAATGAGATTAATATTCAAATTAATCAAATTTCCGATGAATTGGCTGAGTTTGATATTGAAGATGTTAGAGAATATGAACGTCAATCTCAAAAAAATAAAAAAATCATTGAAGATTTGCGTAAAAGGAATAAATCTTTAAGTGCAGATATCAATACCTTAAAAAAAGATATAGAAAAACTTAAACGTAAAAGGAGTGAGGCTGGAGAATTAGAGGGTGAATTAAAGATTTTGAATAATAAAATTAAATTTTGTGAAGAAGCAATTACTATTCTTTCAGATTTAAATAATAATGTTCAGAAACATATTCGTGAGAAAGTCAATGATAAAACTAGAAAACAATTTACGAGTATCAATTGGGCATATGATAAATATAGGGATGTTACAATTAAAGATGATTATAAAATTGTAATAACAAAAAGTACTGGTCAGAAAATTACTCCTGGGGATTTATCCGATGGTGAGGAGAATTTATTGGCTTTGTCTTTTATGATGGCATTACATAGTCTTAGTGGTTTTGAAATTCCTTTAATTATTGATGCTCCTTTGGAAAAATTAGATAAAAGTAAACGTATTGAATTTATTTCAGGATTACATGAGTATACTTCTGATAAACAGATAATATTCTTATTCACGGATAGTCAATACACTGATGATGTTAGGGCAAATATGTTGCAAAATATTGCTGATGAATATGAATTAAAACCTTATGAAAATAAAACGGAGATTGTTAAACATGGTTAATAAAGATAAAACAGTTTCAAATAGATTGTCTCGTGAAAAAGACACTTCTAAAATATATAACAAATTGTTAGAGAGTAATGGTCCTTTAAAGGAGAATAAATTTCATTCAAAAGATATATTTGCATTAGCATTAGCTTATGGTTATTCTCAGGGTAGTAGGTTACCTATTGAATCTAGACAACTATTTATAAATAAAGAAAATTTTGGTAAAGATTTGCCTGCTTTAATAAATGCATTAGCAATAACTAAATCTAGTGATGGTATTGAAATATTGTCTGAAGATACTCCTGAAATTTATAAATTTGCTGAGGAATATGCAAATGGGGGTTTGGATATTTTAGAAACTGAATATATGGAGGGGGGAGATGAATTCATTGAAAAATTAAGACTTATATTATTAAAATTAAATGAAGATGATAGAATTATTAAAAAATTAGGGGAATTGGACATTTAATTCAGGTGTAAAAAACATGAAAGAAATAAAAGTAGTGGCAGCTATTATTCAAAAAGAAAACAAAATTTTAGCTACTAAAAGAGGATATGGCGAGTTTATAAACATGTGGGAGTTTCCGGGAGGAAAAATCGAATCAGGTGAAACCAAAGAGCAGGCCCTAGTTCGTGAAATTAAAGAAGAATTAAACATTGAAATTAGTGTTGATAAATTTGCCATAGATATTGAGTATCAGTATCCTAACTTTTATTTATTCATGTCCTGTTTTATGTGTTCAATTAAGGAAGGTTCAATCGAATTTTTAGAACATAATGACGGTAAATGGATTACAAAAGAAGAATTAAACACTTTAAATTGGCTTCCGGCAGATATTGATGCAGTTAATTATCTAAAAGAAAATATGTGATTTTTATGGATAATCAGAATGATATTTTAGAAGGAGCTAAAACTGCTTTTATTAATGAAACTTATAATCCTGCAAATGATTTCAAACCTAAATTCCTTTCAAACAATTTTAATCATAAGGTTTTAAATTCCATTAAGGAGGAACTGCAGAATTGTGACGAATTTTTCATAAGCTCTGCTTTTATTACTTTAGGTGGTTTGACTCCTCTTTTACAGGATTTTCTGGAACTTGAACAAAGAGGTATTAAAGGTAAGATTCTTACAACTGATTATCTTAATTTTACAGATCCTAAAGCTTTAAAAAAGCTTCAGTCTTTAGATAACATTGAAGTTAAGCTGTATGCTCAGGAAAAGAACGGTTTTCATACAAAAGGTTATGTTTTTAGAAAAGGCAATATCTACAAAGGTATTGTAGGCAGTTCTAATTTGACTTTAAACGCTTTAACTGTTAACAAGGAGTGGAATGTTGAATTTACCTCTTTACATGACGGTGAAGTGTTGAATAATTTATTATCTGAATTTAACAACTTGTGGGATGAAGCAAACAATCTGGAAGATGTTCTTCCGGCTTATGAAAAGTTATATGATTCTCAAAAGAACTTTACAAAGCTAAAAGAAAACTACAAAAAACTCAGCTCTGAGGATTTGGTTCCAAATTCTATGCAGGTTGGTTTTATGGAAAGTTTAAGGTCTTTAATTCAAAGTGGCGAATCAAAGGCACTTCTGGTATCCGCAACCGGTACTGGTAAAACTTATGCTTCTGCTTTTGCTGTTCAGGATTTCAATCCTAAAAAATTTCTTTTTGTAGTTCACAGAGAACAAATCGCCAAACAGGCTATTAATGCTTATAAAAATGTTTTTAAAAACACAAAAGATTTCGGATTGCTGACTGGTAATTCTAAAGACTATGATTCCAACTTTTTATTCTCAACAATTCAGACATTGTCTAAAGATGATGTTTATACCAAGTTTAAAAAAGATGAATTTGATTATATTGTGATTGATGAGGTCCATAAAGCAGGTGCTTATTCCTATCAAAAAATCATGGATTATTTTGAACCTGAATTCTGTTTGGGAATGACTGCTTCACCTGAGAGGCCTGACGGTATTGATATTTATGAACTCTTTGACCATAATCTGGCATGTGAAATCAGACTTAAAGATGCTTTAGAAGAGGATTTGTTATGTCCTTTTCATTATTTTGGAATATCTGATTTGGAAATTGATGGAGAAACTGTTGATGATTCAACAGAATTCAATCAGTTGGTTTCAGATGACAGGGTAAATTATTTACTTGAAAAATCAGCCTATTACGGATATTCTGGTGAGAGAATTAAAGCTTTGGTATTTTGCAGCAGGAAAAAGGAAGCAAATGAACTTTCAAAAGCTTTCAATAAAAGAGGCCATCCGGCAATTGTCTTAACAGGTGATGATTCACAGCAGACAAGGGAGGATGCAATTTACAGACTGACTAATGATGAGGCTAAAAACAAGTTGGAATACATTTTTACAGTTGATATTTTTAATGAAGGGGTAGATATTCCTGAAATTAATCAGGTTTTACTTGTAAGGCCAACACAGTCTCCAATTATATTTATTCAGCAATTGGGAAGAGGCCTTAGGAAATTTAAAAACAAAGACTATGTTGTTATACTGGATTTTATCGGAAATTATAAAAACAATTTCATGATTCCGATAGCTCTTTCAGGTGACAGATCCTATGATAAGGATAATATTCGCCGTTATCTGATGGAGGGTAATAAAGTAATTCCTGGAGCTTCTTCAATCAGTTTTGATGAAGTTTCTAAAAAGAGGATTTATAATTCTATAAACAACACTTCATTTTCAAGAATAGCTCTTTTTAAAGAAAAATACAATAATCTGAAGTTTAAGTTAGGCAGAATTCCAATGCTTTTGGATTTCTATGAAAATGGAGAAATGGATCCTTTATTAATCTTAAATCATACTGCAATGGATTGCTATTATTCATTTTTAAAAAAGGCAGATAAAGATTATGACGAATATCTCTCAGAAGAGGAAATTTCATCTTTAAAATTCATATCCAAAAACTTAGCCAGTGGAAAAAGACCTCATGAGTTGCTGATTTTAAAATCTTTAATTTATAATGGTTATTTCTCAGTTGAATCAATTGAACAATTATTAAAAACAGAATATGATATTCAAAATGATGTAAAATCAATTGAAAGTGCAATCGATGTTTTAAATCTTGATTTCAGTAAAAAAGATAAAAAAGATTTTCCTGAATTATCTTTTATGAATGAATTTCAAATTTCAAATGATTTTAAAAAATATTTATCTCATGAAACTTACAGAAATCATGTTTTGGATGTAATTGATTATGGATTGCTTAAATATAAAACAGAATATAATTCTCAAGTTGAAGGTGAAAATTTAACATTATATGCCAAGTATTCAAGAAGGGATGTTTGTAGACTGTTAAACTGGCCAAATGATGACAGTTCCACATTATATGGATATAGGGTAAAACAGAATACCTGTCCGATTTTTGTAACTTATGATAAAAAAGAAGACATTTCAGATAGTACAAAGTATCTAGATGAGTTTGTAAATAGGGATGTTTTCAGCTGGATGACTAGAAGTAGGCTTAAATTAGATAGTAAAGAAGTAGTTGCTATTAAAAATTATCAGAAAACTAATTTAAAGATACATCTCTTCATTAAGAAAAGTGATGATGAAGGTAAGGATTTCTACTATATGGGTCAGGTCGAACCATTTGATTTTATTCAGACAACTATCAAAAGCAAAGACGGAGACCTGCCGATTGTCAATATTAAATATAATCTCCATATTCCAGTTAAAGATGAGCTGTATGACTATTTTGAGAACAAAATATAGGTGAATTAAGTGGATAAGAAAATTAATATATTAATTGTGGTTATGGTGCTTGTACTTTCATTGTCAATTGCTTATATGTTTTTATCAATTAATATGCAAGAAAATAAGGATCCTCCAGCAATTAACATAACAAACAATGAAACAAATAATGCTGAGACCATAGATCAAAGCCACTATGAAACTGATTATAGTAGCGACCCTATGGATGCTGATACTGAATGGTATTTGGATGAAAGACCTCATAAGCAGATGCATAGTATGGATGAAGTCCCCAGTGGTGAAAGGGAAGTTCATTATACAGAAGATGGCAGCGGATGGTATGAATATTATGATTAAGTGATAAAGGAAATTTATTTTCTATCACTTAATAATTCACCAGCTACTCCGATGCTTTCTTTCGGATAAGCTTGAACAAGTACTGTTATTGCCTCTATTGGCAATCCGTAACTTTCAGCTACTATTTCACTTACTTTTTTTACCATTTCTCTTTTATCTTCAACACTGATTGTGTCATTTCCGGCTATTGTTATTGCAGGCATAATTTTTTCCTCCCTGTTTTTAAAATTTATTAATCAGATATAATAAACTATCTATTAAGTGATTATTATGCTTGGTGAAAATGAACTTGTTAAACTGTTTCCGGATTTTAAAGATTTGGTTCAGCCTTCAGGAATTGATTTGGCTTTAGATAAAATTTATACTCAGGAAAGTGAGGGGTCTTTGATTGACAATGAAAAAAATCTTCCTGAAATTAAAGAATTGGAAGGGCCTGTTTACACTTTAAAACCTCATACTGCTTATCTTGCTTCAATTGACAGGAAAATCAAAATTCCGAAGGGCTATTCAATGTTATATCTGCCAAGATCCACATTACTGAGGTCTTTTGTCTCAGTTCAGACAGCTGTTGGAGACCCTGGTTTTTTCGGAACTTTAATGTTTATGATTTATAATCACGGAGATTATGAATACAAAATCAAAAAAGGGGACAGAATAGCTCAGGGAGTTGTTTTTGAAGTTGAAGGCTCCGGGCAATACAGCGGATCTTATCAGGAAGAGGAATAATAATGAATGTAGCTGCTTATTTAGTTAAAATCCTTGAAGAGGAAGGTCTGGAAAATATTTTCGGACTTCCGGGAGAACAGATTCTGCCGTTTTATAAGGCTCTTAAAGACTCCAAAATAAATCATATTCTGGTAAGACACGAACAGGCAGCTATGCATGCGGCAGATGCATATTACAAATCATCCCATAAATTAAGTGCATGTGTAGCTACTGCAGCACCGGGAGCACTTAATTTTACAATGGCTCTGGCAGGAGCATATAAGGACAATGTGCCTCTTCTGGTTTTGACAGGAGACAATCCCACTGATTTGAGAAATGAGGATGTTTTCCAGTCACTTCCGACATCTGAAATTTTTAGAAATATTGTTGACGAAACATTCAATCCCTTAAACGGAACTGAAGCGGTATATGCACTAAGGGCAGCTATTTATAAAATTAGGCACGACCCAAAAGGCCCGGTTCATATAAACTTGTCAAATGATGTCCTGTTAAGCGAGGAGTTTCAGGACTTTGATTTATGTTATTTGTGTGAAAATGACCTGTCAAATGTTAAAAAAGCCCAGGAATTAATAAACAAATCTAAAAAACCGCTCTTTGTATTGGGTTCTGGAGCAATATCACAAAGAAAAGTTTTAAAACTGATAGCTGAAAGTAATGGAATTCCGGTAGCAACTACTTTTAATTCAAAAGGAATCATAGCTGAAAGCAATCCTTTAAATCTGGGAATGGCAGGTACCAGAGGAACTCCCAGAGCAAATTATGCCATAAAAAATTCAGACTGTATCATAGCTTTAGGTGCAAGAGCTTCTGAAAGGACATTTGTTGCTTTGGATGAAATTGAAGATAAGCTGATTCATGTAAATATTAATAAAAAGCATCTTAAAGGAAATTATCCGATTCAGGGAAGTGTTGAAAACTTCTTATATGAAGTAGACTTTAAAAAAGCAGACTGGCTAGATGAACTGTTGGAAATTGACAACAAAATAGCTGTTGAAGGTTTGGGGGATAAAACACTTCCGTTAAGACCTCAGGTGGCTATTAATGAAATTCTAAATCAGTATAAGGACAATATTATAATCGGTGATGCCGGAAGTCATATTACATGGGTAACTCTGCTTAAAAAATCCTCTGACTTTGGCCAGCTGCTGTTTCAGTCAGCACTTGGACCAATGGGTTACGGAATTCCGGGAGCTATCGGAGCTGCAGTTGCAAATCCTGATAAAAAAATAATTGTAATCAACGGAGACGGAGATTTCCAAATGAATATTCAGGAACTGGCTACAATAAAAGAATATGGCTTGAATATTTTAATTTTTATAATAAACAACTCACAATACGGCATTATAAGGCAGCATGAAGTTAATAAATATGATATGGAACCCTATCAGATAGATTTAAAAAATCCTGACTTTGTAAAAGTAGCTGAAGCATACGGATTAAAAGCAAAAAGGGCAGAAAAACTTGAAGATCTCCAGGATGTGGATGATTATGATATTGTAGATGTTGCTGTAAGGTTTGAAGATATTCCCCTTCCTAAATAAGGCACTCTTCAACAAATTTTTTTACAATATCTTCATATCCCAGGCAGTTGCCGTCAAATGAATAGTAATAGTATTCCTCATCCTGGTTATGGATAAATCCGACTGGTATCAGTTCATAACTGGCTATTTTATCTTTTAAGATAACTGCTTTTGATTTATAGATAAAATAAAAGTCATCATCACCAACAGCTATTTTTTTAAAGGTTAATTCTTCATCCTTTTTGAAGTATTTGTCAAGCTTTTCCTTTTGGTGTTTTGCAAATCCTGAAAAATCATTTTTCATTTTCATCCCCTCTGAAGGTTTTAATTAAAATCCTGATTTCTTTTTTGGAAATTAAACTGACAACAGGCAAAAGCAGCTTTAAAAGATTAATGTCAACATCCAAGCATCCTTTAAAATCAATTACAGGATCTCCAAAAACAGGTTCGGCACTTACTTTAGAAACAGGATATAATGTTTTAATAAATCCGTTAACAGCCCATATATATCCTATATACTGCGCAGTGTCTGCATAACTGGCCAGTCCAAATTTAAGATGATTTTCTAATTTTGATACCTTGAGGGATTTGACGGTTTTTTTTAAAAAATCTGAAATGTAAGGCAGGGCATTTTTAAGAGGTTTCATTAAATTTTTAGACTCTTTTTCATCATCTTCGTCTTTTGAGGTTTCTTTTTCTTTTGAAGAATTATAAACAGTTATTTTTTTAAAAATATTTATTTTAATAATAGCTGAAAGTTTGCTTCCGGTTTTTTCAAAGCTAAGTGATATTCTAAGACCCATATATAAAAAAATAATAAGAATTAGGATGATTATAAGTAAAATCATTCCTAGGATGTATATGGTGTTCAAAATATCCCTTTTTTAAGTTTATTGTTCGTCTTCGGTAGTTGTAAACTCAGGTTCAATATATTCAGATTCATCGTAGTCATCTGAAGATTTTGAGAAGTAATTTTTAACAAGGTCAGATACAATCAGTCCTAAATCAGACAATGCCTTGTTGGTTTCGGTTCCTTTAGTTAAGTTAACAACTTTAACTCCTTCTCCGCTTTTGGCATTTTTTGGAATGATTACCATGGAAACAGGTTCAACACCTGCACCTGCACCTACAGTATCGTTTCCGTCATTGCCCAGCATGTTTTCACAGGCTCCAAAACCTACTCCCATTCTCATTACTGGAATTAAAAATTGGTCTCCTGCATCAATAGGTTTTCCGACAACATTTTCAATACTGATAAGTTTACGTAATTCTTCTACACTTGTTTTAATATTTTCAGCCATATTTTGACACATCCATTTTTTTTAGTTAATTATAATATTAATTATCAAATATTAAATATTTTGTTTATTTGAGTCTGTAAAATTTTATAGGCTTATTTGTTTTTTAATTTTTTACAGTTGAACTT
>OGOP01002266.1_pt1 | contig 12123 bp, 12 predicted proteins | sample 1552591 | NCBI WGS metagenome assembly OGOP01 (sample SAMEA2580120, study PRJEB22360) | human gut metagenome | biome: human gut; feature: human-associated habitat; material: faeces | place: Denmark | collected 2008/2010 | reverse complement strand
CCTCTTTTATTGTTTCTGGAAAAATTCCCCTACCGAGTAAAATTTTACACTAAGGGAAGCAGCAGGATTGTAACCGCTGCCTGCTGCCGGTCTTTCGCGTATTCTCTGCATTTTCAATGAGGGGTTAAAGTTCTGCGCACAGACTGCCTGCCAGATTCATAGCCCGAGGCAGTGCCGCCACCTGCTGGACCTTTCCCCTATGCTATAATAGACAGTGAAGCAAAAAAAGGAGGGCCCATCATGAATTATGGATTTATTGTTTCCTATGATGGAAGCCGCTATGAAGGCTGGCAGCGGCAGACGAGGACGAAGGACACGATCCAGGGGAAACTAGAGGAGACGCTGGAGAGGATTACCGGGGCCAAGGGGCAGGTGATTGGCGCCGGGCGGACCGATGCCGGTGTCCATGCCCTGGGGCAGTATGCCAATGTCCATCTGCAGGAGGAATATGACCTGAAAATGCTGCAGGATGCATGGAACCGGGCTCTGCCTGATGATATTTCCATTCATGGCCTTGCAATCAGGGATGAAAGATTCCACAGCCGCTTTTCGGCGGTGGAAAAACACTACCGCTACTGTATCCGGGTGGGGGCGGAGAAAGATGTATTCCACCGCCGCTATGTGTGGCAGCTGGGAGAAACGCTGGATGTGGAAGCCATGAGGCGGGGCGCCGCTTTTCTTACAGGAACCCATGACTTTACTTCTTTCTGCGGCAACAGGCATTTCAAGAAATCCGCCGTCCGCAGTATCTCTGATATATCTCTTTCCCTTTCCGGCGGCGAGCTTGGCATAGACTATCGGGGCAGCGGCTTTCTGCAGAATATGATCCGCATTATCACCGGCACTCTGGTAGAAATAGGGGAAGGAAAGAAGAAGGCTGAACAGATGCCTGCCATTCTGGAGGCAAAGGACCGGAGCGCGGCAGGCTTTACGGCGCCGCCCCAGGGACTGGTTCTGGTGGAAGTGGTCTATTGATTTCGGAAAGTCTGTATTTCATGTATGGAGGATGGTATGCGGGAAAATTTACCAACCATTGAGCAGATGGAGTGCTTTATCATCTATGGGAGGGCAGGCAATTTCGCCCGGGCTGCCAGAGAAGCCAATATTACCCAGTCCGCCTTCAGCGCCCAGATCAAGCATCTGGAGTGCGTCCTGGGGGTAAAACTCATTGAACGGTCTCCCCGGGGCAGTCATCTCACGGAAGAGGGGGAGCGTTTTCTTCCCCGCATCCGGAAGTGGATGGAGGGACTTCGGGAAATCGTGGATGATACCCGCCTGGCAGTGGAAGAACCGGCAGAGCTGAATGTAGGCATCCTCCGGTCCCTTGGAGATATCCAGATGAACCGCCATGTGGCCCGCTTCAGAGCGCTTCATCCCAATCTGCAGCTGAATGTTTTCGATATGCCCACCTACCAGATTCATCAGGCCATGACCGAAGGCAGGCTGGACGTGGTTTCCACCTACTTCGTGGAAAAGAGTCTTCCCGACGGGGCCAGTCTGGAAGACTATGCCATCGTCCGCTTCTGCCGGGATAATATGGTGTACTACGGGCCCCGCATGGATATGGGGGATCAACCGCTGACCAGGGAGGAGATTCTGGGGCGTCCTCTGGTACTTTACCCGTCCAGCTATTATATGAACCGGATTTATACGGACTACTTTATAGATATTCCCATGAAATACCGGATTTCTGCCAGGCTTTCCTCGCCCTATGCCATTATCCACTACTGCCAGGAAAATGAAGCCGGCGCCCTTCTGCCGGATCGTCTGCTGAAGGCCCTGGGCCATAGGGAAGGGATTTATTCCCTGGAGGTGCCCCTTCAGGTAGAGGGCTACCTCATTTATCGGAAGGACCATCCGGCAGCCCGCCTGATACAGGACTATGTGAACCAGATACTGGCCAGTTTCCAAAGCAGTACCATCAAAGAAAAATGATTCTGACAGCCCTTGGGCGTTATCGCTTTTCGCGATAACACCCATCTTTTTTATCTGTTATACAAGAAGGGGAAAGGCTTGTATAATGGGGTCTGTGTTTCGCAGAAACCCTGCGAAAAGAACGTTTTATTCCCATGTACTGCAAGAAAGAGGTTGATTTTTATTATGGCAGTCAAACCACGTTTGTGGACCCGGGGGTTCATTCTGGACACCCTTGTTAATTTCCTGATTTACATTATTTACTATATGCTGGTGGTGATCATCGCTTCTGAAGCCATCTCCTCCCTGAACGCCACGGTAAGCGAGGCGGGACTGGCAGCAGGTATCTTCGTACTGGGCACCCTGGCAGCGCGTCTGGCAGCAGGCCGGTCCGTTGAAATTTACGGCCGCAAAAAGATGCTCTACGGCGGCATCCTGTTCTACCTGGTAACCACCTGCATGTATTTCGCTGTGGATTCCCTGCCCCTCATGTATGGGGTGCGCTTCTTAAACGGCATTGGCTACGGCATTGCCTCCACCGCCACCAGCACCATCGTATCTGCCATGATTCCGGAAGAACGCCGGGGCGAAGGCATCAACTACTATGCCCTCAGCATGAGCCTGGCAGCTGCCATCGGACCCTTCCTGGGCATGATCATGCAGCAGTTCTTCTCCTTCCGCATCATTATTATGTTCTGCGTGGCCGTGGTCCTTGCCTGCCTGGCTGCTGCCTTTGTGATGAAGGTGGATGAAATCCGGATTACCGAAGAACGCCGGGCCCAGCTGAAAGAAATTTCTCTTTCCAGCTTCCTGGAACCGAAGGTCATGGGCATTGCCATCGTAGGCTTCTTCGTAGCCCTCTGCTACTCCAGCGTCCTCAGCTTTCTGGCCACCTATGCGTCCGAACTCCATCTCATGACTGCCGGCACCCTGTTCTTTGTGGTCTATGCCCTGTCTGTCACCTTGATCCGTCCGGTAGCAGGCGTCATGTTTGACAAGAAAGGCGAAGATTTCGTCATGTATCCCACCTTCCTGTGCCTGGCAGTGGGCCTTCTGCTTCTGTCCATTACCACTAGAAGCTGGGAAATGCTTGTGGCCGGCGTCTTTGTAGGACTGGGCTACGGCACCTTCATGTCTAACGGACAGGCCATCTGCGTGAAACTGGTAGACGAAGTCCGCATCGGCGTGGCCGTATCCACCTACTTCGTCATGCTGGATCTGGGTCTTGGCGTAGGCCCCTACATTCTGGGCGCCTTCAAAGGTCCCCTGGGCTTCTCCGGCATTTATTCCCTGGTAGGAGTAGGCTCGGCTGCCTGCGCCTTCCTGTACTACGGCCTCTATGCATGGCGCCGTAACCTGCGCCAGAGCCATGAAGCCGGTTCTGTAGAAAAAGCATAAGCCCAGAAAACAGGCGAAGAAATACGCGGGGAAATGGTAATCATTTTCCCGCGTATTTTTTATGGGGTGCGTTTTCTTGCGCGGGGGAGCAGGGATTCATTATCATGGGAAAAACCTGGTGAAAAGTTTTCTGCCCGGCATGGGATCATTGTGTTTCATAGCGATGGGAAACTATTTGTGAAAAAGTTCCCTATCCGGCGCGGGACGGTTGGGATTTACCACCACAGGAAACCTTTTTCAGCTATAAAATCATTTCATCAAAAAAATTTTCAAAAAAATGCTTGACATATGATGCATCCGTTGGTATACTACATAAGTCAGTCAACCACTGATGAAAACAACAAGGCGCTGGCCGCAAGGCCAGGAATAAGCAGCATGGAGAGGTGTCCGAGCGGTTTAAGGTGCATGATTGGAAATCATGTTGACGGCGAATACCGTCACGGGGGTTCGAATCCCCCTCTCTCCGCCACAAAAGCTAGAGCCCATCGAAGAAGATGGGCTCTTTTACTTTGCCATTTTTATACGACAAAGAACAATTTTTCGTGCCATTTTTACGACACTTTGGTTTCTGACTAGATGATTCCAGAGATGGCGTCTGCCGCTTCCCGGTCCATTTCAGGGGTGACGTGAGAATAGGTATCCATGGTTACTGCAAAGGAAGAGCGCCCAAGGCGGTGCTGGATGATTTTGAAATGCACACCGGCGGCCACGAGCATGGTGGCGTGGGTGTGGCGGAGACTGTGGAAGGTGAATCCAGCAAGACCGATGCGGTGGCAGTAGATGGAAAACTTCTTGGAGACATAGTTCTGCGTCAGAGGCCTTTCTGTTTTCCCGTCCCGGGGGAAGACGAGCGTCGATGCGCGCCACCCGTTTCTCAGCTTCATTTCGTCGCAGTATGCTTTCTGGCGGCGGAGTACTCCCACTGTTCCCTCATCAATGGTGATGGTCCTTCGAGAACTGGCCGTCTTCAGGTTCGGAGATATAACCTCATGGCCGTCATTCCTGATGACTGACTGATTGACGGAAATGGTTCTCCTTCTGAAATCCACATTCGCCCAGCTGAGCCCCTGGAGCTCCCCGCGGCGCATACCGGTTGCCAGGGCCACACGCACCAGACGCCCATACATTTCATCATCAATGGAGGAAAGGAGCAGGTGCACCTGGTTCTTATTCAAAGCAGAAACAGGCGTCCTTTCGATTCTGGGACGTTTCACATGGTCAAGAGGGTTAATTTTTTATCATGGCCCCGTCTTCCACGGCCTGTTTGAGGGCTTCCCTCGTCAATGTGTGCACATAGATCACCGTCCGGGCGGACAGCCCTGCATCAAGAAGATGCTGCCAGTAAGACCGGAACATGGACGGCGTGAGCTGCGTGAGGACGACATGGCCAATCTGCGCCCCGGCAATGTGCTTTCGCAGCGTCAACTTGTAGGACGTGTAGGTCTGGGGCGATACATCACGCTTGATTTCCTCCACCCATGCCATACACCATTCGCCCAGGGTGAAATTCTCCATGGAGAGCGGTGCCTTTTCCATGGCTTCCACATAAGCCTTCTTCTTCGCTAGGGCCTCCGCCTTCGTGCGGCCGTAGAAATGGCGGCGCTTCCCGTCCACCTGGGCGGTCACTTCATAGAGATTTGAATTCTTGCGTTTGGGCATAATAAAAGCAGCCTCCTAAGGTAAAATAGGGGCTGATTCTGCTATAATAAAAGAGTAATCAGCCCAGAGGACTATTACAACCGTTCGGAAGGCTTTGCAGAGCCTTCCGGACACCAGCCTCATCCATATTGGCGTATGGGTGAGGCTTTTTACTTTTAGTATCACCTTTTTATGCAAATAAAAACCCCTTGGTGTCGGCCAACTCAGGACAATTAGAGTTGCTTACTGCCAAGGGATAGATAACAATATTGATGAATAAACTGTATATCACTTTGGCAGTTCTGTCAAACACTTTCTCCATTTTGCCGACGTCGGCAAAATGTACGTAATGCGTATAATAGAGATGGAAAGGCATTGATGTCAACATATTTTCGGGCAATAAAAATAGGGGACGGCATCCGAAGATGTCATCCCCCTAAAACGGTGAACCGTTTTTTCTTGTGTATACATACTACACGATTGGGAACCATTTGTCAATGATTTTTACGATGACATCAAAAGTGCTTCTTAATACAAGATTTTCCCTATAGTCATGATGTTTAAATAAACGGTCAGAAAACTCATGCAACTCTCTTGCTAAGTGCTCATTTACTCCATGGCTGGATACTATATGTTTATGTGCATACAGGCAAGAGATGATCTCGCAGATTCTTTCATTTGACAGCTTGTTCCTTATTGTCAGAGTAGTCAGTCCTGCCGCTCTGAGCTCTTTTATCATGCGAGTGTCCGCATGTTGATATATATTTGGGTCTTTATCACGCAAATCATTAATGATGCAATTATTATGTGCCGAAGCATTGCGCAATCGTTTTATTGTTAAAAGTAGGAAAAAGTTGCTTTCTAGCATTTTATCATCTTTTACCATCTTCCTTAGCATCCTGGCTTTCTCGTTTTTCGATGAGAAAATACCCGGAGACTGTTGCAACCGCTCACTGTTATACCTTTCCGTATCTCTTGCCAGTAAACGATTGGCACAATATCGATAGAACGAGATGAAGCTACCAAAAGAAATTATCTCTATAAATACCCATACAGGAAACGCGTCTTTGTATTTATCATACGCCTGGCTACAATATGGACTATTGGCATTTCGTGATAATTCTTTATTGATATAATCCCGGTGACTAGAAGGAAGAAAGTTCAAGTAATCAGTCACAATGGAATAACCATCTTCGGCGGGATCTTCTGTGATTCGGCGTAATAGTTTGACTTTGGAGTAGTGTTCAACGTTTAAAGCCATTTTTAACACCAATGCTCTCAAATACATATCTATCACGGCCAAATCTACCAGCGTAGAAAAATCAAGATGAATGTACCTTTTGCCTGTTATATCTTTGGGATAATTTTTACGGTAAGAGCTTAGCTTAAACAAATAGCTATTACACCGAAGATACCGAAGAGCATCAGCTTTAGACATCTTATTAAAGCAAACTCCTTTTGCTGCGAGATGCTCAATCTGCTCCTCATAGGCTAGTTTTGGTTTCATGAGAAATTTCTCCTTTCTATACCAAAAGCGCCTTCCCACATGGAGAAGGCGCCGCACTGGTCCCCGTAGAGATATCAGCACTCCCACCTCTCCATTATACCATTTTGCCATCGCCGTCAAAATGGTACTTGAAACTACTTGCAACCAACTTGAAACCTTGTAAGTTTCAAAAACCATGAAATCCAAGACTTAACAGCCGCTAAGTTTCAGAAATAGTCATTTTGCGGACGTCCGCAAAATCATCTTTCACCAACCTGTCGGAAATCCAGACAGGTTATTTTGAACTGTTCGGAAATCCCGAAGAGTTCAAAAATCGTGTGTTCGAGAAACTCGAAACGATTTTCATTAGAACCTTCTGAAATTCACGAAGATGACATTTCTGTATCTTTTTCAACCCGGGGAGCTTCAGCGGAGAGACGGAAGTCGAGGTAGTGATCCACCTCTTTCTTTCCGGCGGGGGAGAGCTTGCGGTATTTCGAAAGAATTGCTCTTTCGGCATTAGTTATGGCAGGGGATATAGTACCATCCTTGTCCCATCCCAAAATATGAGCTGGGGGTACATTTAGCGCTGATGCGAACTTAAGCAAGACGGAGATGGAAACATTGGCAATATTACCTGATTCATAACGTTGCACGTTTCCTTTGCTTAGCCCTACTCTGCTTGCAAGTTCAAGCATAGTAAGGCCTTTGGACTTGCGTAATAATTTTATGTTTTTCCCTATAAATCTGTTGATGTTGTAACTTTGAATTTTGATAAGCTGACCGGGAATGACATGATTGAAGCAGAGGCAGAAGCCCGTGCGCTTCGCGCAGGTGAAGCTTCTGTCTTCGCCTCAATGAAGTTCCAGGCTATTGTAGCGGCCAAAGCAATCGGGTGCCCTGTGGATGATATCTTTGCTATGGGCGCAGCAGATTTCAAAGCAATCCTTGGGCCTACGGCAAATTTTCTGCTGGGGTAATAGATAGAAAAACAGGTACGAAACCAATAAAAAAACTGGCGCTGCAGATGGCTATGGCCACCTACACGCCAGTAAGTTTCTATCTATTTATTACAATGAATGAGCTGGAAGAGTATGCAGATATTACTGCAGAAATCAATAAACATTAAGATTTAAAATGCTTCAGCGCGTGTCCGAAAAGATTGATAACCGCCAAAAATACAAAAATGGCAGAAGCAATTCCGGCAATAACCCCAAGGCAAATGGAAATAGGATCTCCGATAGAAGCAGGAACGCCAAACAGAAAAAGAATAAAGGATGGAATACCACCGCCAATAATTAAACCGGCTAAGAAAGAAAACCCAGCGAGCATGGCAGCGCCAATAGTAACAACTGGAGATAACTCAACAAGCAGCTTGAACATAGCACATTCCTCCTTTTGTAAGTTGTCTTCATTTACAGTATAGCACAAGGAAAGGAGGAAAATGCCAGGAAAAAGCCTTTCGTTTAATTTTGCGATTAACGCTCAACTTGGCAGTGGATTCAACGCCAGTTTTGGGAACGCATCAAACCAAATTAGCAAATTATCAAAGACTTATAAAGAATTTGTCGACAAGTTCAAACCAAAGAAGACTACAGATGATTGTTATACACCGGACGTGATTTACAAGGTCGTGAAGGACTGGGCAATCAAGGAAATGGATTGGGGGGCGGACGATAGTTCGTCCATTTTGGCCGGGCGGCGATTATGAAGATTTCGACTATCCGACGGGTTGCGTGGTTATTGATAATCCACCGTTCCCCATACTGTCAAAAATCGTGAAATTTTACGAAGATCACAGAGCGGCCCGCAAGGCACAGAAAGAAAGGGCACACTGCTGGGTACTTTCGATACGCGAGCTTGCAATGGTAAAAGCGGCAGAGGAAGCCGAGAAGCAATAAAAAGACGTCTTGATTTAGCTCATGGTTAAATCAAGGCGTCTTTTTTTATTTTACAAGAATGTTGAAAAGTGCGATAAAATCGAATAAAATAGCAAATCCCCTTGGGAATGGTTAATCTCAATCATAACAAGTATTGCAGTTCCACTCATTATTGAATGGATGAAAGCAAAAGGGCTCTTCAATCAGCGCCACCGGAAATGAAACTGATTGAAAAGCCTTGGTAAGAGGGAGGGCAGGAACCCTCCCCACTTACCTCATTATAGCACAGGGAGGTTTAAAATGAAATTTTATGACTATATTTTCATGGGGCTTATCATTATCGCAATCAAGCTGATTCCGATAAACAAAAGCATGATAGAGGGGATTATTACTGGAGTTGTTATAAGCGGTTATATTGGATGGAGGCTATGGCATGACAATCGATGATGTGATGACAACGACAGAAGCTGCTGAAAGATGGGGTGTTGCGATTGTAACGATAAAGAAAGCCTGCGTTGGTCAAAAGGGACTTCCGTCGAGATTCAAGGAGGGGGAATTTAAGAAGTCAGGGCATGCCTGGCTGGTGACACGCCAGGGAATGGAACGACTTTATGGGCCGGAAAAGGAAGAATGATACGACACTTTTTACGACACTTTGAGCGAAAATGCATGAAAGGCGGCTATTTATTGCTCTGAAAGAGTTAGATTTTATCGAACATTTAAGCAATCGGCTAAAATTGGAAATCATGTTGACGGCGAATACCGTCACGGGGGTTCGAATCCCCCTCTCTCCGCCATAGCAGAAGCTCTGTCAGAAATGACAGAGCTTTTTCGTGCTTCTCCGGAGAAGGGGGCGGATATCCCGGAAGGGGGACTGAAAGCACGGCAGATATCATTTCCCTCTGCCTCTTCTGCTATTTATATCTTTCAGGGCCCGGTGACCATTAGAGATTTCCATGATGGCTGCCTATCCATGGGGCAGCCTTTTTCATTTCGCTTTTTCTTCCATGAAATTTTCAGATGGCGGAATATCAAAAAGGGTATATAATGAAGGTGTAATTCTGTGTTTTATGGAATACTATTTTGAAAAACAGGAAGGGATTATGATGAAGATTTCACAGAGAGCATTAAGCTTAACCACTTCTCCTATCCGCAGGCTGGGACCATACGCTGTAGAAGCTGAGAAGGCAGGCAAGAAGATTTATCATCTGAACATCGGCCAGCCCGATATTGAAACACCGCCCCAGTTTATGGAAGCCATCCGCAGTTTCAATAAAAAGACGGTAGCCTACGGTCCTTCCCAGGGGGACATGCACCTCATTCACCAGATTCAGAAGTATTATAAAGAGTGGGGCATGGAGTACAGCGAAAAGAACATTTTTATCACTTCCGGCGGCAGTGAAGCCCTGGAACTGGCAGCTCTTACGCTCTGCGACCCGGGGGACGAAATCCTGGTGTTTGAACCTTTCTATGCCAACTATAATTCCTTTGCCAAGATTGCCGGCGCCCATGTCAGAGCGGTTCCTACCAGCGCTGAAACGGGATATCGTCTGCCGGACCAGGAAACGGTGGAAAAGTACATTACCAACAAGACCCGTCTCATTCTTCTGACCAACCCCGGCAACCCCACCGGTGTGGTATATAACAAGAAGGAAATGGACATGATTGCGTCGGTGGTTAAGAAACATGGCCTCGCCCTTATTGCAGATGAAGTATACCGCGAATTTGTCTATGACGGCGCCTACACCAGCTTTGGCACCTATGACGATCTGGCAGACAACCTCATTATCGTGGATTCCGTATCCAAGAGGTACAGCGCCTGCGGTGCCCGCATCGGCTGCCTGCTCTGCAAGAATGATGACTTTACCACCCAGATTAATAAATTCTGCCAGGCCCGCCTCTGTGTGCCTACGGTGGAACAGGTGGGAGCAGCCGCTCTCTACGATACGCCGAAATCCTATCTGGAAGCGGTAAACCAGGAATACAAGAAACGGCGCGATACCATTGCTGCCGGCCTGGCCGCCATTCCCGGCGTCATTTCCTCGGACCCCAAGGGCGCCTTCTATGTGATGGTGAAGCTGCCGGTGGATGATGCGGAAAAATTTGCCATCTGGCTTCTGAAGGACTTTGACGAAAACGGGGAAACCGTGATGATAGCCCCGGGCAACGGTTTCTATGCAGAACCAGGCAAAGGGGTGGATGAAGCCCGCCTGGCCTATGTGCTGAACTGCGATGACCTGAAGAAAGCCATCCATCTTCTGGGAGAAGGGCTGAAAGCCTATCCGGGAAGAAAAATCTGATTAGATGTAATAGAAAAGGCCATGAAAAATGGATGCCCATTTTTCACGGCCTTTTTGATTGCAGTTTACTGGTTGGCACAGGACGATGGCGGTTCATGGCGGCAGGAAACTATTTGCAGAGTCTCTTCTCTGTGATATACAATAGGGCAAAAAGAAAAGGCAGGTACAACTATGGAAAAATTATATTTTGCTTCCGATTACATGGAAACGGCAGCGCCGGAAATTATAGAAAGACTGGCGGCACTTTCAGGAAAGAAATTCACCGGTTATGGCTCCGATGAGATATCGGAATCAGCCAGGGAGAAAATCAAAGCCGCCGCCGGAACGCCGGAGGGAGAGGTGTACTTCCTGGTGGGAGGCACCCAGACCAATGCCACTGTCATTGATACCATGCTTAGGCCCTATGAAGGAGTCATTGCCGCTGTTACAGGCCATGTGTCCGTTCATGAAGCAGGAGCCATCGAATACGGCGGCCACAAGGTGCTTGCACTTCCTGCGGAAGAAGGGAAAATCAAAGCCAAAGACATTGACAGTCTGGCAGAAACCTACTGGAACGATGAGAACCATGAACACATGGTCATGCCTGCCATGGTTTATATTTCCCAGCCCACTGAATACGGAACCCTTTACAGTTTGAAGGAACTTCGGGAAATCAGCAGGGTATGCCGGAAATGGAAACTGGCGCTCTACGTAGACGGTGCCCGTCTGGCCTATGGCCTTTCCGCCCGGGGAAATGATGTGACTCTTAAGGACCTGGCAAGCCTCACCGATGTTTTCTACATCGGCGGCACCAAGTGCGGCGCCCTTCTGGGAGAAGCAGTGGTATTCCCGAAAAAGGGAACTGTGCCCCATTTCTTCACCATGGTGAAACAGCACGGCGCCCTTTTGGCCAAAGGCTGGGCAGCAGGCCTGCAGTTCGACACCCTCTTCACCGGCGGCCTTTATGAAAAGCTGGGCAGAAACGGCGACGAAATGGCTGACCGTATCCGGCAGGCCCTGGATGAAAAAGGATACGTCCAGGACGTAAGAAACAGCACCAACCAGATTTTCCTGACTCTCACCCACGAAGAGGCCCGGCGCCTTTCGGAAAAAGTGGAAATGGGATTCTGGGAAAATAAGGGAGACAAAGTGGTCATGCGCATCGCCACCTCCTGGGCCACCACCGAAGAAGAAACGGAAGCACTGATCAAGCTGCTCTAAGAGAAAGAGGGGGAAATTGCTTTTCTTCATTCCCCTCCTGCTGATTCCGCCCACGCCTTCGGGCGTTTCTTCCTATGGTATAATAGTGGTGGAGCGCCTCTAAATTATAGAAGGCGCCCTCTTATGATAAAACCATACAACCGCCCTGCGGGCGAGGGAAATGCACCCCTTTTGGTGGCTGGCGCCACCACCTTCCCCCCGGCGGGGGGACTTTATTCTTCGCTATGCGTTGAGTGAAGGGATTGCTTTGCGGAGCTTTATTGTCCACTGTGCACATCCTGCATAGGATGTGCAAGTCGGGCGAAGT
>OGOP01002255.1_pt1 | contig 12186 bp, 7 predicted proteins | sample 1552591 | NCBI WGS metagenome assembly OGOP01 (sample SAMEA2580120, study PRJEB22360) | human gut metagenome | biome: human gut; feature: human-associated habitat; material: faeces | place: Denmark | collected 2008/2010 | reverse complement strand
CTCAGAATATCAATTTACACATTGCTATTTAAAAATAGTTCTCTATCTTTTTTTTATTCGCTACTTACTATTGCAACGACAATTGCAATCTGGAACAGGGCATACGTAATGTTTGGAGAACCATTCTTCGGCATGATAAGCATGACTCCCATGATTGCATGTAAGACAGAAACTAAACCACAGGTTGAATTTGTTTTCAATTCTAGGAACAATACCCGAAGATGGGTTATTGGCAATTTCTATCTTATCCAGCGGCTCCAATGGCAACTCTGACCCCAACGACAATAAGCAAATTGAACACCTAGGTAATGGTGCACCACAATGAGGACATGCATTTATAATGTCATTGAACTTGTTTAGGCTGTTAAATTTATTAAACTGTTGCTTTAACAACACTTGATTGTTGCCCGGATTGGATTTTGCTTTGGAAATGTTCTTGTTACAACGATTACATTGTAAGTAGACTTGTTTCGGTGTAGCCCTGATTGTCGTCTGTCCACCAAATGTCTTTGATAATTTGGTTCTTGCTACATCAAACTTTGCTCTCACACCGAAAAATCCCCAACTATTAAGCATAGTCCTGTAACAATCAGTCCAATGGGTTACTCTTGAATCAACAAAATACCGTGGACATGCAAACGACGCAATTAAAGACGCTGTCTGCACATCTGTGGTTCTGTCAACATAGCTCTGCAACAAATCAATCCCTCTTGGTGTAATACCAGTCAATATTAAACCTTCAAGCTCACCCCGGTTCACCACTGTATCTGCAATTCGATTCAAATAAACCCCTAAATCTTTATCAGAAAGAAAACACAATGCAATACCCAATCGCTCCCTTAATGACAAAGACGATTCATCCAAGACATCCCACCAGTCATCATCAGCAATAAAAGCAAAGATTGCTCGCAAATAAGGGTCATCCAATTCGAGTGCCATCTTCCGACATTGATCTTTCCAGGGACTATTCACATGAGAGTTTTTGTAAGCAAGGTAACCTGCAACTGCAGTTGCTATAAGACGCAATCTTTCAGTCTTTGCATGTGATAAAATGCTAATAGCTTTGGGCACATCGCCATGAAACACTGCCCAACCAGCGGCTTTCTCATAATATCCAAGCGATATTAATAATTGCAATTTTTCTTCAAACTCAGAATCTGTGAAATACCAACCACATACTATTAGACATAACTTTCTTTGTGCTTTTTTTTCACTGTCGTGAGGTATGGTAATTCCCGAAGTCTTCTTACCTTTGGACGATACTATACTTTTTACTGCCTGTGATAACCAATTATCTGAGATGAGTTCGCCTGTCACGGTACACTTTTGTTTATTCAACTCTTCAATTCCCTTCCAAATACCCAAAACACCTTGGTACCCCAAATCTATACCTTCCGAAATCATGGTTTTTTTATCCAAAGATTTCTTTGCTAGTGCCAACCATTTCCATGTGTTCTTTAAAAACAATGTACTATCAGCCACATCTAGTTTCTCCAAAATAGAAATATTTTTGTCACAATCAACACTATACCCCATCTGTGCCCGTTTTCTAATGGTAACACAGATGTCATTCCCTACAATGTCAGATGAATCCCAAAACTTATTCAAAGGAATATCTTCCTCAAATACATTATCATAAGAGTATCTCTTGTCCTCAGGAATATTCAGTTGAGCAAGACTTTCATCATCCACCGTGGACGTTGTTGCGGTTTCCGTGTGGCGATTTTTCAAATTATCATTCAATGTCAAATCACCAAGTTTCATGAATGATGAACCATTCCTGTCACGAGGACCAGGAACCTGGGAGTTAGTCGATTGGTCAGTCTCCAAAAACTGTTTATTCAAAAAATTTGTTACAGTACCTTCAGGACCAGCTATCGAGAACTCGTTTATTGGATTAAAATCCAAAGCTTCAATTGACTCAACAACAGGCATTCGAAACACGGTACCAGACTGTCGCATGCAAACAAAATTTGTTGATGTATGCGAGGCAATATCGGGGGAATAATCAAATGAAACCACTTTCTCATAATCAGTCTTGGTATCAAGCACCAAAGACACAAATACTGACTCTTCTCGGGGATTATACAATTGTACAGCCTGTTGCTTTAATCTTTGAAGCGTAGAAGAGTCCTTGGCCTTAAAAGAATCACGCATGTCATTACTTTCTGGTACTATATCGGTTTGCCATCGTCTAATCAAATCCCCATTAAACACAGAGGCAAATTCACCCCTTCTCACTGTAGAGTACCTCACACATGGATGCTGGACTTTTCTTGAGGATGCATCACTCAATAATTTAGTGAATTGTAGTATTGGAGTTTCTGTAATAACGTTGTTTGTTCCCGTCGATCTATGTTTAGTAGAAGTCAATTTTCTTCGGTCCCAGATAGCTAGTGACCCGTCTTCACTAAACGATTGGAATAAATGGTTTTGGAAATAATCAATTTGTAATCCTAAAGTGCACTTTGTTGCCATTTGAAATACTGGTTGATCCAATCTCAAATCTATTTCTCTTAGAAATTTGTAGGACCCACAAATAATGTTTGAATTTTGGTCCGGATAAAACACGGTTGAAAGAATTGCTTCATTCGGTAGATATGTGGCTAATGGTCTTTTCAAGCTACTATCATGGTTACCAGATGAAGAATATGTCTCGATGTTCCATATCTGCAATGAATTGTCTTGTCTTCCTTTATCAAATCCTGCTACAACCAAGTTTTGGTTTCCAAAAGACACTGTATTACAAGGTCGATTCTGTTTCGGACGCAAACTTAAAATCGACGAGTTTGGTGAATATATGTCAAATATAGATATATTACCATTGATAGACCCCACACCAACTATACCTTTGTTTATATCAGAATATGACGAACACTGGATATTTTCGAATCCTGAACGACTATACAATTTTAGCATGGAGTTGGACTCAATGCCTGGGTCTTCATGGTTGGTTTGATACAATAAAACTTCATCACCCATGGGTGTAACAGCAATAAACTGCTGCTCGTATACATTATCCCAATTCAATGCACGAGTAATTGTCCCTGTCATTGGTGTTATTATACTGTCTCTGGAGAGTGTTTGGTGTGTAGTTGTTCCTTGTAAAAGTATAAGGGAAAAAAAAAACTATGTTTCACGAGATTTTCGTGTATCCTGGTTCAAAAAAGAGTGCAGTTGATAAGTATATTGCGCTACCAATTTACAAGAATTATAACAAAGCATGGTATTGCTGCTATAGAGTAGTAGCTTTACTTTTCCACTCTAGTTAATTGTGGTACATGACCAAAGAGGAGATCTGGAGCTGATTGAAATACTGTGTTGAGCCCCAATAGCACTAAATTAGAGATAAAACGTCTAATACTATTGAAAAAAGGAAAGCCATTATGGCACAATTTCGATCTGACCACTGATAAAAAGTAATAATAATAATCTATTGATTGTCTCACTATTGGTCTAGACTTTTTTTTTGGACCAGCTTCGACCTACATCTGTGTGCATGTGTGAAACTATTGTAACCGGAAAAATCTTATTTGTTTGCTTTTTTTTGGTGCCTGTTTTGCGGAGATAGTATCAAACATGATGCGAAAATAAAACAAAAAGAAAACAACAACTGGTTTAAACATATTACAAGTTATTCGTTTTACTTCAAATGTCAACTCATATTGACAGTGAAATTTAGGCATGTGAATGATGAAAAATGAAGTATAAATATATAGGGTTTGGACAACAGCACTCAGCCATAATTTTTGGAACCCTTTTAGCTTTTCTTTCTTCAATCTATAATATCCGTTCGTTCTTTTTCAACAATTAGATAGTGTTAGATTTCAGCAACTATTTGATATTGTTTCTCCAACTGACTCCATTCTTTGACTAAAATCAGCAAATTAACTTTATCCAATCTTTTAAATTTTTCTTTTCAACTTAATTTAATGTACTTTCATTCATTTATTATCTCATCATTGATAGCTTCAGCCTTTGCTAATCCAATCAAGAAATGTGGTTTTCCTCAGGACGAAGATATTACTAACGTCGGGGCCAATGGTTGGGCAATGAGTCCAGATGAACCATGTACACCAGGAAAATTTTGTCCCTTCGCTTGTCCTCCAGGAAAGTTAATGAACCAGTGGGACCCTGAAGCTGTATCATATACATTTCCAAAATCCATGAATGGAGGTTTGTATTGTAATGAAGATGGTACCACTTCAAAACCATTTATTGGAAGGTCTTTGTGTATTGATGGTGTGGGTACTGTATCTGTTGTTAACAAAGCTAGCGATGTTGTTTCCTTTTGTCAAACAGTTTTGCCAGGAAATGAGGCAATGTTAATCCCTACAGAAGTTGGGGATGGTAATGAACAAGTGCTTGCTGTCCCTGGTCCCGGGTATTGGGCAGGAACAGCAGCCCATTATTATGTCAATCTACCTGGTGTTTCCAGCAAAGATGCTTGTGTATGGGGCACTCCAGAAAAGGCTATTGGGAACTGGTCTCCATATGTAGCCGGTATGAACCAGGATAGTAACGGTAATACATTTGTAACTATTGGCTACAATCCAAAGTATATTGATGATTTTTCAGGAAACATACCTAACTTTGGAATCAGAATTGTTTGTGACAACCCAGATGAATGCAATGGTTTAGAATGTGAAATTAATCCAAGACAAGGATTTAATAAGGCAATGGGTCCAGCATCTGGAAATTCTCTTGGTGCTGATTACTGTATTGTTACAGCCAAAAATCACGCCCACGCAAGAATTCAATGACGGTAAGGGTTTGGCTCTAGTAAAATAAAAAAACCTAATTGAGTGTGTAGTGTATGTAGAGTGATTTAAATTATTAAATAAAATATATGGCTTACAGTTTTTGCAACCAGCTTCTCAGTAGAAAAAAGAAAGGAACGGAAGACAACCATAAAATATAGAGATTTGATCCCAATTTACAAATTAATACTAGCTTTCTTAGGCTATGTCGTTAGTTGAAGAGCCAATGATTGTCAATAATGGCAAAAATCACCCCACTGACCACAATGCTTCAAAATCAATACAAAAGACAAATCACTCTAAAAGCATTGTTTTATGTTTTGATGGTACAGAAAATGAATTTGGTCCGAAACCATTTACAAATGTTTTGAAGTTGTTTCAGATGTTAGATAGAAACAACTCTAGTCAGATATGTTACTATCAACCTGGAATTGGATCCAAATTCAATGCTGACATTAATAATGTTTTTGAAAAGAACTTTACTAGTACTGTTTTATCTAAAATAACCAACAGGGCGGATTCACTTGTTGCCTTTACACTTGAAAAACATGTAATAGCCGCATACAGTTTTCTTACTAGTGTTTACAAAACAAATGATAAAATTTATTTATTTGGATTTAGGTATGTGTTAAAGAGTACATGATTTTCAAATCTGTGTTGTTTTCTAGGTAGTTCAAGATTACTTACTCGATAATAGTCGTGGAAGTTTTACCGCTAGAATCATTGCTGGAATGATTGAGTTGCTTGGTTTAGTGAACTCTGGATTAGAAGATATGGCCCCACTTGCTTGGAGAATATACACAAGTTGGGAGTATGCGGGACAACCAGTTATTCATTCAGAAAACAAAACTCTGACCATGGCCAAAGAGTTTAAGAAATCTTTTTCTCGTACCGATGTAAGAGTGCATTTTATGGGGTTGTGGGATTCAGTAAATTCTGTAGGGATTCTTTGGGATCGAATGTTTCCATACACCATCAAAACCGCCAATGTTGATCACATCAGGCATGCCATTAGTATTGATGAAAGGAGATCCAAGTACAAACAGCAGCTTTTCTCGCCAATAGAGTCAAGTGACGTAGGTAGTAAAGGCAGTAATACATATAGTTCCCCAATCAGTTACGGGCTGTTTACATCAGTGAGATCGTTAGTTGATATACTTAAACGATTTGTGGAAAGATTCAATAGAAGAAAACTGCGACCACTACCAGCTATTAATAATTTAATCGAAGTATATTTTCCGGGGAATCATGGGGATATTGGAGGCGGGTGGAAGGCGTCACTGGATAATCAAGTATTATCAAGTGTTTCTCTTAGGTGGATGCTTGCTCATGCAATTAAATATGGGGTAAGGTTCCAGCCACAATCAATTTCACAATGGTCTTCAGATCACCCTCCAATATCTAGTTTTTTATCTCCCAATCATGATGTATTGTCATTTTCTAGCAAATCACCCGATAGTAGGTCTGACATCGTTCTTCCAGAGTTTCCCATAAAACTATTTGCGGGGAGAGGAGAAGAATCGTTTTTGTATGTTCTATTCTGGTGGATTTTGGAATTGATTCCCTTTTTAAGAATCACCGAGATCCAAGAAGATGGGTACTGGAAACGAGCTTTTGTACCTAACTTAGGAAAACACAGAGTTCTCCCAAGCACTAGTTTGTTTCATTGGAGTGTATTTTATAGACTTCATTATGCAGCGGATTACAATCCGAAAAACTTGCATAACCTATCATTGGGTGAAAAGTTTATAGAGCTGTTGATGCAATTCAAAATTTTCAAATTTAATGAAATATACTCCTATTCAGAAAACCTCACTGTTAAAAAAATCAAAAATGACTGGACACCAAGATTTTGGAAAAAAGTCCCCGACGAATTGAGTGAGTATCTAGAGAAAGACGCCAACTTGTAAAATATTGGTTTATCTAAATGCAGATTACATATATTAAATCAAAATATACATGAAAGGGAAAAAAGGAGGTTTAGGGGGAGAAAAAGGTAAAAAAAAATAAGATAAACTAAGATGTTTGCTTTGGATAACAATTCATCTTTAGTTATAGCTTTTCAGTGTGGTTTTCTTTTTTAAATAAGTTGAAGCAATAATGCACTCTCTCATGTCTTACTGCTTTTAATTCTTTTCTTTTCTTTTTTTTTTTTGAAATTATTTATTCAATTTATTATTCATCGTACCGTACTTGTATTTATCTTTAACCAACAGGCAAGGTTTCATCATCAGTAAAGTCATATTCTGGAATTTCCAAGTTCAATGGAGCTGGACCCTTTCTAATTCTACCAGAAATATCATAATGGGAACCGTGACATGGACAGAACCAACCACCGAAATCACCAGCTTCACCAATTGGAACACAACCCAAGTGGGTACAGATACCCAACATAATTAACCATTCTGGTTTCTTGACTCTGTCAGCATCGTTTTGTGGATCTCTTAAGGTTTTGATATCAACTTGGTTAGCTTCTTCAATTTCGTCAGCAGTTCTGTGTCTAATGAAAACTGGTTTACCTTGCCATTTGATAATCACATTTTTACCTTCTGGGATAGCTCCCAATTTGACTTCAACTTTAGCCATAGCCAAAACATCAGCAGAGGCGGCAAATGAAGAGAGAAAAGCTTCAACGGTGGATTTGGCCCCGGCAGCTGACAATAAACCCATAGATCCAACCATGAAATAAGTAAAGTTTCTGCTTCCTTGACCGGATTTGTTGTTCAAGTAGGAGGAGTAATCTGGTTGTTGATAGTTGGATAAGGTGGTGGTGGTTGTTGACAAAGCTCTAACAGAACCTAAAAGTTAAAACAATTAAAAGTTAGTAAATTGTATTCCTCTAGTTTTTGGGGTACATCTTCGAGGCAATTCAAGTTTTGATTTTGAATACAAAGTATTCACTCAGATTGCTTTAAGATACACACTCCAAAATCACGTATATCAAGTGTAAAACCAAACCAAACATACTTTTTAATCCTAAACCATTTCTTAATGTTCTGAAAGCAAGAGAAGACATCTTGATGTGTTGTTGAATAGATAGTAAGTTAACGACAGTAGATACTTGATGAAATTAGCTTTCCTATTTTTTTTTTTTCATTGAAGAAGAATTTTTTGTAGTATGGGTTGTGGCAATTATATGCAGTTTCAAAATAATGATTCTCTTTTTTTCATTGGTTTCTATTGGCTAAAGAGAATAAAGGCTAATGTTAATGGGCAGAAAAAAAAAGAAAAAGACGCACCTATACATTAATTTGTTTTGCTGCGAATACTACAAAAAACTTCATTACTATAATTATGTCGCACAAGTTTGATACAATCTAGAACTATATATGCTCATTGATATCATTTGATTCCAAAGCCCGCACTTTCATTCACAGCCTTATTCAACTTTTCAATGAATTTTTCTTTCGTGCTGTAGTTGTATAATGCCAACTCATTGAAACATGTATGAGCAATGGGTAATCTATGACTGTCATGACCATTATTAAGTAAACTAATTTTGAATGGTAGGTTCTGTATACCGGTGGCAGGAACTCTGTCTGAACCAGTTATGAAAATCAATAGCTTTTTTCTTTCCTTATTGCTCATTTTGTTCATATGATCCCAGAACCAGGTTATAATCTTGGAGTCCACTGCATCTTCACTGGATCTCCACCCAATATACTTTGTGACAGATTTTAGAACATCGACATCTATTCTATGATCATCGTTACCACACAATAGTAACTGAATCTCTTCTGGCAGAAACAACGACAAAGCATTACCTCCAATGACATTATTGAAACCTGTAATAAATGCATCAACCTGTTTTGCAATTCCATCTTTCATGAAAAACCCAGTATACTTGTCAATATACTCTTCCAAGTTTGATTTGGTGACTTGTATATTTGCTCCGTTGGTGACCAATTCTGTTGTGTGATTCTTCCCAAACATATCGCTATAGCTGACTTCAAATGTCAAATCCAAGTCTAATATCTCCTTGTTGGACATAGATTTCAAGTTTATTAAATTCTTATAAGACACGGGGTACAATTTTCTGTAGTCGTCTCTATCCAATCCCCTTTTGAGCAAAATTTTGTACAAAGCGATCGGAAATTGCAAATCTAGTATGGTCGAGTTATATATGGCCAATCCCAATATTGCACCAAAAAGATAATACATATCTGGGTTCTCAACCGGTATGATGTTGAACCATAGAAAATTCGAGTCATCAACATTATGAAACATTCCTGACTGGGGATGGAAAATCTCTTTTGTCAATAGCAAAAACCACTCCTTTTTTAAACCACCAGCATCCACACCGGGCTCATTGGCAAATTGAACCCGTAGACTTTTCTTCAAGTTATCTGAGTTTGTTTTAATGTACTGCAACGAGTCTTGCACAATATGGTCTCTTCTGACTCGTATTCTAAAGTATACATCAATGATAACTCGTTTGTCAAGCGAATTGATAAATGCTTCCTCCGCTTTTCTTTCCATCTGCCGCCGGGCTTCGTACTCCAATACAGAAATCTTGGCCCCCAAGGATATCAAAAAGGGATATTGACAAATATAAAACAACGCATCATCATACAAGTTTTTGTTCACACTAGTGCCATGGATATACTCTATGACGGCCCATAGCTCAGGCTGCAGGGATTTGTTGCCTTTGAATCTAGCTCTTCTGTTGCTTTGCCAAGAATCAAAATCCAACCGAATATTCACATAATCAACTAATGAGTTATAAAAGACTGATACGGGAACAGGATCACTTCTAAGCTTATTAGCCTTATACGCAATTGAAAGTACAGTCAATGCCGATTTGATATGCCAATCATTACCATACTGATGTACTTTAACCTTGGTTTCTTTTGGTTGTTTTTTCCCATTCGGTTTCACTGGGAAAGGGTTGCTAGAGAATTGACTTGCAGGTAGATTCAACAGACAGGGTGACGATATATCTGTGTTTGATTCTATATGGCTCTTCAAATGCAAGCTTTGGAAATACTCGGCCTCACTATTATCAACATAACCATCTTCTGAAGGACTGAGATTTAATTTTATTTGAGGATTATTGGCCAAGTAAAAGTATTTCTTCAATTGAAACGTAATGTAAAGATTTATCAAATCGACTCTGCGTATAAAATCGGCACTGTCCAACTTGGAAAGCCAACTCGTAAAGTACCCAAGCGTTTTAGCATTATCAATACAAGACAAGATACCCAAACACCTTTTTAATATATCGTAACTCAACATTTTGATCTCCGGTACATCACTCATTAATTTCAATTTTGGATTATTCAAAACTAATGACCTTGACAAAATAGGAATTTCGAACAAGATTAAGACCCAGCTATAGGCAAGAGGACCAGAATCTTCAAGATACACATCAATTCTTTTCAATTGTTCACTTGCTCCCTTCAAAGCTGAGTGCAATGGCTTTTTAGTTGGGAGTTTTGTAAGTAAGTTGATCACATCTCGAACGCCAGAATAGTAAATGTTTGAAGTTGAATGATGCGGGCGTTTGCTGTGTGGTCGTAACTTGAACGAATTGTTCAATATCTCAAAACTCCTGAATGCTTGATATAGATAGTTTGACAAAGGTTCAAAGATTTCATGCAAGGACTTTAATTTCCCTTTGTTGTCATTGGCATTTTTGAAACATTCATCTGCCAATGACTTCACGTGTTTGTATGACACTAGTGGAATATCTGGGCTGTCGGTACTTGGCAGAGTCCCCAATAACATGGTAGTATGGCATACAGAACATCTGAATTTTTTGGCTTTATTTGGGAAAGTCAATATAGTTCCACAACAATAGCACTTGCTTACATTCTGTGATTGTGTGTTGTCAGACGTTCCCGATGTAGACTTAGATTCATTGGTTTGAACTCCTGTTGGATCATATTCCGTGGCATTAGGCGTAATGACAGTTTTCTTTGACTTTGCCGAATTTATTGTTGGCATTGTTAGTAGATCTTTGAAATTCCAATTGTGTTTGGAATTGGGGGTTACTTTTGAATTTTTTGAAGGATACTGCTGCAGCATCACCGGTACAATGATTATTGTTTGCTTTTATCTTGTTCTTATGAATTCTGGGAAGAAATTACTGGAAGACAATACAGGAAATTAAAATGTATCTAAAAAAAAAAAGCAACAAACAACACTGTGTTAAAGTAGAAATTCTTTGAAAGAAATCTTTATTTGCTCCAAAATTGATCAATTTAGTGATAGGTGGAAGATTATGACTACATATGCATATCAAACACTCCACGAAAAAAATGTACAGAATAACAACGATAGGATCAAATGAAATAGAAAACAGGAAAATCCACATTTAAAGGATTTGAACGGTTTGACGAGTTTAAAAATAGACAAATCAAATAAAACGGTTTTGTGATATGTATACGATAGTCGTACGTGGTGCGTGGTGGTGATAGCGGTGGCGGTCGAAAGAAGGCCGCCGCCATAATCTCCCTTTTGGCAGAAATTGTTATTTTCCTGTACATATAACTTACTAAGAAAAAAAAAAAAGGAATAGCCCAGACACACCACACACACACACACCAAACGTCTTGCGACATTAGTAACACCAAAAGTACTAGAGCAATAGCCCCTTTTCCCCCCCCTTTCCTTCTTAGTGTAATTTCTGTACGATTTTTTAGAGGAAGTTTTACTTTAGAGCTACAGTTGATCAGTCTCAGCAAAAATTGAATCTGCATGTTTGTGCTTTCCAAAGTTTCCGGTCAAGATGCCTTGAGTCAATCAGTGGTTATATACCCCTTGAATTACACAGCATGTGTGGTAGCCTTAACAGCTTCTGGACAAAAAGTTAATTTTATACAAGGTGGAATATAATGAGTTAATATATTTGGAGAGTATTGATTTTGATGAGAAAGTATTAGCAATTACAAAAATAAAGATTGATGGCCAAGAAGCAGTGGTTTATTTGGATGATCAGTCTCAAATTGGAATACTATTTATTGATAACGAATTTTGCACTACTATAAAGATTTTAGCTAAACTATCAAGTACCGGGCAAAGTAAAATTATCGATTCACCTGTTTATATGGTGGCTGATCCAGCAGCAAACACTAGGTTCATTGCATTTCATATATTCTGTGAAGTCGTTCACGTCTTCCATTTCAATAGTATTCTGTCTGTCGATGATATATTGGGAAAGACTCCTAATAACAGTGTTTCGTTGACACGTCGGAAAAATAGGCGTAGCGATCTTGGTAAATGGTGGTCGCTTGAATCGATTTCAGTTGGAAGGATTAATGTTAAGCAGATTGCAATCTTGGAAAAGCCAACGAACACTATGGCAATTCTGTATCGAGATCTGAATTCAAATTTTTTCACAAGATGCTTGCCAGTGAAAGGCATAGATCCGGTACATGCAAAACAACCTATAATAGAATTTGAACAGGAGTACCTTTGTTTAATA
>OGOP01002235.1_pt1 | contig 12286 bp, 8 predicted proteins | sample 1552591 | NCBI WGS metagenome assembly OGOP01 (sample SAMEA2580120, study PRJEB22360) | human gut metagenome | biome: human gut; feature: human-associated habitat; material: faeces | place: Denmark | collected 2008/2010 | reverse complement strand
AAATTCCGGAAGAAAATATTTATAGAACTTTTAATGAATTAATGAATTCGGAAACATACGCTCAATGTTACATTTTTGAAAAAGATGAAAAGAGAGCAGGCTATGCTCTTTTGGCAAAAACTTTTTCACAAGAAGCCGGCGGAGAGGTCTTATGGATTGACGAAATCTTTATTTTGCCGGAATTCAGATGCAAGGGATTAGGAAGCGAATTTTTTGTGTTCTTAAAAGAGAACTCCAAAGCAGCAAGACTTCGTTTGGAATTTTGCCCAAATAATGAGAAAGCGATAGAAATATACAAACGTCAAGGTTTTCAACCACTTAGATATGGACAAATGATTTACGGGAACTAGTTAAATTTATAGTACATCGGATTAGTAAAACTATTTGGAATACTCGCTCAACTGATGTAGAGCATCCTAAAAACAAAAAAGCACACACATTAATATTCTGAGTGGTTAGGACTCGCTTGCATCGTAGGCGAACAGCATGAGCCGTACGAGGCAGGATACCCGACAGGGTAGAACCGCGTTTGAACGACCTGCGGGAGTGAAAACTCGGAGGGGAGAGGACTCCATTCCAGAACATTAAAAAAGACCCATCTAACGATAGGTCTTTAATATTCTGGGACGGAAGGATTCGAACCTCCGAATGTCTGGACCAAAACCAGATGCCTTGCCGCTTGGCGACGTCCCATTACATTTATAATTATATAATATCAATTTTTATTGTCAATACACCTTGAAAAATTTTCAAATATAATTTATAATTATAAAAAAGAAGGAGATTTTATTATGAATTTTAAAATAGCTGAGAATTGCCCCCCCGCCAGCAAAACCCTTATGTAGCAAGCGTTTTAGGCTTCACTTTAGCTGAAGTTCTTATTACTCTTGGTATAATTGGGGTTGTTGCTGCTTTAATAATACAGAATTTTAATACTAAGTACCGTAACCATGCACTTAGCACACAATTTAAATATGCTTATAATATTTTATACAACACAACTAATGAATTGCTATATGAAAATGATTTTACAACCTGGCCCGGTTACGGATTAAATAGATCTGAAACCGGAATTTTAGAAATGTACCATAAAAAGATACCAAACAGTATCATATGTAATATAAAATCCGAATCAGCTGTCTGTAAAAATATAATTAAATCTTTTAAAGATAAAAATCATACATCTTACGATTGGTATAATAACATATTGTTGATTAATAATACTGCTATTTCTATGACCAGTTACATAAAAGATTGCAGTTTTAACGGTTATCAACATGGCGTAAACAATATGTGCTTATCGTTTGTCGTAGATACCAATAGTACCAAAGGTCCAAATAAACCAGGTTACGACCGATTTACCTTTTTACTTTCTCAAAGAAGCAATAACCCTTCTGATATAAGATTTGTTCCGGAAGGTATTGATTACAGCATTCCGGATGAGTGTACAAACTCAGAATGCGGTAATACGGCTTGCAGATGTAACGTATCTACCAAAGCTTTACAAGACAGTAATTATTTTAAAAAATTGAAGTAATTACTGTAAAATCACTAATATGGATGCAAAAAAATTAACGGCTGGAAAATTTCAAAAAATTATCCATATAAAGTCAGACATTAATAAACGGGCTTTTCTCTTGTGCATAAACACATTCTACACCTGTAAGTTTTTCAAATACAGGTAATACAAGAATTTCACTTTCAAAATGACCGATATCAAAAACTGCAATCGGACTTTCCAATGCTGTATGAAATTTCAAATCAGCTGTCACAAAAGCATCTGTACCGTTTTCATAAGCTTCTTGTATAAATTCGGTTCCACTTCCGGCACAAAATGCAATTCGTTTAAGTTGGGTAACACATTTGTTATTAACGTATCTTAAATGCGGAGAAATTTTTTTAAGACGTTTTACAAAGTCTTGAAGAGAGGTTTCATAATTTATGTAACGAGTGAACCCCTCACCTGAATTTCTAAGCTCACTGCATTCGCTAAGAAATTCTACCCTCTCCCCGTCGGGGCGAGGAAACAATTTACAAATCAAAGTATCGGTTGTTCCGCCCTGTGCACGATCAAGATTTGTGTGAGCACAATAAATATCTATATTTTTATATAGTAGTGGCACTGTAAACAATGGGTGGTGTGAAATTATCATGTCGCAATTCTGCTCTCTTGCTTGTCTTACAACATCGTCAGTTACAGTCAGACAAAGCATAATTTTTTCGATATCTTGATTTTCTGTTTCTACAAGCCAACCTGAACAATCCCACTTTTCTTGCGTTTCAAGTGGTGCAAATTGTTCTATTTTTTCTATTATTTTATACTTGTACATTAAAAGTACCCCTCACCCGCATTCGTAACACTCGCAGAAGCTCGTGAACGACTGCGACCTCTCCCCGTCGGGGCGAGGTTATTTTAAATATTTATGTAATTGAAAATTTCTTTTGCAATTGTTTTTTTGTCCGCTTTTTCAAGTTTTTTCATACCACCGTTTTTGTCCAAAATCGTAACTTCATTAAAATCACTTGAAAATCCGATATCTTTTCTTGAAATATCATTTGCAATCAAGTAATCACAACCTTTTTTAGCAATTTTTTCTTTTGCATTTACAATCAAGTTTTCAGATTCGGCACAAAAGCCAACTATTAGAGGGAGTTCCCCCGCTGCATTTGTTTTTTTCATGCAGAGTTCTTTTAAAATATCAGGATTTTTGACTAATGTCAGCGTGATTTCATCAGTCGATGTCTTTTTCATTTTTTGAGAAGCTCGCTCTTTCACCCTATAATCAGCAACGGCCGCCGCCATAATTATACAATCTGCACTGTCAAATTCTGCCTCAACAGCGTTTTTCATCTCCTCGGCAGATTTAACTTTTACAACATTATATTTGCGACTAACATCACAGGTTGTAACCAAAGTCACGTCAGCTCCAAGGTTTTTAGCGACATCTGCAAGAGCCAAACCCATTTTACCTGACGAATAGTTAGAAATATATCTCACAGGGTCAATTTCTTCAATCGTTCCGCCAGAAGTAATCACAACCTTTTTGCCGTCGAGTTTTTTGGAGTTCAAAACCTCAACAGTTTTGTCAAAAATTTTATCCAACGAACAAAGTCGCCCTTTCCCTTCATAACCGCAAGCTAAATAGCCACTTTCGGGCTCCAAAATTTCAACATTCAACTTGTTCAAATTCTGTTGAATAATCGGGTTTTCCCACATATTACAATTCATTGCCGGAGCAATAATCATAGGTTTTGTGAAAGCACAAGCAATTGATGTCAAAAGATTGTCACACACGCCTGTTGCGATTTTTGAAATCGTATTCGCCGTCGCAGGTGCAATCACCATAATATCTGCTCTGTCAGCATATGAAATATGCTCCGGATTAAATTTTTCAACATTAAATTCTTCAACAGCAACAGGATTTTTGCTCAAATTTTCAAGCGTCAATTTTGTGACAAAATTCAAGGCATTCTGAGTACAAACTACCAAAACTTCTGCATTTGCACGTTTATACATTCTGATTAATTCACATATCTTATACGCCGCAATTCCGCCTGTAATCCCTACTAGAACAGTTTTCCCGCTAAGCATTTTTATGCTCCTTTTCGACAATTTGTTCTAACTCTGAAATGGTTCGTTTCAAATCGTCATTCACAATTTTGTAGTCAAACGCCTCTGCCCTTGTAAGCTCCTGCTTAACCTCATTCATGCGTTTTTGAATAGTTGCCTCGTCCTCTGTATGACGTCCTCTTAGGCGATTTTCCAAAGCTTCCAAAGACGGCGGACAAATAAATATCAAAACAGCCTCAGGCATTTGTTTTTTAACCTGCAAAGCTCCTTTTGTATCTATTTCCAAAATCACATTTTTGTCTTCTTCAAGACATTGATTTATAAATTTTTTCTTTGTTCCGTAACAATTTCCAGCAAATTCTGCCCATTCCAAAAATTTTTCATCATCAACACATTTTTTAAATTCATCTTTCGTCAAGAAAAAATAGTTCACACCGTCAATTTCTCCATCACGAGGAGCTCTTGTAGTACAAGAAATTGACAACATAAATTCGGGGTTCTGTGCTAAAAATCCTTTCAAAACAGTGCCTTTCCCGACACCTGATGATCCTGATATTACAAATAATTTTTTGTTCATAGAAACATTATACACTGAACAAAAATTTCTGCATTAAAAAAGAACGGTTTTTACACCGTTCTTTAAAAAATTATTTTGGTTTTGTTTTACGCTTTTTTAGCATCTTTTTTGTATTCATCAATTGCAAGAATTGTACAAATGATTAAACAAATTACGCCTGATGCTAACCAGAAGTATATTGCACCGTCCCAGTTTTGATTCCCGTTTGAGCCCAATTTATCAACAAGGAAACCTGTACCTGTTGCTGACAAAAATGCACCGATGTAACCGAAAGTTCCGGTGAAACCTGATGCTGCTGATGCAACTTTCTTTGAACTGCTTTCTACTGCACAAAGTCCGCCAATCATCATTTGAGGGCCGTAAGTGAATGCACCTAGCAAGCCGATAATTACGTAGTTCAAGTTTGCAATAGTGTTGAATTTCAACGCAATAATCGCAAAAATTACACCGATTAAGTAAATCAAGTTTACAGGAGCTCTTTTACCCTTGAACAATTTATCTGAAATCAAACCTGCACAAACTGTTCCGCAAATACCTACCAAAGGTAATGAAGCAATCATGTTTGTTGCGTCTTGAAGTTCAATGTTTTTAGCGTTTTTCAAGTACATAATCATCCAGTCCTCTGCACCAAATCTGATGATGTAAACGAAAACGTACGCAATCGCAAGCAACCAAAGAGTTTTGTTACATAATACATATTTTTTGAAGATTTGAACATAAGACATATCGTCTTCTTCTTTTTGTTCAGCTTCTGATTTTTCTTTGACAGGTTCTTCTCTGTAAACTTCAACGTCAGGCAACCCAAGAGATTGCGGCCTGTCACGAAGTCTTTCAAACAACCACAAAGCAGTGATTACAGCCAAAGTTCCTGGAACTAAAAATGCTGCTCTCCAACCGAAGTGAGCTGCAATGTGACCAGCCAAAATGAAACTCAAAAATGTTCCTGTTTGGTGAGAACAAGACCACAATGACCATTTTGTACCACGTTCAGAGTTTGAGTACCAATAAGTCAAACTTTTTGCAACTGCAGGAAAACCAGCTGATTGGAACCAACCACTAACACCCCACAAAAATGCCAAAACCCACAACAAAACCATTGCGGTCATTTTTGGGTCAAGCCCAAGCATATTAACAAAGTTTGGAGCAAGTGCGAACAAAATGTTTGCAAGTGCTGTCATCAACAACGCTGTCGGGAAGAATTTTCTAACATCAGACCCGTCAGCCAAAACGCCGTTTACAAATTTACCGACACCATAAGTCAAATAAAGAGAACTTCCCAAAAGGCCTAATTCAGTAGCTGAATAGCCGAATTCGTCCATAATCCCGGGGAGTGCAACAGCGATATTTTTCTTACATAAATAAAAAATTGTGTAACCGATAAAACAAGCATAAAATATTCTCAATCGCCAATGAGAATACATGCTTTTAACCTTTTCCGGATCCTGAATAGTTTCTTTTACCGGAGGTTCTTTAAAAAATTGTGCAAAATTTCCTAACATAATTTTCCCTTATTTCCTACTATTTTCTATTTCCCTGCTTTTATAACTTGAATATTTCTTGTTTCATTAATTTCGTGACGAGCTTCTTTGATGATTTCTCTTTTCCCCTCATCAAGCCTACAACCACCTACCAATCTGTCGATAAAACCGGTATTAAGTTTTACTGCTTTATCAAAAGCCCCAACCTCTTCCAAAACATCTTTAATCTGATGTAAATCATAACCAAAAGATTGTTTTGAGTTGTAAACAAGAGTTTCACCGGTTTGTGCAATAATCGGCTCACCACCCTGTTCAAAATACAATTTAAACACAGACTTCAAATCCTGTAATTCGGACTGCAAAGTCGTTACAGTCTGTTGAATTCTCAAAAATCTTTCAAACAAGTATTCCACATTATCCAACTGCTTAACTTCCCAATCGTATTTTTGGAAGTACAACTTTTTCAATTTCGGATAAGCAAGCGCAAGCCCCATAGTGTCAGCCATTGCACGGTGGTGGTTTTTAAGTTCAACATGAAATCTTTCCGTCAAAGCGTCCAATCCGTGTGAAAATAAATCCGGATAAACTTCTTTAAACATCTGTTGAGAGTCAATTCTCGGGTTATTCAATTCTTTCCCTGTAGTACGCAAGCTCGCTTCATTTAAAAATGAATAATCAAAAATACAATTATGTGCAACAATCGGATAATCGCCGATAAATTCCAAAATCTTCGGCATTGCCTCAGCTTCCGTCGGTGCGTCCGCAACCATATCAGGCGTAATTCCGTGAATTGCGATACTAGATTTTCTAATATGCTGTTCAGGATTGATTAAAGTTTGAAACTCATCTTTAATCTTACCATTTTCAAGCCTCACTGCGGCAAATTCAACCATCTTTTCTTTTGTATAATCTAATCCAGTTGTTTCTGTGTCTAAAACAATTTCTATTACTTTTTTCCTAGCCATTTTCCTATCCCTATAGAGTTCTGATTAGATGATAGCACAAAAATAAATTATGTGGTATGGTAGAGAGTGAAAAGTGAGAAGTGAGAAGTGAAAAGTTCATTTAGCTCGCTTTGCTCGAAAATAACTTTGGTGCGTAAGCACCTGTAACGGTCTTTTCACGTTTCACGTCTCACTTTTCACTTAAAGAAGGAGATCAACCATGTCAAACGCAATTGAAATAACAGACTCAAATTTTGAACAAGAAGTCCTAAACTCTGAACAGCCTGTAGTTGTTGATTTTTGGGCACCATGGTGTGGGCCATGCAGGAAGCTCAGTCCCGTTTTAGAAGAAGTGGCATCTGAATTCACAGGCAAAGTAAAATTTGTTAAAATTAATACAGACGAAAATATAAAAACAGCTCAAGACTACGCAATAAGCGGACTCCCAAGCCTTTTAGTTTTTAAAAACGGGAAAGCTTTAGAAAGACTCGTCGGACTTATGCCTAAGTCAACTATTATTGGAAATATTGAGAAGCATTTGTAGAGAGAAAGTTACTAGGATACTAGGACGCTAAGTTCTTTTCAGGCTTCGCCAAAATATATATTCAAACTAAGCGAGCTATATGCTCTAGTGCCCTAGTGCCTCAGTAACTTAGTAACTCAAATAAAATGTAAACTTTTCTTAACACAACTGTTAAAAAGTTAAAGAAATCTTGCAAATTACCCGTTAATTATACTAAAGGAAAAGGGTCACTATGCAAGTAGAAAGTCTACCAAACAAATTTAAAATATTTCAAGACTACTATCTTTATGTGAATGGCGAAATTATCAGCTATTCTGAGGCATTACGCCTATACTCTCAATTGGATAGTGACGCTATGCTTGATTTCGAAAAATTCTACAAAGACGAAACAGGTTACGAAATCATAACTCCAAACGGTTATGGACTAGATTATAGCGGGAAATTAGAAGCTGATGAAAACGGTAACCTTGTAGTAAAAGGTACTAAAAATTTAAGCTCTAAAAAAAGTACAAAAGTAAAACAAGCTGATGGTTCTATCAAATGGGAAAAAACTAAGACTACAGCTAATGTTTACGCAACAGGAGCTTCTGCGCTAAAATCAAACAGCATTAATATCAAATATACCATCGAAGCTTATGCAAAAAAATCTGGTAAAATTCTTGACCCACAATGGTCAGGTTATTCTGCTGAAGAAATTATTTCTATGTTTGAAGATGGTGTTGATATTCCACAAGATATAGTAGACCTTGCAAACTCAATTTTACAAACAACAGGTACAAATGTAGAAGGTAGTAACGATCCAGCAGAAGAAGGAGATGACGAAACTACAGAAAAAGAACCTTACTTAGACCTTATTCCTAAAGCTAAAAAGAAAATTGAAAAATGTAACGACACTAATAACAAAATTAGTGACAAAATCAATGACCTTTTGCCTGAAAAACAAAGACAAGAAAAAAACTTTAAGAAAAAAGTTGAAAATCAGAAAAAATCTCTTGATGAATACGAATCTCAATTAAGAGAGTGGAGAACACTTCAAAACAAAGTTAACAACGGAGAAGCACTATCTGATTCAGAAGCTAAACGCTACGCTCAAATCACAGGAATGTTAGAAGATAAAAACAACAAAGACGATATGCAATTCGACAAAAATGAAATTGCAAGATCTTTGAACGATATCAACATTCTTGCAGTTCTTGGTGAAAAACTTGCAGAAGAAACTATCGAAATCGGTGATACATTAGCAGATTACACTTCTCAAACAAATTACAAAATGACATCTCAAACTGTTTCTCACGAAATCGGTTTCATCGGAACAATCATGGCTATGGCTCAAGGTAAAAACCTTGCAAAAGAAGCAAACAAAGTTGGTAACGAGACCAAAGAATATTCTACAGATACAACTCATTCAGTAAGCGATATCGCAGAAATTCTTGGTGTTCAAAACAGCGTTCTTTCATCAAGCGAACTCCAAAATGCTGAAGGCGATGTTCCTGTAGCAGAAACAAATACTCAAGAGGCTGACACCCCAGCATCTGACAAGCCTGAAGATACAGTTGAAAACGAGAACGAATATAATCCAAAAGCTGAAGAAGAAACTAAAGATCCTTCAACAACTGAAGCAGAAGATTTCATCATTAACGACGAAAACGTAAAAGAATTAATCAAAGAAGGCGGACATATTCACTCCGACCTAACAAAACAAACCGTAAAAGCTATCAGAAACAACAACGACGCTATCGGCGACAAGAAATTTGCTAAATATGCAAACTACAAAATCAAAAGAATTATCAAACGATACCAAGACGAAGAAGCTAAACGTGAAGAAGAAATCGCTAAACTTGAACAAGAAAACAAGGAAGCCAAAGACAAACTAGAAAAATTGACAGGCAAATCAGGTGATGAACTTGATAAGGAAATCAACGGACAAAATAACAAAAATTCAGACGACCAAAACGGTATGAGCGAATCTGATAAAAAAGAAGTTGAAAATCTTAAATCAAGTATTCAAACAAACAACCAAAGAATTGGCGAATTGAAAGAAGCTGCTCAATCTTCTATTGACGAATTCAAAAACAAAACAAACAAAGAAAAATCAAGAATTTCTTCAGCAGTCCCTTCTGAAAACCAAAACCTTGAAGCAAATACTGAATACAAAGAAAAAGAAATTCCTCAAGACAAAGAAGCTTTGAACTTTACAGACAAATCAGGTGAAACTCTTACTAAGATGGGTAAGTACAGAGTTATCGTTGGCTTGAAACAAATTGCATCTTTACAATTCAAAAAAGGCTTTAAAAACTTTACAAAGGGCTCAATTAGCACAGCAATCGGCTTTAGCGCACAAATCGTAGGTAGCTTGCCAACTCCTAAAATTGCAGACAAAGCAACTACAAGAGCTATAAGAAACGAAACTTCTGCAATTGAAGGTTTAAACCAAGCAGACGCAATGATTTCTTCAATCACTGGCGAAGAAACAACTCAATCAACTTACGATTCAAACAAACAAGCAGAACAAGATCAAACAGCAGGCAACACAGAAGAGGGAGCACAAGATACTGCTGATGGCACAGACGTTACTGGTACAACTTCACAACCGGAAGCAACTACTGCTCCTGCAACACAAAGCGCACCGGCACAACAAACAACATCTGCAAAAACTACAGAATCTACTTCAGAAGGTTCTGTGACAGGTGCTGCTACTCCAATTGCAAAAATAAAAACTTCTGAAATCCAATCTTCTACAAACAGTGTTGAAAAAGCAGTATCAAAAGCTCAACCTACTGTTTCTTCAAACAACAAAACAGAAACACCGGAAGAAAAAGAAGTTAATACAGCTGCTTCTGCAACAACATCAACATCTTCAAAGAAATCAGGCTCTAAAAAAGAAGAAATGACAGATGATAAAGCTCAAGATACTGTTGACAAAGCTAAAAATAGCGCAAAAGATTCTTCTAAAGATTCTGAAAATGTAAAAAAAGATACAGACAAAACAACTAAAGAACTTGAAAAAGAAACAAAAAAACTAACAAAACAATTGAAAAAAGATGAAAAAGAAATCATCAAAATGACAAAAGAATCTGAAAGAGCTGCAAAAAAACAAGAAGAAATGGTTGCCGAATATGAAGCTATCGTTGCAGAAAATGAACAACTTACTACAGAAGATATGAACGCTCAACGTCAAGCTCAGATTCAAGGTCAAAGTTCAAACACAGTAGCTCAAGCTGATACTCAATCAGCTCAACAAGCTACAACTACGGGAAGCACTGCTACACAAGGCAATGCAACACAAACTTCTAATGCTGATAAAATTGCTAGCAATGATGCAAGATTGAATGAAATTGGAGTAAGTTTTGAAGCAAGCGGAAGAGTTATTACAAGAAACAGAACTAAAATCAAAAAACTTCAAAAATCAACAAAAGTAACTCAAAAGAAAGTTACTAAGAAAACAAAAGTAATTGAAAAGAAAAACAAAGAAGCTGAAAAGAAAGAACAAGACAAGCAAAAGAAATTAGCTAAACAATTAGGCGCAGTTGGAATTGCAGAAAACCAATTCTCAATTACACTGTCAACAGGTACTATTCTATTATTAAGCCCATGGACACATGCAGTTGGTGAAGTTATGGTTGCAATCGGTACTTACGGAGTTGCTGCTTGTGGTGTAACTAAAGGCGTAATCAACTTAGCAAACGGCAATTTAACTGCAGCTTTAATGTCAATTGGTCAAGCTGCAATTACAGTTGCATCTAGTCAAGTTGGAGTTGGAAGCGCAGCCGGCGGTGTTCTTGGTGCAGTTACATCTGGTCTAAATGTTGTAGCATCTTCTGCTGATATGGTTAACAATATCAGAGCCGTACAAGGCAAAGAAGCAAGCGGTGTATTTAGCAAGATTTCAGCAATTGCAGGTGCTGCATCTGCTATAACAAGTGCTGCATCTACACTTGGCTCACTTGGACAATCTGGGACATTTGGACAAATCGCTAAAATTGGCAGTGTAGTTGGTTCCGCAATGTCATCAACCAGCCAGCTTATGACTTCATTTGGAAGTGATAGTAAATTTGCATCAGTTCTTGGAGCTGTTGGTGGCGCAATAAGCATGGCTGCATCTATCGGAATGCTAGCTGACAACAAAATGAACAAAGCTTCTGAAAAGAACGAAGAAAACAAAGAAACTAAAGAAAAAACAGAATCTACAGAAAACAATAATGACACTAATAGTAAAGACAAGACCGATTCTAAAAGCAACAAAACTGAAAGCGAAAAAACTAAAGAAGAACAGAAAAAAGAAACAGAAGAAAGCAAAGCTAAAGCAGAAATCCAAAAAGCTGAACAAACCATTAAAACAGAAGAAAACAAAGATTTAACAGATAAAAATTCTAAAACAACAGCAAAACAAGAAGAAAAAGAAAAAACTCCAAAAGAGCAATTAAAAGAAGCTAAAGAAGCAAGAGAAGATCAAAAAACAAAGGCAGAAGAAAGCAATCTTGATAAAGATGCTAAAAAGAATATGACAGAAAATGGCGCTTCTAAAGAGTACGCAGATATTAGCGACGAAGAACTTGCAGAAAGACTAGAATTTGCACAAGAAATGGATGATAAAAATGCTGCTGATAAATTTTCTGCAGAACTAAAAAAACGTGGCGATTACAAAGATAAAATGGCACTAATTTCAGAACACAACGCTAAAAATGCTGAAACTAAAGGAAAAATTATAGATGTTGCTGGTAAAACTATCCAAGGTGTTACTGGTGTTATGAATATGAACAACGGCAAACAACAAGACCAACGGAAACGTCCTCAAAGTGCTATTCCTGTTAGAGAAGGTGCAAAAAAAGCGCTCAAAAAAAATAAAAAATACAGAAAATGTATTGCTGCATTGGCTAAAAGAGGTCATTAATTAATATTACATAATTGCACTTATTCACTCAAATAAACTTTTGCGATTTCAATATCGTTTTGGGTTGTAATTTTGATGTTTTTGTAACTTCCATTTAGAATATAAACAGTTTGTCCAAGCGCCTCAAGCATTCCGGCATCATCAGTAAAATTTTGTCCATATAATTTTATATGCGCATCTTTTATCAAATCATATTGAAAAGCCTGTGGTGTCTGTGTATTATACAGTTTTGCTCTGTCAATTGTTCTTATAATTTTGCCATCTTGAACCTCTTTGATTGTGTCAATCGTCTTTGTTGCAAC
>OGOP01002232.1_pt1 | contig 12321 bp, 16 predicted proteins | sample 1552591 | NCBI WGS metagenome assembly OGOP01 (sample SAMEA2580120, study PRJEB22360) | human gut metagenome | biome: human gut; feature: human-associated habitat; material: faeces | place: Denmark | collected 2008/2010 | reverse complement strand
ATACTAAAATAATTTATGATAAAAAAGAAACAACAAAAGATCAATTAAAGGTTAATCAAAAAGTAACTATTACAGCATCAAATGAAGTAATGCCAAGTGAACCTGCAAAATTATCTAATGTTAAAAAAATAGTAATTTCAAAAGATTAATTTTGCTAAAAAGTTTTGCTTTTTAGCAAAATTTTTTTAATTAACTTAATTAAATCATATTGACAATTATATTAAAATACATTATGATTAAAATGCGTGGTGGTATACCCGCACTACTTTTACGATTAATATGTGAAGGTAGTAACCAAAACCCCCTGAAATCCCAGCCGAGAGGCTGGGATACTTTGTTTTATAAGGGGTTTATAAAATTAATTAGAGTTTCAACCACCCATATAACTACCCACTTTGGTAGTTTTTTTATTATTTAACAAAGTTTATGTAAGTTTATTTATTGTATTTACTATATCATTCAGTTTGTTTTTGAACATGTGAGAATAAGTATTTAACGTTTCATCTATTTTTGTATGCCCCAAATATTTGGCAACCATAGTTATATTAGCACCATTATTTATTAAAAGCGATGCACAACTATGTCTGAAATCGTGTATTCTAATTTGCTTTAAATTTGCTTTTTGGCATAACTGATTTTTTCTATCTCTTAATCGTGAGTTAGTAATCGGAATATCAGCACCAAACACATACCAACTTTTTTTAAATCCATAAATCTTTTTATCTTGTTCTAATAGCCTTTTAAAGTCATTTGAAAGTGTTTCTGCTATTGGTATAGTTCTTATACTAGATTTGGTTTTTGGTGTCGTTACCATATATTTATGAGAGTTTTCACCTTCTAATTGAACTATATTTTTATTTACTCGTAATTCTTTATCTTCAAAATTAATATCATTCCAAGTCAATGCTCTAGCTTCACCTCTACGCAGTCCACAATAATATAGAGTTTCATAAAGACATTTGAATTTTAAATTATCTTCATTACTTATAAATCTTTTAAATTCTTCTAGAGTATAAAAGTCCATTTCTTTTTTTATTTCATTATGATTAATAAATTTAGTTATTTTATTATAAAAATTTCTAAAATCAAAATCATACATTTTACTTCCCCAATTAAGTACTATTTTAATAAATTTTTGTATATCATTTTTATATGCTGTGCTAATATCAAATTTATTGATTTCTTTTCTCCATAATTCGTAGTGTTTGACACTTAAATCTTTTAATTTAACATTGTCTAATAATTGCATATATTTGATTCTATCTCTATATGTTTTAAGAGTAGTGGGTTTGACTTTATCTTCTTGATACGAATAATATTTAGTATAAAGTTCTTTAAACGTCATATTTTTATCTTCTTTTACAACATTCATTTTTAAAGAGTACTCTCTTTCAGCTTTTAATGCCTCATTTTTAGTTTTAAATGCAGGAGAAGTATATTTCTTTCTCTTACCATTTAATGAAGGAATCCAACAATAAAATACCCATTTTCGACCATCTTTAGTCCATTTATATTGCTCTAATAGTCTTGTAGCCATAATATCATCCTCCTTATCTACAAAACTATCACGCACTCCTAATAATATTTTACCACTGTTTTTGCTGATTTTGGAGTGCGTTGATAATTTTTTATTTTCTATTACATAGTTATTTCAAAATCTTCTTCTTTATCTTTATCATATTCAGAATTAATTTCATCAGCTTCAAACTCAAATTCATCATAATCAATTTCATTTTCTTCAATGGTGTGATTTCCTTTTAGATGTGCTATTGCCTTACACAATTTATCACAAAATTTGTATATTTCTTCTTTAAATTTTTCAAATGATTTTTGTATTTTATCAATTGTCTTTTCTAAATTTGAGATAATATTATTCTTTTGTATAATTATTTCTTTTTGTGTTTTGATAGTGTTATTCAATTCTAGTATTTTATTATCTTTTTCTTTAATAGCACGACCATCCCTAAGTTTTTCATTTTCAATTTCTAAAGTTTGTATTTGATTTTGCATATCTTGAATGGTTATATCTTTTTTCTTAATAGTGTTTACATTTTTGGTGTTTTCTTTATTTATATTTTTTGAATATGTAATTAAATCATTAACTTCATTTTCTTTATAACCACCAAATTTCTTCTTTGATGGATTCAATATATTGTTGGAATTGATTGAAGATAATTCTTTTGTAGTTTCTAATTCTATATTATTTAATTTTTTATTTTTTTCAAATTCTTTTTTCATTTCGTTGATTTGTTCGTTTAAATCATCAATTTCTTTTTGAGCCTTTGTCTTATGTAAAATATTTGCTCCTATATTTCCACGATATAAATTAAATCCTTTTTCTGTTATAAATTTATTGTAATCATCTTGTATTTTTGCATAAGACGTTTTGCCACCCTTATTTTTCCAAAACTGATCACAATTTAAGAATTTGCCTTTTTCAACAATATACATATTTTTACCATTTTTGTCTTTTTTTTGAATAGGTAATAATTTTTTATTTCCGTCTTTTCCAATTACTTCATGTTTGAGTAAATTACCATCTTTGTCAGTTTCAAACACTTTTCTTTTTACTTCATTTACAACTGGAAGAAAATAGAAGTGCATATGTGGAGTATCCTCATCATAATGAACTTCTGCATAAACTATATTTTCTTTTCCAACTAATTGTTCTAGAAATAAATAGCTATCATCAAAAAATTTTTTTACCTTTTCTGGAATATCAGTCTCACTTTTTATATTTGGTATTAACATAGGTTGACCTTTCTTTTTACCAACTTGATGTATTCTATCACTATTCTTAAATTTCATTCCCATACTTTGAAAAAACTCTTGACCACTTGTTATAATTGCTCCATTTAACAAGTTTACATTTTTACCATCATTAAAATATATATTATTATCTCTTAATTTTTTATAAACTTGGCTAGATAGGTTTTTGTTAGTTAATGGTATATATTGAATGTTAAACTTTGTTCTTTCGGTATCGTAATTGCCAGTACCTTTTCTTTCAGTAAGTTCTATTCCAAGTCCACCTAAATCACTAGCCTTAAATTTGTTTTCAAATCTTAATACTTGATTACCATCATACAATAATTTATTCCTCCTTTGCTTTACTTCTTGAGGGATGGACAATTTATTGTCCTATCTCACTAGGGCATAGCCCACGTGAGATTAGGGAGTTCCCTAATAACCCCTTGCTTGTTTTATGCAAATGCCTAAACTAACCGTAAAGGCAAATGCTTCAAACAAGATTAAATAATAACTATCTACAAGATACTTATTATTTAATTTAATTATTAAAAGAAAAATCTTTTAATAATGTACTATCGCCACTTTCATTGCTACGCAACAAAACGTGCCACGTTCATTTTTTACTTAATAACTTTTTCAAAAAAAGTTAACAAAAACTTGAAGATAATTATTCATTTTCTTCAATAGGTTCTTCATAATGAGATTGGTATAATCTTTTATCGGATTTTCGTATTTTCTTTATATAAAGTCCTTCACGTCTTAAATATTCCATATTAGAATTTATCATTCTTCCACATTGTTTAGGTGTCATTAATAAATTTGCTTTATTAATAATTTCAGCACAAGTAAATTCACAATCACCTTGATTTACTGCATACTTTATAAAGTTAACTAAATTAATATCAATTTTATCCTCATCAAATTGTTCTATAACATTAAAAATTTGATTTTTAGATTTTTTTAAATAAATATCTGTACTTGGAAAATCTCTATTGATAATATTAAGTCTAATCAATGATTTATCATTTTTATCTTCTATTAAAGTTAATTTACCATCTACAACTGCATCAAATGCTGTACTCCCCAAAGTTTTTCCTTGTTTATTTAGATGATGTGTAAATAATATGGTTATATTATATTTCTCACATAAATTTCTTAATTTAGGTAACAATTTTTGTCCTATATCTTGATAACTATTTATATCGTAGTTAATCCCTAAATCAATATCTTTTAACATATCTAATATTACGACTTTTCCTTTATATTTTTTAACAAAGTCATTTATATCTATCTCAAAGTCAAATATACTAACTTCGCCTTTTCCATTTCGATCAATAATAAATAAACTTTCTTTTGGAAATTTTAAATCTAAAACATTTATTCTTTGCTTTAATTGACCAAAATCTGATTCTGTGCTAATATATAAGACAGGAGAGGGCGATAATACATTACGCCCTAAAAATTGTTTTCCTCTAATTAATGAGTAGGATAATTGTAGTGCCAACATAGATTTTCCTACTTTTGCATTAGATACTAAACAATAAAGACCCCTAGACTTCATTATATCTTCAATAATGATGTCTTTTTTTATACTTATATCTTCTTCCTCAATAGCTCTCATATTATCAAACTCCTTTCTTTACTCTTGATTCAAGATAAGAAATATTTATATCTAAATAGTCAACTACTTCCTTCATTGGAATTACATGTTTAGGTATTATATAACCTTGTTTTGTTAATTTATCTTTAATTTCTTTTTTGATTTTTAAAGCTGTGTTTCTGCCAAATTCACCTAGTAGCATTAAATCATCAAGATTACACCATTGTTTTGAAATTAATTCTAATGTTTCATTTGCTGTCATTACATCACCTCACTTTCATTTAGTATTTATGGATACTATTAATATAGCTAATCCATCTATGGATGGTTTTAGTATTACCAACAACTCCCTTTAAGGATGTATATATAGAAATTGCCATATATCTGAGGAGGATTTTAGTTTATCCACAACTCTCGTGCCAATAGAGATATTTACCCTTGCATTTATTTTAAGTGTCGGCATATCGGGGATTTCCAACACTACTGAGTTTTCAAAGAACCATTATTATTTTGTTAAGTCATAATTTTGCCTCCTATTCTTTTTTGCTCCAAACATATTTGTTTGTTGCAACTTAACACCATTATAACACCGTAAGTTTAATTGTCAACCTTTTTTGATACAAAAATATGAAAATGTTGCATTTTAGCACAATTAGTGTTATAATTAGTTTACGAGGAGGCGAAAATATGACAAAAGTTGGAGAATTAATCCAAAAAGGTCGTGAAGAAAATAATTTATCAATGCGACAATTAGCTGAACTAGCACATGTTAGTCATTCGGACATTTCAAGAATTGAATCTGGTGAGCGTGAAGTTCCAAATCCTAAAATTTTAAGAAAGATAAGTAAATACATAGGCGTTAATTATAATGATTTGATGTATGCTTCAGGTTTAGGTGCACAAATTAGTCCACTTAATCCATACATAATAGAACATTATAGAAAACTTAAAGGTGAAGATTTAAAACGAGCCATGAATAGTATTGAAAGTAATATGAAAAATAATGATATTCTTATTGAATCATTAGAAAATAATATGAAAAATACTATTGAAGAAGAAAAAGTTCAAGTCTTATCAGATACTATTGAGGATTTAAAATATCAAAATGAAACCAATGAAGAAATAATGAAATTATTAAATGAACAAGCTGTAAAGGAGTTTAGAAATGAAAGATAAGTTATATAGAAACTCTGATAAATTGACACGTTTATTAATGATTGGTTTAATAATTGAAATAGTTTCTTTTGTAGGTACTTGTTTTGATATAAATACTTTAAAATATTGGTTTTGGATTGGTGCAGGAATGACTATATTAGGATCTGTATTTTATATTGATTACTATGGCAGTGAAGGAAAAACATGGTTTAAAAAATTGGATAATAAAAGAAATAAAAATATTACAAGAAAATCATCTGAAATAATATTTACAACTGCAATAATAAGTACATTAATTTTTTGCTTGCCATTCATAGTAGAATTTTTTATCAAAGATTTTTCAACAAATATAATTGTTATGTCAGTTATTTTAGTTGTATCAATCATTGAAACTATAATCATAAGATATATTGTTAAAAAAACTAAAGAACAAATGGAAGAAGTAATTGCATATATTGAGAAAAAATAAAAAATGACATTATGACATTAAGTATAGGTATATAAATACTAATGTCATATTGTCATATTGTCATAAGAAATAAAATATTAAACTAGCACTATTTTTTTACTTTCCCACATAATTCGGAAAGTGATATTTTAAATTCTTTTGATAGCTTATATAGATTTGAAGTCGAGATACATATTAGTCCCTTTTCATATCTAGTTATACATGCTTGCGTTACGCCAATCATATTTGCAACATTTTCTTGCGATAGTTCATTTTTAATTCGTAATTCTTTAATGTTATTTCCAAGTTTAATTAAGTCTAATCCCTTAATTAAATTTGGATTTTTTCTTATGTTTGTTAATCCTAAAACATAATCAATAGAATAATTAAAATAATCTGCAAAACTACATAAACTTTTTAAAGGAATAATATTAATTCCTAATTCCCATAAAGAATATGTTGAACGATTAACATCTAATATTTCAGCCATTTGTGTTTGATTTATATCATTATCCTCTCTAATATCCTTTAATCTTGTAAAATTTATCATAATTACCACCTAATTTAATTTTCCCATTAAAGATGAAAATTATAGGTAATTTGCTATTTTCAGTTATTATTTTTGCTATTTTGTGTTATAATTATTTTGGATTAAAAATTTATTGAACGAAAGGATAATGTTATGAAAAAAGATTTTGAACAAAAGAAGATAAGTAATGATGAAAAACTAGCTGAAAGAGTTATTGATTTATGTTTATGGTATCAAATTGAAGATTCTAATAATATGATTAGAATCTTCGAAAGTGAAATTAAGATGAATGAAACGGAAAAACAATTACTTTTAAATAATTGCATTTTAGGTTTTAAAAGTAAGAAAGTTAATAAAAAAATAGAAGAAATTGATAAAAATATATTTAGACTATGTGAAAATATCAGTAAGGAAATAACAATGATTGAAAAAATGGAAAATTCTCTTACAGGTATCGATATAAATTGTAAAAATAAAGAAAGTGATGACTTTGATGGACTTATTAGTTATTATAATTTGTTATCATATTTGAAGTATAATATAACATTTAGAGAAATAGCTTTATGTAAATTTGATAAAGAAGTAAGCTACATTTATGATGGAAATAATTATATTTTAAAAGATAAAAAAAATGCTAATGAGCAATTTGAATTATTCTTAAGTGATTGTGATTCTGATAGTTCTAAACTTATTAAAAATATTAAAATTATAAAAGTATGAAGTTATTAAAAAATTTAAGTGTGGTAATTAGTGTGAATAGAGATTTAATGATTAATATTATTTTGTTAATAATTGCAATATTTTTATTAATGATATATATGATTTATGTTCTTGTAGACGAAAGAAAAAAATGGGATAAGCGCGAGTTCTTTAAATATACATTATATTATGAAGTTGACTACTTTTTGTATATGGATATGGTAAAAAAGATGAAAAAAGTGCTTTTGAAAAAAAGATTAGAATTACTATGGTTAAATTTTTTACTTTTTTTAAGGAGATTTATTATATGGAAAAAGAATTAATAATTACAATACAACTTATATTTTTTGTAGTAGTAGCACTAACAGGTGTAGCCATATTAATATTTTGTTTAAGACATAAAGAAAAGAGTCCATTCGATTGGGAAGCATTTGAAAAATGTGTTAAATTAATTCACGATCAAACAGAAGAAAATTTAGATATGCTTTCAAAAATGAGTAAAGAAAAAGACAAGATAGAAGAAAAGATTAGGAATAGAAAGAAAAAATTAGGAATGAGTATAATTACTAAAAGAACATAATATTTTGAAGAAATGTATTATGTTCTTTTTAAAAATAAATTTATTCAGAAAAATAACTGAAAATAGCAAAAAAGTATTGACAAGTAATTGTTTTTCTGTTAGTATAATTTGCAAATCAGGGGGAAATATGGATAAAATAATAGATTTACAAGGATTAAAAAGTAAAAGTTATATAGTTTTATCTGCTGATTTAAAAGAATTGTTATTTACATATTGGAATTTGCTAAAATCAGTATCTAAAGAAAATTTAGTAAATTATTTATCTTTAACTTATGAAATAATAGAAACTTTAAATTTAGGAGATGAGATAAAAAATATTTCTTTTGGTGATGATACTTCCTATGTAGGTGGTTATTATAACTTTGAAGAAAAAAAATTAACTTTAAATATTCAAAAATTATTGCAAGTAAGAAATTTGAATATACTTTCAAATGAAAATTTTGTAATTGAATATTTAACAATATTATTTCACGAAATATTTCATGCTATCCAATACCAATATATGATTAATTATGATAATTATTTAATATCTGTTATGAAACAATTATCCATTAATATAAAGCAAAATAGAGAATTAAATACTCAACTACATGATTTGATTCCTGATGAGCGTGAGGCAAGTATTGAAAGTGCAAAATTGATATATGATTTTGCACAGCAAAATAAATTATTAAATACAATAGAATGCAATGAAACTACTAACAACTTAAATTTTTACTTGTCAAATGGATATCTTTACAGGAGTAGAATATCAATTTTTCCTTATCAAAGTATTTCTAGGTTTGATAAAACAATTCCAACATTAGTTGACAAAGAAGTAGATACCTATAATAAATTAATATATGGTTTAGATATACATAACAATCCAACGCTTTCACTTTTAGAATCTGAAAGCAAAAAGAGGTTATTAAAATTATAATATTTTGTGTTATAATTTTGATATAAATGAAAGGAGGGTTTTATGAGCAGAAACAGTGGAAGATTTATTTCTAGAGAAACAGACACATACTGGAACGGCGATAGAGCTATTACAGATACATTTATGCTAGATGATGGTACATTAGTATATCATACATATAATGTAACTGCAGATGGTAGAGAACATAGTCATCAAATAATGGATGAAAATGGTCGTCATATTTATGCTCGTGCTATTGGTGGTGATCATCCTTGGATAGAATTAGATAGAATGAATGCTTTAAGATGGTTATCAACATTATCACCAGAAAAATTGAATGTTGCACTAAATGTAATGAACAAAGAACAACTTCAATTCGTTTCAGATATGATTTGTGCTTATCAACAAGCTAGTATGGAAACTATTGAGCCAACAAGAAAAATGTGTAGATAATAGGAGAATATTATGCAAAACTTATTTGAAAATTATTTAAAAAATGGCTTATCTGAATATGATTCAAAATACTTATCAACATATCAATATGTAATGTTATTGTCAAAAAATAATGTTATTAAAGCTTATTTTGCTAATGTTGATTATACATATTTTGTTGAATATCCAACATCTGATAAAGAGTATAATACTCCATTAGAGGTACTAGAAAGTGAAATGTCGCTTACTGGCTGTGATGCAGGAATAATGTATGAAAATGTTAACGGACAATTTCATACAATAGCCTTTGTTGATTTAAAAGAAAAGAATCGTAAGATGTAAACAAATTTTTGGATTATTAACTTATATTTTAGTTAATAATCTTTTTTATTTTTCAACTACCCACTTAACTACCCATTGGGGAGTTTTTAAATAAATTATAATCAACTTTAATAAATTATATATTAAATTTTCCATTGAAAAATAAAAGAAAAATTTATAATTAAATTTAGGAGTACGTGATTTGAGTTTGCCCCCTGAAGGAGCCGAAAGGCTCCACTTTTTGTTTGTTTTATAAGGTTTAAAGCCTATTTAGTAATTTTAGGTACACAAATTTAGAAAAAGCTAATATTTTTTCTAACAAACTTACTGATAATTATCGTTTTGTTAGTGCACTTGTCAGAGTTATGAATTATTTATTTTTAATGTGTATAATACTGACAAATAGGAACTCTTATGCTATAATTTTATTAGTGGAGGTGCTAGAATGTCTGAAAGAGAATTAGATTCAAGTATAAATGATTATATTGAAGCAGAACCACCTAAAAACTATGTAAAACAATCACAGTGGGATATGGCTATTGGACTTCAAAAAGTAGATAGCTTAAAACCATCTAAGTATTTAGAAAAGTTATTACAAGAAAATGTAACAGGTGAAAAAACTATTTATGAAGTAGAAAAAGAATTAAAAGAGTATTACACAGAAAAAGAAAAAAATAATGATATTAATCATAATGAATTAGAATGTGATTTAGTTTCTACTAGAATAGTAGAGTTATTACAAGAAGATAACTTTGAATTATCTATAGATTATTTAAAATATGTTCATAAATATTTATTTCAAGATGTCTATGAATTTGCAGGAGAATTTAGAAAAGTAGATTTTTCTAAACATGAAAGAATTTTAAATAATGATTCAGTAGCTTATGGTGATCATAAGCTATTAGAACGATCACTAGATTACGATATAACACTTGAAAAAAATAAAAACTATAAAGAAATGAATATAGTTGATGTGATTAATAATATAACAGATTTTTCTAGTAGGATATGGCAAATACACCCATTTAGAGATGAGAATGAACCTTTAGGACAGCAAAAGACATACCTTCAAAAATACTTACAAAATAAGGGTTTTACTGATTTTGGTAAATCTTTTTTTTGAATGAATTTTACAATTTTAGTATAAAATGCTGATTTTTTTAAAATATACGATATAATTTAATTGGAGGGTGGTATTATGATATATATAACAGGTGATAAGCATGCTGATTTTTATGAGGTATGTTGTTTTTGCAAAAAAGAGAAAACAAATATATCCGATTTAATGATAATATTAGGTGATGCAGGAATAAATTATTTTAATGATCCAAGAGATTATAAATTAAAAAAAGAATTATCAGAGTGTAACATAACGTTTTTCTGTGTTCATGGAAATCATGAAGAACGACCTGAAAAAATAAAAACATATAAAACTAAAGAATTTCATAATGGTATAGTATATTACGAAGAAGAATATCCTAATATATTATTTGCCAAAGATGGAGAAGTATATAGTCTAAATAACAAAAGTGTCTTAGTAATAGGTGGAGCTTATTCTATAGACAAAGAATATAGAATAAAATATGGTTATTGTTGGTATGAAACTGAACAACCAAATGCTGATATAAAAAAAAGAGTATTTAAAGCAATTAAAAATAATAATAATGATATTGATATTGTATTGAGTCATACTTGTCCATATAAATATATGCCTCGAGAGGTATTTATGTCTGGGGTAGATCAATCAAAAGTTGATTATAGTACAGAAAAATTTTTAGATGAAGTTGAAAAAAAATTAAATTATAAAAAATGGTATTGTGGACATTACCATACAGAAAAACAAATAGATAAAATAGAGTTTATGTTTGGCAGAATTAAGGATTTTACTACAGGAGAATTTGTTCCAAAGTTAGGATATAATAATTATGAAATAATCAGAGATGCTTTTAGTAAAAAAGAAGCACAATTAGATAGTAGTAATCCTCACTGTCCAATATGTAATTCTAATGATATAGTTTTGCAAAAAGGTGATGGTTACAAAATATATGGGGATGATACCATTGCATTAATTTGTGAAGAATGTAAAAAGGTTTATGGATTTAATGATGTTAAATATAAACAAAATTATCCAAGAGATTTATAAGATTTAGACGAAATAGATTTGAAGAAAATCTATTTTTTTTATTGCCAAAACTAAAAAAAGGGGGAATTATAAATGACAAATAAAAATTATAGTGAGAGTACCATAAAAGTTGGTACTTTTTTTAGTGGTATTGGAGCACCAGAAAAAGCTTTTCAAAAATTAAAAGATGAAAAAATAATTAAGGATTATACATTAGAATTTTTTTCCGAAATAGACAAAAATGCAATCAAATCATTTTGTGCTATTCATAATATAGATGAATCATTAAATTTAGGTAGTATTACAGAAATAAAAGGAGAAAATTTACCTTATTGTGATATATGGATCGGTGGATTTCCATGCCAAGACATCAGCTGTGCTGGTAAAATGAAAGGATTTGATTTTAAGAGTTCTACTAGATCAAGTCTAGGTTGGGAAATGATAAGATTACTAAAAGAAGTAAAAGAGAAACCACACTATGTAATATTTGAAAATGTTGCTAATATTACTAGTAAGGCATTTAAATCCACACTAGATTTGTTTAAACAGGATTTAATTAGTTTAGGATATACATTATATGATAAAGTATTAAATGCTACCGATTATGGAGTACCGCAAACAAGAAAAAGATATTTTCTTGTTGCTATATTAGACAAGAATAAAAAATTTAGTTTTATAGAGGGCACAGAATGTGCAAAAACATTATTAGATTATTTAGAAAGAGAAATAGATGAAAAATATTATTTAACTACAAGTAAATATAAAATAGTTAATAATAAAATTATA
>OGOP01002231.1_pt1 | contig 12327 bp, 13 predicted proteins | sample 1552591 | NCBI WGS metagenome assembly OGOP01 (sample SAMEA2580120, study PRJEB22360) | human gut metagenome | biome: human gut; feature: human-associated habitat; material: faeces | place: Denmark | collected 2008/2010 | reverse complement strand
AAAAAAACTTGTTGATGAAAATCAGGCTAAAAAAGCTCATGATGATTTTAATTTTGAAGAAAACTTTGACACTACTTACAAAAAAGAAAATCCTGTTGAACACGCTATTATGGTAAAAGCTGCTGAAGCAGATGAAGATAGATTAGTAGGTTAAAAAATTTCTTTAAGGCACAAGTTTTATAGGCTTGTGCCTTTTTGTGTGTATAAAAATATTTTAGGGGTAAAAATGGAAAATAGTATTGCATTTATTAATGAAAAAACAAACAATTTTCAACCGGAAATTGGAATTATATTAGGATCAGGGCTTGGCGAATTAGCTGATGAGTACTGCGATATAGCAGTATCTTATAAAGATATTCCAAATTTTATTACCTCTACGGTACAAGGTCACAAAGGCAGACTTGTTTTTGCCAAAATTAATGGCAAAAATGTTGTAATGATGCAAGGTAGAAATCACTTTTACGAAGGACATTCTATGCAGGAAATTACATATCCCGTAAAAGTTTTAAAAGCATTGGGAGTCAAAACTCTTATTCTAACTAATGCAGCAGGTGCAGTAAATGAAAGCTACAAACCTGCAGACTTAATGCTTATTACAGATCATATCAATCACATGGGCTCAAACCCTCTTATTGGACCTAATGACAACACTTTAGGCGAAAGATTCCCTGATATGACAGAAGTTTACAAAAAACATTTAATAAAACTGGCAGAAAAATGTGCATTAGATTTAGGAATTACTTTGCAAGAAGGTGTTTATTGGGCAAATTCTGGACCAAGTTATGAAACTCCGGCAGAAATAAAAATGATTAGACGTCTCGGCGGAGATGCTGTCGGAATGTCAACTGTTCCGGAAGCGATTGTTGCTAACTACTGCGGACTAGATGTTTTAGGCATAAGCTGTATAACAAATGCCGCAAGTTCAGAAACAAGCGGAAAACTTTCTCATGAAGAAGTAATAGATTCTGCCAATAAAGCTAAAGCAAAATTTAAGTCATTGGTGCTTGAAGTGATTAAGGATTTGTAAAATTTATAATAAAAAATGGTGAGGAGATCATATTCCTCACCATTTCTTTATGTAATATTTTATTAACCAAAGATTTTTCCTATAACAAGCTTCCATAATGGAGGTTTTTTGGCTAGTTTTGGAGATATTTCTTCTAGTGCCCCACCAACTTTTATTGAAATTTACCATAATAATATTTCTCCTATGATTTTTTCTTACTTTTTGAAAATCGATTTCCCTTACTCTTTTATAAAAACATAAAAGCTGAAATTATTGACACAGCTCCCCGCATAGTATAAAGGTATTATAACTGGGTTTGAGGCTATTTTAAATTCATTAAATCAACATTGTAAGATTCTGAATAAGACGAAAATCTACGCTGGACACTAGATCTTCTGCCTTTTCAGAATGGCGATAATTGCTGCTATTGCAAATTAATATATTGAAATTTCGTAATTTCCGTTATCTATTTTAAAATGCATTCTGATTGTTTGAGCATTATACTCTGCCGGTGGCGCTGTGAATTTCGGAACACTCATTAACATATAATAAACAGCGTCATTTAATGCTTTATTTGAAGATTCTTGAGAAAATTTTCGATTAATCAACTTTCCTGTTTTGTCGACTGCAAACTGTACAGAACACTCTCCTGAACCAGAAATACTTCCAACAGCAAAATGAGCAAACAACGCAGAGCGAAGATTATTTTTATATCGCAACATTTCCGCGCTATTTGGATTATAAGTCATTTTTTTCGGTTCTTTATAAAGAGGTGCTTCATTCAACTTTTTCGGCTGTTGTACGGATGTTTTTGCTGCTTGAACCGGTTTAGTATTTTGAACCTGCTTTGTTTTTCGTGATTGAGTTTTCGGCTTTACAAGCTCATTATTTTTTTTTTGAACCTCTGCTTGAGAAATCTTTTTCCTTTCTACAGGGGTGAATGTCAATGGAACTTCTTGTCTTAATTTATCAAGCGGATTTTGCTGTTGAACCTGTTCTTGTCTCTGCCTTGATTTTGGCTGGTAAATCGGTGTATCATTCCAAATTTTATCAATATTTGGAATTGGTGTTGAAGTAGAAACAGGCTTTTGTTGAGTTGTTGATGATTTTTTAGCAGGAGTTTTGCCTATCGGAATTGCCCATACGATTATTGATAAAATTATACAAAGGGCGAAAAAGCCTCTTGAAACGAGTTCGGCTTTTTGTTCAAGAGTCAGTGTTCGTCTAGATTTAGTAGCTTTAAGTGATTGAGCGACCTGCTCATCTTCAATATAGTCGAATGTATTATTTCCACAGTCACAATATTCAACTTTTTCTTTATATTCAGCTTTGCATTCTTTACATATATACATAACAAAATTATCTTAGCATAAACATACTTAATGAATAAATTCCGGCAACGACTAACGCAATTAGTATCATAATCACCGTAATTGCCGTTTGTCTGATAATATCACATTTTGCCTGACGCATTTTAAAATAGAACGGAGTTTCTAAAACAATCAGTAAAATTACACAAAATATTTTAAACATTATTTTGCCCTTTTATAAATGATTTGTTCCAGCATAATAGTTTTGTGCATATGCGGTTTTACGACAGCGATAACCGTTGTACAAATTCCAAGGATTACGAGTGAAATTATTGTTATTGTTAGTATTTTAGTTGTATTCATTAGTATTTTACCCTTTCGTAATCTGAATAATCGTTAGGTGTTGAATATCTGTTTTGCGTCCCAATTAAGAACACACCCGTTACAACTGTTGAAGTTCTTTGTGTTCCACGAGGGAAGTTTAATATCGACTTTTTCTGTAATCTTGCAATTGCAGGTTTCACATTATTTCTTGCGACATTCATATAGTTTGGATTAGAACATTCAACCTTGATATTAGAAACATTGCCATATTTATCAACAACAAATGTAAACATAAACATTGTACCAAGTGGGGCGTAATCAATATCTGAATCATTCATAATTTGGTTTTGAAGATTGCTTCGCCACTTATTCCAGGCAATAATTTCTTCCTGCTCGGTCATATATGGATTTTTAAAATTACTACTTTGCTTTGGTGTAAAAGTTGTTTGATGATTTTGATTAACTTTTGGAGAAGGCGTTGGACGAGTTGTTTGCTGTTGCTCTTGAATTCCCTTCAAAATTTGGTTAACCATTTCCAAATCAGACATTTCATCATCATTATTCCGATTGGAAATTTGTTGCGTTTTAGGTCTAACATTTTTTATTTTAGAGCTATAAGGCGCAACATCTTCCGGCTGAATATACCTGACTTGATTGTTTTGAGTTTGGATATTCTGAGTAGAAACCGGTTGAGTCTCCGTACTTACCGTCTGTTGTATATTCTGAAAGTTTTGATTTTGAACAGTACTTTGAATATTTTGCGGTTCTACTGTAGCAGTCGTTGTCGTAACACTATCAGGTGTAAGCGTATCACTAATTCTTGTCAGCTTAAAATCAGCATCTTCAATAATCATAGGCTGATGTATTGATGGGTGCAATTTAACCGTACAAATAGTTACGATAATAAATGCAATTATTACTAAAACTTTCAATATATCCATAATTAGTCTTTATCTACTTTTGAAAGCAATTCATCGCACGCATAAATATCAAATTTAGTCTGGCTTAACATTAACGTTTCAGCAATCAACAATGCCGTTGGTACTAACGCTGCAACCAAACTCAAGAAAATACCTTGCATATCTCCGCCGATTTCCGTCATGAAATATGAAACGTTCATTGCAAATTCTATAAAAATAATTGCACAACCGATAGCAAGCGAGCGATTTTTTTCTGAATTTAACCGACGAACACCTTCAAGCCCATAAATTGTAACACCATGATGTTGATAGTCAGAAAAACCATCCTGTTTAATAACTTGCGAACCTTGAACTTTCTTTGTACAGAAAAATGCGTTTACAAAAGAAAAGAACGCAAAAATAATCATAAATGTAGCAAGAGTTAGGAATACAGGGCTTATTCTCAAACCTGAAATCCTTACCCAGCCGGCAGCTTCTGGGAAACACATTGCCAAAGTATTTGAAACACCATAAGCCAAAAATGGTGCTGTTAAAATTCCTACAATTGTCTCTCCAACAGATTTTAATTGAAGGTTGAACATTTTATCCTTAATGTACTGCAATTTAGAGTTGCTTAAACTATTTATATATCTTTCAATCCATTGCCTATAAGATTTAATTACCCCTTCAAAATCCTCTCTATACTCATATTTATCAAGCGTCATAGTCCATTCAGTACCATTACATTTGAAATATCCGCAAGAAATTGCAAGAACTGCCATAATACCAGAAAAGAAGAATGAAATAAAAATTGCAAATGTCATAAAATCATTTAAATTCATATAATAAACAAGGTTTACAACATAAATTCCAAGCACAAAAATCAATGAAAAAATCAACATGAAACTTTGACCGAGTTTAGCAGATTTTGACATTTCTTTTTGAATATTACTTTGCAAGTACAAATATATTCCTTGCTTCAATAACAAACAAATTCCATAAATCAATACTGTATACATTCCCCAAACTTTTATATTTGTCGGGAGATGTAAAAAATTTGCAGATTCTTTTATTTCAAGTCCCATAAGGTAATTTGATACCCCAAAAGCACAAATCATTGAACTAAAAAACATTGCAATATGCAAAAAAATGCTTGTTTTGGAATTAGTTGACAATTTTTGTTTTAAATCATTTATGTGGAAAGCAACTTGCTTAATAATTGCAACACGAGCATCCTCTAAATCTTCTTTTTGTTTTTCTAATTTAACCTTAGTCACAGCATTGACATCTTTGCCGTACAAACCTTTAATATCTTCTTCTGTCAAATCCTCTTTACCAATAGAAGTAATCGTTTTTACCGGTTTAGATGACGGAGCATCAGCAATAACTTTTACAGCCAAAAATTCTTCTGAATCGCCAAACATAATCTTGCAAATGTTAGTCACGTCAACTCTTTTGATAGGTTGACCTTTAAACAAAACCTTATCATTTTTGAAAGTATTGATAATAGAACATTTGTTTTCTGCAATTTTGTATTCCATCGTCAACAAAACATCGTAGCCGGTATTCAAAATAACATCGCAATTAGGATTTGTTCCGGCAGTTATTACATCTTTATTAAAAACTTTTTCGCCTTGTGAAGTTGTTATTACTATAGTCATTAATTATCCTCTCAAATTCTATCTTCCGATTGCGTGAAGAAATTTTCTTATAGACTTGTCAATATTTTCTTTAGGTGCAACAATCAAATGATTTTCACCTAAAACCGGAGTCAATTTTTCCTTTACCAAATCAAGCTTGGCAGGATGTGCATCCAAAAACATCATAGAAATATCCGGTGCATATTTTTTTACATTCTGAACATTGCTTGGTAATGTATTCCAGTTGATTTGTTTTTCTATAGCTCCTTCATTTTCAAGATCGCCAATCACAACAATTGCAGGCACATAGCCTTCTTTTTTCATTGTCAAAGCGTGAGAAAAAGCTTTCTTAATTCCTACTCCATATGCCGTTCCATAATCTTTTTGGTCGTATTTTGTAAAAGCATCCATTGATTTTGTAATTGTACTCCCATTCATAGGACTACCTTCATAAATTAAATAAGCATCTTCAGAAACTCTCAAAATCTTAATCTGGTCCTCAGGGTCAAGCAAATTACAGATTTGTCGCAATGTTTTTTTCTGTTCCGGCAACTGTTTTTGGTTTGAAGCAGATGAATCAATTAGAAAAATAACTGCAGACGGATGAAAATCGTCAACTTTAATTTGTCTTAATCCTGCCCATACGAATTTTATTGCTATTGACAATACAAGTATAATTAATCCTAAAGTTACTAATCTTTTATTTAATTTCATCTTTCCACCCATTGCAATATATTTATAAGAACAATATAGCATATTTTTAGGGTTTTAGCAAGATTGAGAAAAGAAGATTAGGTGTAAAAATGCATAGAAGCATAGTTCGTTGGATAAAAAAATTTTATTATATTAACCCAAATAACATTTTTAACATTACAATGTCGTCGCATTTAATGGTTCTGATAATTTTAATTCTATTGTAGTTCCATCCGGAATTTGAACTTCTTCACCATGCTGCATTGATCCTCTCAGTCCACCGCCGGCAGCTCCTAATCCTCCGAAAATAAGCATATTTCTACCCCAGTCATCACTTCCTCCCCCAAGAGCAGTAAGAGCAGCTCCAACTAGCATACTGCCAAGTGCCCCAACAACTACATCTCTAGTCATTTTCTTTGCTCGCTCACTTTTTGATTTAAGATAGACTTTCTCTGTAGAAATCATTATTTGCGAACCTTCAGGAGTCAAAATCTCATTGAATGCGAGTTCTATAACTCCGCTTCCATAGGCAAAACCAGCATTTTGAGCATCTGTTGCAGTCCCATAAACAAGACTGCCTGCCGGCGCAATAAGCTTACCGTTATATCGCAAATCATTTGTTAAACGCACAGTAAGCCTGTCATTTTTTTCTAAACTACCAGAACTTATACCAGAATCAAACGTAACCTGAAAAGATGTACCTGCTGGAATATTCACAATATACCCGTTTAGAGGTTGAGTTTTAGTTTGTGTATATGTATTATTTTGAATCTCGTCCAGCAATGTTGGTGGATTTTGATGTATTAGCTGATTATTTTTAATCTCTGTTCGATTTCGTTTTTTAGTAAAATCAATTGGCGTTGCATTGTTTATAGATTGATTTTTTTGTCTATCAAATTCTGCCTGTGCTTCATCAGAAAAATCGTATTCTGCAAACACCGGTAATGCAAGGATTTGAAAACATATTATAAGTACCAAAATCTTTTTCATTATATTTACATTATAATATATTCTTGAATTATTACAATATCCTTGTTATAATTTGTGAACAAGGAGAGATTATGGAAAAAATATTAGAATTATTAGCTGTTGTAATTAGTGCATATATTATCGGTTCAATTCCGACTGGATATATTATTGTAAGAGCATTTACAGGTCAAGATATCAGAACAATTGGTTCTGGATCAACCGGCGCTACGAACGTTAAACGTGTAATGGGTAAAAAATGGTTCTTTATTACATTGCTTTTAGATGCTTTCAAAGGGGCTTTACCTGTAATTTTGGCATCTTTGTTTGCAAAATCTTTTACCGGAATTGGTTTATTACCTGTATTAGCAGCAATTGCCGTAATCTTAGGACACAGTAAATCAATTTTCTTGAAATTTACCGGTGGAAAATCTGTAGCATCTGGAGTTGGAACTATTTTAGCATTAAATTGGCAAGTTGGATTGATTATTGCAGGAATTTGGGCAGTAATCACTTTCTTTTCAAGATATGTTTCTTTAGGTTCAATTATTGCACTTGCGTTGTCTCCATTTATTATGTGGGCATTTCACGCACCAATTGCTTATATCGGATACTGTGCATTGGGAGCTGTTTATATAATTTGGTTACATAGAGCAAATATACAGCGACTTATTAAAGGTGAAGAAAACAGGGTGAGATAATGGATTTTACAGTACTTTTAATCGGACTGTGCGTAGTTATTGTTTTATTTATCGTTGGGAAAATTTTTGCAATATTGACAAAAGTATTTTTTATAATCCTTCTTGTTGTTGCAATCGCAGTCGGTATTTTCTTTTGGCAAAACAATAATAACGAAAATACTAACAAAACGAGTTATTGCATAGAACAAACATTTATAAACTAATGATATTGAGCTAAGAATTCAATCCAGTTTACATTTTTACAGATGCAGACTATGCCTTTACGCATCTTTGCTTATAATTACTTCTTGTTTTTATTACCCTATGATGCAACTTTTTCGTTTTTTTGTGCGACTTCGTAGGTTTTGATTGAGCGCTTACCAGTTAAACGTTTCATAAAGTTATAATATTTTTTAGTGAAGCCTGTTGCTTTTTCTTGTTTTTCTTCAATTGCAAGAAGTTGATCTCTAGAGTGTGTGCCTACAGGAACACCAACTGATTTTCTTGTCAACCATTCACCGATTGTTGTATTTGTCAATGTAATCCAGCTCATTCCGAACAATGATTTGTGATACTGTTTACTGAACGTGCTATTGAACAGATCAATCAACAAGGTTTGATAGAACAATCTTGAACCTTCCTGAACAAATCTTTCTTTAAACTTGGTTTTTGCACCTTCAACATCATTACCATTTGATTTCAACATAACCATGTTATAGTTATCTGTCATCAAGAACCAGATTGTTGCAGCTAGTGCTGCCGTTTTTGCAAGGTTTGAAAGTTCACTGTTTGAAACATTTGACATTGTATCTACATTGAAAGCTTTCAAGATATTATCTGTAACATAGTCGTGGAATTGTTTTTTATCAACTTTACCGGCAGAATATTTTTCAGCCATATTTCCAATATTGTCGACACTTTTGGCAAGTGCAGAAATTTCTGAAGTTGCTTTAGATGCTTTTTTAGCGCCACTTTTTGTTATTGTTTGAATAGCATCATCAACCATTTTGTAAGGTAATGAACCATATTTCCATATGAATTTAAACGGAGCTAGTACAAAGTTTACAGCCGGTTTGATTTTTTTATCTTTTTTCCCGAGACTTATTGAGCCATCAGAATTTTTCGCTGTTTCTGCAACTTTCTTATATTTTTCGGCAAGAGCGGTAAATCCGTTTTCTTCCAACACTTTCGTAATATTGTCAAATTTTTCTTTAGGAATTTTATAATCTTCAATTTGAGTCAATTTATTGTAATGGTTTTTAAAGTAACCAGAGAATGATTTCCAAGCATCGTCAACCGCATCAATTTTTCTTGCACCTTTTATTGCAAAACCTCCAACAATAATCGTACCAACTGCTTTCATAATTGTGTTCAATGAAAGCAACGGTTTTTGCACTTTTTCCTTATCTGCTTTTTGAGTATTTGCTTTATTTTCGGATGCTTTGAATGATACATCCGGTTTAATATTAGCTTCCGGCGCATTGTTTTTAGAATTTTCTTTGCGAGCTTCTTCCGGAGTTAATCTAGTAATATGTTTTCCGTTAATTACACGTGAAAATGCTTCTGTTGTAAGGGTTGTCAATGCTGTCATTAACATAATACCCATTTTGGAGTTATTAATATATTTGTTTAAAGCACCTAATGTAACAAGGGTAATATATGCGTTAAACCCAATTCTTGCCATTTCCTGTTTGAAACGAACTTTTTGTTCATGAGTTGCAGAATTTTTATCATCATCCATCATTCTTGACAAGTTGTAAGCATCGTTTGCAAGGAAAATTGCAGGTGGCAAACCTGAAACAAGTCTATTTAAAGAACGTTCGTGCTTGGTATCGTAGTTACCGGTTTTAGGATCAAACATTTTTACAGAACGTTCAAACATTGCAGCAGATTTTTCGGCATCTGTTTTCCCTTCAAGCCCTTTCATAGTCTCAAAAAGACCACGCAAAGAGTTTGTTTGCGAATCAACTTTTGAACGCTGTCTGATGTTTTTGAACATCGGTTTTTGCAATGTATTTTGAGCCCAATTTTTGAACGGCTTAATTTTGCCAATTAACTCAACTGTACCATTTAAAATATCAGCCGGCAAAACTTTTACAGGATAAATTAAACCGTCCCAAATTAATTGAGGAATTGTTTTTTTACGAAAAGTAATTGTGTCACCGTCTATTTTAACCATTTCGTTAGTCAAATCAGATTTTTTAACGTGGTCTAACAATTCTTTTCCAATAGATGTTTGAGTAGGATTACCTTTACTGTCTTTCGCAATTCCCATATACTTTTGAGAGAATTCTTGGAACTCTTTTATGCTGTATTTACCAGCCTCTTTATATCTGGGAGCAAATCTCAAAGCCAAGCCTGTCGCCAAAAGAGCGCCAACTGTATAAAGAAGTGGTTTCATTTTATCATCTTTTTTAGGAGATCTTTTAGCTGGTTGTTGAGCTGTTTTTTGTACTGTGTCAGCTCCGCTAAAAGAAAGACCTTTAAAAGATAAATCGTTTAGATTACTTTTTAAAGGTCTCTCATTTATTTGATTTTTTAAGGACATGAACTCGGAAGAAAGAGGAACACGATTTGGAGATGACTCTCCGTAACTTTTATGTCGTTGTTTTATTGTATCGTACGTTAAATTTTTTCCTACTATCATATTTCAGTCCTTCCCGACATGTATTTTTTACTGAACAAAAAATTTTGACAAGTGCATGCGAATGAAAAATTTACAATATTTCATAATTTAACAAAAAAAATACTACTCTTTAAATTTCCCACTTGCGGAAGATTTTGCTCTCATGCAAAACTACAAACTAAAATTAAAATTCAAAATAATAACCAATTCTTCATTAAAGAAATTACTTGGGAAAGGCTTAAATGGGGCTGCTGCACGAATTGCAGAACCTGCGTTATCATCCAAAGCTTTTATTTTTGATGATTTTAAAATTCTACATTTTTTTACGTTACCGTTTCTATCAAGAGTTAATGCCATTTGGACAAGCAAATCCTTTTGACCTTTAGCTAAAATATCAATTTGTTTTCTTGGTGGAACTTTCCAACTTTTTATAACCTTTTCCTGAACTTCTTTTACATATGGAGCATAATCAACATATTTGCCATCTGGACTAAAAACAAAAGATTCTACGTCAGATACAAAAATTTGGACAGCATGAAGCTTTCCTGACGGATAATCATAAATAATTCGAGATTTCATCAACTCCGGACGCCTAAAAGATACAAACTTTAATTCGTTTGAATCTGTGTTATAAATCAATTCCGCATTACCATTCTTCACGTAATAATAAGACTTGTTCTGCGTACCATCATCTTTCACAAGCGTAAAATCGTGATAATATTTCGGATATTTATTAGTTTTAATTTGCGTTTTAATCTTGCTAAAAATTATCGCAAGAGTTTCGTTAACCTGTTCATAGCTTTTACTTTGCGACGGTTGTAAAAAATCAGGTTCAATTTTTATATAAGCCGACGCCAAGGCGCTTGAAGCCATTATTAACATTGATAAGCACAATATAACTAACTTTTTCATAATGTATCCCATAACAATAATAACACAAACATTAAAATAGTAAAGTTTTGTAAAACTATGCCCCAAAACATTAAAGTTTTCTATAAAAAATTCCGTTATAAAAAATGTCAAAGAAATCTTGACATTAGGGTGAAAAACATTAATAAGGAGTAGAAAGTAAAAAAATACGAGAGGATATGGGATGACATCAATCAGTTCTATTAACAGTTTACAAGCTGGGGCGATTTCAACCTATAAAACAGAAGAATTAAGTTCAACAACAAAACTTAAATTAGAAGCTTTGGGAATAGATCCTTCAACGGTGACAACCGAAGCACAGGCACAGACACTTATTGCGCAGGCGGAGGCTGCGAAACAACAAAACAATGCGGGACAGCAACAACAAGGAGGTAATTCATCAGAGCAAGAGCTTTTATCGGAAGCAAAAAACCTTGCAACAGAAGTTGGCGTAACAGTATCATCTAATGATTCGCTGGATGACATTGTTGACAACATCTCAAAGGAAATTCAGGTTATGCTGAATTCCGGCGACCAGTCAAAAATATCATCAGCCCAAAGTTATCAGGCGCAACTGGCAAGTATTTCCGGAAGAGCAGAGGCTATCCAGTCAACACAACAGAATATTTTTAATGCAATGGATATGATTTCCGTAAGCAAATATGCTTTGGGCTTATAGGGAAGAGTTTTCAGAAAAACTTTAATTAGATAAAAATTTTGAAGGGCTTTCAATTAATTGAAAGCCTTTTTGTGTGTACTACGTACATAGTCCTCTGCACCAATATTCATACCTACTTCAGATATTGGCATATAGTTTTACGTACGTAGTCCCCTGCACCAATATTCATACCTACTTCAAATATTGATAGTAATTTTAACAGCATAGCACCTAAGCTTTCGTGATAAAATCTACTTTTCTTCCAACCTTCTTATTACTTTACAAGGATTGCCAACAGCAACAACATTTGAGGGAATATCTTTTGTCACAACACTACCACCACCAATTACAACATTATCACCAATTGTAACTCTGGGCATTACTGATACATGTCCGCCAAACCAAACATTATTACCAACTTTTATTGGATATGCATATTCCAAACCAGCATTTCTATCATCTTTATCTAACGGATGCCCAGCAGTATAAAAACCGCATTGAGGAGCAATAAAAACATTATCACCAAAAATTATTTTAGCAGGATCAAGCATTACACAATCGTGATTTGCATAAAAATTCTCTCCAACCTCAATATTATAGCCATAATCGCACCAAA
>OGOP01002228.1_pt1 | contig 12338 bp, 8 predicted proteins | sample 1552591 | NCBI WGS metagenome assembly OGOP01 (sample SAMEA2580120, study PRJEB22360) | human gut metagenome | biome: human gut; feature: human-associated habitat; material: faeces | place: Denmark | collected 2008/2010 | reverse complement strand
GTATGAAATCCCATCAGCATAAATCCTGAATACTGTGGCTATATTTCAGTCTATAGGGCTGGATGACGCTACAAGAATCTAAGGAATCCCACGGTTTTAACCGTGGGAGTATGTCAAATTTCATTTAGTTCTTCTAAAAATCTGCTTGGAAACTTTTCCTTTCCAGAGGCTTCACTGACACAGTACAAATGAAGATGTTCCTTTGCTCGTGTAATGCCAACATAAAAAAGTCGGCGCTCCTCCTCAAGATCGGCATCAACAGCAGCACGAGCGTGAGGAATATTGTCTTCATTTATATCAGGAATGAAAACAATCGGATACTCTAATCCCTTTGCACAGTGAAGTGTGCAAAGACAGACACCGCTTTCATTATTTGCATCCTTTGAAGCAGGGCTTTTTGCCTGCTTTTGCAGTTCCTCTGTATAAGTGTCGATATAAGTAAACCACTCGGCAAAGGTGCGGCATGACTGGCTGCTTTCGTGAACGGCATTTAGCACATCAAGAAGTTCCTGTTCATTAATGTGATGCTCCTTAGCATAGTCTTTTAGATAATCCTGATACTTCATTGCATTGGACAGATAGTGAATTGCAGCATAGGGCGACATGCGTTTCATGATCGAAAGATCATATTCAAGACGGTCAAGGCGCTCAAGCATCCAGTCCTTATCCTGATAATATGCTTTTAATTGTGCTACGCTGATATCAGATGTAAAAGGCGCAAGAGCCTCACGCTTAATATATCGGTTAGGGCGATTCATAATGCGAAGCCAGTTCGCCCTTGTGTTTCCAGTACCAGAGACAAGGCGAAGATAAGCAATTATATCAAGTGAAATCCAATGGGCAAAAAGATTCGGTATGGCATCCTTCATGTGAAATGGTATTCCGCCTTTCATAAGCGCATCCATAACAAAGCGGATTCCAAGATTAGTACGAAATAAAATTGCCATTTGCTCATAAGCATAGCCTTGTGCATGATAATCGCGAAGCTGAGCTGTCAGATATTTGTTTTGTTCAGCAGGATCACGGCAGGGCTTTAACAGGACAGGGAAGGCTGCCTGATGAGAAGCACGGATTTTTTTTGGAAAACGAGCCGTGTTATGCACGATTAAATGATTGGCAGCTGCCACAATGTAGGCATCTGAGCGATAATTTATATCAAGCAGGATGCGGATGGCATTTGGATAATCCTTCTCAAAACCAAGCATGATCTCAGGCCTTGCACCGCGAAAGCGATAAATTGACTGATCATCATCGCCAACGATAAAAAGATTATTTTTCGGTGCAGCGAGCAATTGAATTGTTTTATACTGCACAAGATTTATATCCTGAAACTCATCAATTAGAATGTACGAAAAGCGTTGGCGCCAGGCATCTAAAATATCACGCCGTTTAGACAAAAGGTCATAGGTCATTGTCAAAATATCATCAAAATCGACTTTGTTAGCCTGACGAAGCTTTTTTTCATAAAGGCGGTAAACACGGCGAAACACATTTTCAGGGCAGCTTTTTGCATAGTAATAGTCAAGTGACAGACAGTTGCTTTTGACAGCAGAGATCTCTCCGAGCAGGTTAGAGGCAAGCTCATTAAAATCAGGTGCGTCCATATCAAGTTCATCGATGATACTCTCAATCATTTTATACTGTTCCTTTTGAGTCAAAATGTTGGAGGCATCATATTGGTAAGCATGCTTTAAAATGCGGTAGAAAACAGAGTGAAAAGTGCCAAAAGTAACGCCCGTGGAGCGTGCTGCATCCAAACGGGCGTTTCTCTTCTGGTAAAGGGTAAAAAAACGGCTCTGCATTTCTTGTGCCGCAGCTCTTGTAAAGGTGATAACAAGAATACGGGATCCCGGAATATTATAGCGCTCAAGGAGCGTCACGATCCTGTTTGTGATCACAGTTGTCTTGCCGGAGCCAGGTCCTGCAAGAACAAGAGCGGGGCCATCTTTATGCGCGATGGCCTGCGTCTGGGTATCAGAAAAAGCCATGAAAAACCTCTTTTAAAAAAATTAATGCCTACGAATTGCTCCGTTACTTTGTAACTCTAGCAATTCTAAAAACATTCGGATTCGCTGATTTTCTTCAAAAATCGCTGCATCCTCATGTTTTTGCGGGTCTCAAGCTCAAAATCTTCATCGTGCAAGCACGATCAGCTTTTGAGTTTGGACCCTTGGCATCATATTTACACGTTGAAACGGAACAAAATGACATCGCCATCCTGAACCACATAGTCTTTTCCTTCAAGACGAACAAGACCTTTTTCTCTTGCGGTTACGTAGGACTGGCAGTCCATAAGATCCTGATAGCTTACAACCTCTGCGCGGATGAAGCCTCTCTCAAAATCAGAGTGAATCTTTCCGGCAGCCTGTGGTGCCTTAGTTCCCTTTGTGATGGTCCAAGCTCTTGTCTCATCAGCACCAGATGTCAGATAGCTGATCAGACCAAGCAGAGAATAGCTTGCAGAAATCAGCTTGTCAAGACCAGATTTTTCAAGACCAAGATCCTCTAAGAACATCTTCTTTTCGTCATCGTCAAGCTCAGAAATTTCAGCTTCGATCTCAGCACAGATAACAAATACCTCACTGCCTTCCTTAGCAGCAAACTCGCGTACAGCTGCAACGTGAGGATTGGAAGCACCGTCATCAGCCAAATCACTTTCAGATACATTTGCAGCATAGATAACAGGCTTGCTTGTTAAAAGATTTAAGCTTGCGATAAAAGCAGCCTCATCCTCATCATCCGGCTCAACAGTCTTAGCCTGACGGCCCTCTGTTAAAGCATCCATCAGCTTCTTTAAGGTAACAAGCTCCTTTGCAAGACTCTTATCATTCATAGCACTTCTTGTTGTCTTTGCAATACGGCGCTCAAGAACTTCCTGATCAGCAAAAATCAGCTCAAGCTCGATAGTTTCAATATCATCAACTGGATCAATATGACCATTTACATGGATGATATTAGAGTTTTCAAAGCAACGTACAACATGTACAATTGCGTCAACCTCGCGGATATTTGCAAGGAACTGGTTTCCAAGACCCTCACCCTTAGATGCGCCCTTTACAAGACCGGCGATATCAACAAACTCAACAACTGCCGGTGTAACCTTTGCGGAGTGATACAGCTCACCTAAATTTTTAATACGCTCATCCGGAACTGGAACAATACCAACATTTGGGTCAATGGTACAGAACGGATAGTTTGCAGATTCCGCACCTGCCTTTGTCAAAGAGTTAAATAAAGTACTCTTGCCGACATTCGGCAAGCCTACGATTCCTAATTTCATAGTAAAAATCCTTCCTGTCTGGTCATGTAGTACATGTGACCAGTAACATTTTTAATTCTAGCATATAAAAAAAAGAAATACAACCGTTTCTGTCGGAAGAAATTCTGAAAAAAGTATTGTCATTTTTAATAAACTAATATAAAATAGATTTCATAATCAGAGATAGCATTTTGCCGTTTTTGATAAATAATATAGCAGAAATGACGGGAAGAAAAAATGGTTCTTATGACGAAAGACAGGAGCCGTGTTTTTTGCCGTGCTTTTTTAACAAATACAGTTAGTGACCATGCACAAAAAAGTGAGTGGTTAATTTTAATACACAGCGAAAAAAAAGGAGTAACATGGAATTTGTTCATAAATCAATATTGCTGGATGAGGTGATAGAAAACCTAAACATCCGCGAGGATGGATGTTATGTAGATGGAACGCTCGGCGGTGCCGGCCATTCCTATCAGATCTGTACGCATCTGGGAGAGAAAGGAAGACTTGTCGGAATAGATCAGGATGCGGATGCTATACAGGCAGCGACAAAGCGTCTTGAACCATATAAAGACAAGGTAAGCATCGTAAGAAGCAACTATGTAAATTTTGACAATGTTTTAGATGAGCTTGGAATTGATAAGGTAAACGGAATACTCCTTGATCTTGGAGTTTCTTCTTATCAGCTTGATGAGGCTTCACGTGGCTTTACATACCGCGAGGACGTGCCGCTTGATATGCGTATGGATCAGAGAAATCCAAAGACAGCGGCTGATATTGTCAATGAGTACAGCGAGATGGAGCTGTATCGCATGATACGCGATTACGGAGAAGACCGCTTCGCAAAAAATATTGCAAAGCACATTGTTCGCGCACGCGAGAAAAAGCCAATTGAGACTACTGGTGAGCTGTGTGAGATAATTAAGGCAGCAATTCCAGCTAAAATGCGTGCCGGTACAGGTCATCCGGCAAAGCAGACATTTCAGGCGCTTCGCATTGAATTAAATCATGAGCTTGATGTGCTGACACAATCAATTGACGGTATGATTGACCGTTTAGCACCGGGTGGACGTCTTTGTATTATTACATTCCACTCGCTGGAAGATCGAATTGTAAAAACGAGATTTCGCACGAATGAAAATCCATGCATCTGTCCGCCGGGCTTTCCTGTCTGTGTGTGCGGACGCATTTCAAAGGGAAAGGTGATTACAAGAAAACCAATTATTCCTTCAGAGCAGGAGATGGAGGAAAATAGCCGTTCAAAGAGCGCGAAGCTTCGTGTTTTCGAAAAGGCATAAAAAAGGTAGAAAGGACTGGAGTCATGCAGGAAGGGGAACCGAAAAATGGATACCGCGAGCAGGAAGCCGCAGGCGGAACCTATGCGCCAAAAAAAGTGCCAGAGCTTGAAAGACAGCGCCAGGCACGTATTAAAAGACTCCAGGAACTGGAGCGTCAGCAGATAGAACTGCATAAACAGCGAATTATAAATGGCACACTGAGCAGGCGTTATAATGCAAGAGCATATGATGGACTGACTGCCATAGTCGCTTTTTTGACGGCAGTATTGCTGCTTTGGTCAGCAATAGGCTATGTGGGGAGGAATGCACAATTAAATGCAAGTAATAAAAAGGTGGCATCGCTCAAGGAGACTTATCAAGAGCTGCAGACGGATAATGATAACCGTGAGGCACTTTTATATGCTTCTGTCGATGCAAAACAGATTTACCAGATCGCGACACAGAGGCTTGGCATGAGCTACCCTGAAAAGCATCAGGTAATCACCTATCATAAAACAGAGAGTGGGTACGTTGCACAATATGAAGACATTCCGCAGTGATGAGAATCAAATAAAAAATAAGACAAAGACAACGCAGTCAGCCGATAAAAAACGTAATGTAAAGAAAAAAAAACCTGCAAAAAAGATTTACAGAACTAATGCAAAGAAGGATACGGGCAAGCTTGCAAACCGTATAAACAGCAGAATGAGACTTGTAGCAGGTTTAGTTGCATTTTGTATGGCTGCTCTTGTCGTTTACATTGGTATACGCGCTGCACTTACAAATGAAGTGTATGAGCGAAAGGCACTTAGCCAGATGAATTACAGCAGCTCAACTTTAGTTGCAAAGTCTGGCGAAATTTATGACACAAATATGACGCCAATTGCAGTCAGCAACCGTGTTTATATTTTGATTATTGATCCAAAGGTAATCATGGAAACAGAGGCAATTGAGGGGCGAAAGGGAACGCTTGAAACAACTGTTAAGGCGATTGCGCAGTGTTTTGACTTAGACGAAGCTGCGCTTACCGATACAATTACCCAGTCAGCCGATAAAAATTATATTCGTTATGTGCCAGAAGGCTGGACAAGCAAAAAATATCTTGTTACAGAAAGCCAAAAGGAAGCATTCGATGCGCTTGAAGAAAAGGTAAACAGCACAGAAAAAAAGAAAGAAACAAAAACAACAGAAGCCCAAAGTGTGCAGGAAACAGAAGGCACCTCATCTGCAGATGAGGAGTTTGAAAGCCCTGAGGGTGCTAAGATTGTAGGTGTTTGGTTTGAGACAGAATACCAGCGCTATTATCCATATGGCAATTTAGCAAGCAAGGTTATCGGCTTTACGACAAAGGACAGCTCTGAGGGTATTTGGGGACTAGAGCGCTACTACAATGAAGAGCTTCGCGGAACAAATGGCAGAAGCTATAGCTATATTGACAGCAGCAAAAATCTGATCCGCGATGTGATTGAGCCAACTGATGGCTACTCACTTGTCTCAACGATTGATATGAACCTGACAAAGATACTCAGTGATACAGCCTCAGAGTGGTTTTATGAGACTGATGAAAACGGAGAAAGGGTTCGTACGGCAAAAAGCTACAGTATTCTTGCAATGGATCCGAATACAGGTGCTATAAAAGCAATGGTTACGGACACAGATTATGATCTGAATAATCCAAATGATCTTTCTGCATTCTACACTGATGAGGAGCTGGCTGCATTTGCAGATAATGAAGTAAAATCAGAAGAGTATGAAAAGTATCTGGAAAAGGAGCAGGAAAAGTTAAAGGAACAGGCCGAAGCCTCAAAGGAGAAAGCTGCTGATGATTCTTCTAATACACAGGATATAATAGAGATTGCAACGGCATCTCCGTATGCAGCATATTTGAATGAAAAGGGAGAGTGGGATCATAGCACTTATCCTACAACAACAGATGTACAAAATGAGATTTGGCGAAATGGTATCATCAGTAACTCCTTTGAGCCAGGTTCTACTGGAAAGGTTCTTACATATGCAGCAGCGATTGAGGAAGGACTGATTACAGAAGATACGCAGTTTGATGACACTCATGGCTACTTAGACATTGGACGAACAATGGTAAAATGCCATAACTACGCGATAGGCGGCTGTGGTATTATTGATGCAAAGGAAGCCGTTGCGCAGTCTTGCAACGTTGCCTTTATGGAAATCGGAAAGCTTCTTGGACCAGAGCTTTTTGTTAAGTATCAGCAGCTTCATAATTTTGGTCAGAAGACAGGAATAGATCTTCCAGGTGAGGCTAGCTGTGAAGGACTTTTATATACAGCAGATCAGCTAGGAGAGATTGAGCTTGCGACAAGCGCATTTGGTCAGTGCTACAACGTTACCATGATTCAGATGGCAGCATCATTTTGTGCTGATATAAATGGCGGCTATTACTACAAGCCATATACCGTTGAGAGTATTCTTGATCAGGACGGCAATGTAGTAGAGTCTGTTAAGCCTACACTAGTGCGTCAGATTATAAGTGAGGAGACAAGTGCAACAGTGCGCCATGCACTTGAGTATGCTGTTACAAATGGAACTGTTTATGGTGTGCAGGTTGCAGACAAAGAAAATGGTGTCAAGATGGATGGCTATGATTTTGGCGGAAAGACAGGAACTGCTCAGAAGCTTCCGCGTTCAGAAGATAAATATGTCATTTCCCTGATTTCAGCAGCACCTATGAGTTCACCGCAGCTTGTGCTTTATGTTGTAGTTGATGAGTATGAAGGAAACGACGAAGACGGAAGTGCACCTGTACAGTATTTATCAGGACGTTTGTGGTATGCAATCAAGGATTACATCGGACTTTATTCTGAGTTAGATGCAGATGTAAACGAGTATGATTGGCAGAGTGTTTCTCCATCAGATGACAGTATGTCAGGAGAGTCACTCTTTACAGATTCAGAAGGAGATGATGCAGCTCTTCCAGTGCCTCCGGCAGTGGTTGCGCAGGAGCAAACAGATGCAGCAGCAGAAAATCCAGATGAAAATATCATTGATCCTGAGGCTGCAATTGCAGATCCGGCAGACGCAAACGCAGCGCCAGATTCAAACGATGTCATAGATCTTCCGGCTCAGCCAGATGTACAGCCAGCGGCAGATGCAAATGCACAGTAAAAAAATAAAAAGAATCTTGAAATTTACAAAAGAATTTCAGGATTCTTTTTTTTATCGTCTGCCGCATATAGATAAATTAAGAAAACAGCAAAAACAAAGTAAAGGTAAGTCGGTGAAAATGGTCACGCAAGTTTTGAAAAAAGAGGCAGGAAACATGCTGCCGCGCCCGGTACGCACAATGCATAGAAGGGGAATACTTAGAATTGCATTGGTGCTTGTTACAACATTGATCTTATTATGTGTGCGCCTAGGCGATTTGATGCTTGCAAAGTCAGAGCATTATAAAGAACTCGCATATGATCTTCATACAAGAGAGCGACAGCTAAAGGCAATGCGCGGTGAGATACAGGATAGAAATGGTAAGGTGCTTGCAGCAAACCGCACAGTCTGCACAATTTCTGTGATTCACAGTCAGATTAAGGATGCTGATGAAGTTGTGTCGGCGCTGTCAGAAACATTAAAAATGCAGCCAAAAGACGTGCAAAAAAAGGTAGAAAAAATCACGGCAAGAGAAATTATAAAGACAAATGTAGAAAAGAAAGTCGGTGATGCTATAAGAGAGATGGATCTTGCCGGTGTGAAGGTGGACGAAGATTATAAGCGTTACTATCCGTTTGGAAGTTTAGCTTCCAAGGTGCTTGGCTTTACAGGTGCTGATAATCAGGGCATTATCGGTCTGGAAGTATCATATGATGAGGTGCTTAAAGGAATTGGAGGCAGCATTTTGACATATACTGATGCAGCGGGAATTGAATTAAAAAATACAGCTGAGCAGCGTGTTGAGCCAATTGCCGGAAATACACTTCGTCTGACAATGGATTGGAATATCCAAAGCTTTGTAACTCAGGTATGCTTGGAGCTGATGGAAGAAAAGCAGGCAAATGAGGTTTCCTGCATAGTCATGAATCCACAGAATGGTGAGATTTATGCTATGGCAAATGTTCCAGAATTTGATTTGAATCGTCCGTTTGAGCTTCCAGAGGGTACTACATGTGAGAGTGAAGAAATGAGACAGGATTTATTAAATAAGATGTGGAGAAATGCCAATGTAAGCGATACATATGAGCCAGGTTCAACATTTAAGACTGTCACGGCAGCGGCAGCACTAGAAGCTGGTGTTGTAACTTTTAAGGATACATTTTCATGTCCTGGATTTTATATTGTGGAGGACAGACGTATTCGATGTCATAAGGTGAGTGGCCATGGCAGTGAAACATTTTTGCAGGGAATTCAAAATTCCTGCAATCCTGTCTTTATTCAGGTCGGTCTTCGGTTAGGTGCAGAGCGTTTTTACTCATATTTTGAACAGTTCGAGCTTCTTGAAAAAACAGGGATTGATTTGCCCGGAGAAGCACGCACAATCATGCATGACCCTAAAAAAATCGGTGAGGTAGAGCTTGCGACCATTTCGTTTGGACAGTCATTTCAGCTGACGACACTTCGCCTTCTTACGACTATAAGTTCATTTGTAAATGGCGGTCACACTGTTGTGCCGCATTTTGGAATGGCAATCAGTTCATTTGACGGCACAAGCACACAAAAAATTGCTTATCCGCAGGGTACACAGGTACTTGATGAAGCAGTCAGCGCACAGATGCGTGAATGTTTAGAGAGTGTTGTGGCAGAGGGCGGCGGCAATAAGGCATACATAGAAGGTTATCGCATAGGAGGAAAGACGGCGACATCAGAAAAGCTTCCGCGCGGAACTGGAAAATATATTAGCTCATTTGTAGGCTTTGCCCCGGCAGATGATCCGCAGGTTATTATTATCATGACAGTTGATGAACCACAGGGTATTTATTATGGAGGCACAATTGTAGCGCCAAAGGTGAAAAAGATTTTTGAAAACATATTGCCATATCTTAATTTATAGTGATATACTCACCGTGAGTAAAGATTTCCTATGGTGAAGCAATTTACGAAAAGCGGTTCTACGATTGTTGCCGAAAGGTAATTCATCTTACCGCTAGGCACTGTGGGACAGAAAGGTGAAAACATTATGAAAAATAAGGTATTAGTTGCAGGATGCGGAATCAGCGGTATCGGTGCAGCACGTATGCTGCTTGCTGCTGGAAAGTCTGTTATTTTGTATGATGGAAATGATAAAAAGAATAAGGAGGAAATCCGTGCACAGGTAGCAGACAATTCATCAGATGAGACACTTTCCATTGTGCTTGGTACGCTCTCGCAGGATGTTATAGATCAGTCTGAGTATTGTGTTATCAGTCCTGGTATTCCAACGGATCTTGCTTTTGTAGAGGAGTTAAAGAAAAATGGTGTGCCGATTTGGAGTGAGATCGAGCTTGCATACCATTATGCAAAGGGTCAGGTTATTGGTATCACCGGAACAAATGGAAAGACAACGACGACAGCGCTGACAGGTGAGATAATGGCAGCACATTTTGGTAAAGACAAGACGTTTGTTGTCGGAAATATCGGAACTGCCTATACAGGTAAGGCACTTGAGACAAAAGAAGACAGTGTGACAGTAGCAGAAATCAGCAGCTTCCAGTTAGAGACTGCACTGACATTTCGTCCGCATGTGAGTGCAATTTTAAATATCACGCCAGACCATTTAAATCGCCATAAAACTATGGAGTGTTACATTGCAGTCAAGGAATCCATCACAAAGAATCAGACAAAGGATGATTTTTGCGTGTTAAATTATGATGACGAAGTGCTGCGCTCTTTCGCACAGTCATGCCCGGCAACAGTTATATTTTTCTCAAGCCGTCACAGCTTAGATGAAGGCTTTTGCATGGATGGCAGCCGTTTAGTATATCGTCATGATGGAAAAGAAGAGGTTATTGGCACAACAGATCAATTTAACCTTGTTGGTCAGTGCAACTATGAAAACATCATGGCAGCTGCTGCAATCGGCACAGCAATGGGTGTTCCAATGGAAACAATTCGCCAGACTGCTTATAATTTTAAGGCAGTGGAGCATAGAATCGAGTATACAGCAACAAAAAAGCAGGTTCGCTATTACAATGATTCAAAGGGAACAAATCCGGATGCTGCAATTCAGGGTATCCGTGCAATGACAACGCCGACATGTTTAATTGGCGGCGGCTACGATAAAGGCTCAACTTATGATGAGTGGATTGAAGCATTTGGCAGCACAATCAAATATCTTGTGTTGATTGGACAGACATCTAAGGCAATTGCCGATTGCTGTGAAAAGCATGGCTTTACTAATTATGAGTTTGCCACATCAATGGAAGAAGCTGTTGAAAAATGTGCATCACATGCAAAGCCTGGTGAGGCTGTATTGTTATCACCGGCATGTGCAAGCTGGGGCATGTTTGACAATTATGAGCAAAGAGGACGCATTTTCAAGGAGCTTGTCAGAAAACTTCCAGATTAAGAATAAGACGATTGCTAAGAACAAAAAAGTAAAATAGCAGGAAAATAAAGGAGTGTAGAATGACAAAACTGCATTCTGTACATCCGAAAAAGGGCAGAGGTCATTTTGATCTCTGCCTGCTTGTTATACTGATAATTTTATTATCATGCGGACTTATTATTTTATACAGCGCAACGAGATACACCGATGCAAAAGAACATCCAGGCCAGCCTTTTTATACGATCATAAGGCAGGTGATCTTTTTGGCTGCAGCTTTCGTTTCAATGCTTTTTATGTCAAAGACAGATTATCATAAGCTGTTAAAGCTGGCGCTGCCGGGATTTTTATTAAGCATTGCACTTGGCATTCTGGTACTGTTTTTTGGAAAAGAAGTAAATGGTCAAAAACGCTGGTTTGCAGTAGGACCGATCTCCTTTCAGCCGGCAGAGTTTGCAAAGCTTATGCTGATTTTCATGCTGAGCTCATTTTTTCATAAAAACTATCGAAAATCAGCAAGCTGGAGTCTTATTATCAAGGCTGTGGGAATCACGATTCCTATTTTTTTGCCGGTTGTGTCGGCAAACCTTAGCTCCGGGTTAATTATTGCCGGAATCGCCTTTGTGATGACTTATGTAGCGTCCGAACACAGACCATTTTTTTTAATAAGCACAGCGGCTGCCATTTTTACATGTGTGTTTGCTTTTCAATCAGGACTTCTTACAGCCATTCTTGACGAATATCAGATGAACCGCATTTATGCCTGGATTGATCCGGAAGAATTTCCTCTAAGCAATGGTTTTCAGGTTTTACAGGGGCTGTATGCGATTGGCGCCGGCGGACTTTTTGGAACAGGACTTGGAAATAGTCTGCAAAAGCTTGGATTTTTGCCAGAAGCACAAAATGATATGATTTTTTCTATTATATGTGAAGAACTTGGTCTGTTTGGTGCAGTTTTAATAATATTTCTTTTCCTTTTATTATTGTGGCGAATGATGGAGATTGCGCAGAATGCACCAGAATATGATGAGGCAGCATATGAGGAAGAGCTGGAAGTGGCGATTAATGAAGCAATTGATTATTGTGTGAAGCATCATATCATGGAGGAGTTTTTCAGAGAAAACAGGAATGAGGTGACCAAGAGCATGGTACTTGATTATACATGGGAGCGTCGTGAGGAACTGATCCGCGCAGTATGTAGAGAATCTGATGAAAAACTGAATTAGTCCATAAAAATAAATAGGCGGGATGTAAATAAAAAATAATGACATTGAGAATGCTTTGGAAGCATGTTATACTACTTCCAAAGCATATTTTC
>OGOP01002223.1_pt1 | contig 12347 bp, 8 predicted proteins | sample 1552591 | NCBI WGS metagenome assembly OGOP01 (sample SAMEA2580120, study PRJEB22360) | human gut metagenome | biome: human gut; feature: human-associated habitat; material: faeces | place: Denmark | collected 2008/2010 | reverse complement strand
ATTCCATAAGTGAGGGCCCGCGTGTTTTGGGCCGAGCCGACGGCGGCAGCTCTCTCTTATGGCGCCGACAAACTTTCCGAGAACGATAGCAAGGTTTTCCTCGTTTACGACTTTGGCGGAGGCACCTTCGACTTGTCGATCCTCGTCGCATCAGGCGGACAGTTCGTTGAGTCTGGAACCGGCGGAGATCGTTGGCTTGGTGGCGATGACATTGATAGGCTTCTTAAGGATTATGTTTATAATGAAGTCAAAGCCAAACAGGGTGTAGACATCAATGAGATCCTTGACGGCTTAACCGATAAGAAAAGACTTGCTTTCATCGGAGAGCTTAAGACTGCCATTGAAGACGCCAAGAAGGCATTGAGTGTAACTGAGCAAACGACGATAGGCCTCTATGACTATCTCGAAACAGAAGATGGTGATTCAGTTGATGTAGAGGTGACGATTACCCGGCAGCAGTTTGAGTCTTTGATTCGTCCACTTGTCCAGAGATCGATCGAACTGGTGGACAAGCTTCTTGAAGAAAAGAGCTTCCCTATCGAGACCATTGACAATATTCTTCTCGTCGGCGGCTCTTCCTGCATTCCTCTTGTAAAGAGAATGCTTTCTGACAAATATGGTACAGAAAAGGTCCTTTCCTCCGAAAAGCCTATGCTCGCTGTTGCAGAAGGAGCTGCTATTTTAGCTCATTCTCTGCCCGCTGAAGAGGAAGTCCCTGGTGTTTCCAGGACGGTGTCCCCTGAGATTCCTGAGGGGCCTGTGGTGCACACGACAAAGCGGGCGACCTTTATCGAAGTTGAAGACGAGAATGGAAACAAGAGTTACGAGAAGATCATTGATTCCGGCGAGGTCCTTCCTCATGAAAAGAACAAACAGTTCTTCACTCTGGTCGATAACCAGAAAATCGTCGGAGTAAAGTTGTTCTCCGAGAAGGAAGATGGATCATACGAGCCAACCAGCACTGGGTACTTCACAATCTCTGAGAATCTTCCCAAGAAGAGTCGACTTCTCTTTACGTTCAATCTTGATCTTGACGAAGTAATGAGCATTAAGGTTAAGGTTGATGCCACTGGTAAATCTCAAGACATTATTCTGGGCCACGGCAATTATGACTCTGCGTGTCTTTCTGCACTCTCACAAGCCATCATCGACATCAATTCAAATGGCGATATATCAAGCGAGGATCGTGTATCCTTTATGAAGAAGATACAAAGTCATATTGATAAGATCAATTCAAAGAAGAGGGATGGTCTGGATACTGAGTGGACGTCCATCAAGTCTGACCTTGAGGCTGAGATCCCTGTAGCAGAAAGTGTTAATCCTAAAGAGGTCCAGTTTACAATTGCCCAGATTCTCCTTGATGTCTTTGGACATCTACTCCATCCGGCACATGCCAATAAACTTAAGGGGCTTGTTGATTCCTATAGCCTTGATAAGAATGAAAGCGAACTTGATGAGATGGAAGAGATTAATAACCGCTATGGGCTTCTTACCCATGTGTATCTGTATACCATCCTCGCGCATAGAGCCACTGATCCGGCTGTGGCAAACAAGGCGGAAAACCTTTACAAGCAGATGATAAATAACCTTAACAACCATAATGTTGAAGCTGTGAAGGCGGCCTGCGATGCAAATGAAGACTTCCTTAGTAAGAATCTCAAGCAATTCGGTGGTGGCGGCATTGAGATTATAACGACTGGCGTAGGACGATAAAGTCATTCAAAAGGATTAGATATGGCAGAAGTCAAATGTCCTGTCTGCGGCAAAACAGGTATCCCGGACTATCAAGTCCAGGATACCATTTGCCCGCAGTGTGGAGCAGATCTAAGCATTTATAAGTTAGCGCATGATATCGAGAATGCCACCAGTCAATCTGGAGAAAAAGTAGGGAAACGATTTGTGTGGATAATCCCAGCATTGATTGCATGTTGCCTTGCAATTGCTTTAGTATGTACCGCGCTAAATGGTAGCAGTACGAGAAAAGAACTGAAAGCATTCGAAAAAGAGAATGCTGTGTTACAAGCCAAGGTCAGCGAATTACAGCAGGCCAAAGTTGACACGTCCGCGCCTCAACCAGAGCAAAGTACTCCGTTCGTTTATACGGTTCGCCGTGGAGACTCTTTCTGGCTCATCAGCAAGAGGCTGTATGGAACCGGCACCCGGTATCGCGAGATTGCAGAGTCAAACGGAATGACTCCAGAATCTAAACTAAACATAGGTGACAAACTCATAATCAAATAGTTTTGATGGGATCCGTAATTCTTCTGATTCTTGTACTTATCATATTAGCTGTTGTCGTAATAGTCCTCAACAGCCCTTCTCATATTGTTCAAACTGCGGAGAAAAAAGTCTCCGAAGGCAAATATGATGAAGCAGAGGAATTGTACCGTAAAGTGTGGTTCAAGACCACTGATGCTCCCCGCCTGCTTTGTGATATGTATTTATCTATCGCAAAGAAACAGAAGTCGGTAAAGAAGAAGGTGGAGGCTGTCACGAAGTCACTCACCATTTCTGAAGATGGGCTGCAAGAATCAGCGATAGATGGGTTACGAGCATCGAGGAAAAGAGTTATAGATTATATCAGCGAGAAGGCGAATGACGCATTTCAACGCAAAGAATACGATAGTGCTGTCGAATTGATCGATGCCTTGTCAGGGCAGGGGAAGACGTTTACAGACAAAGGGATCAGGTTCCGGGCCTATAAGTACGGCTCAGAGTATTTGAAGGGCAAAGGTAAAAAGACCGTCACCTCATTTCTTGATAACTATGGCGAGTCTGCCAGTAAGTTTATTTCTGAAATGGGAGAATCCCTACTGGGCGAGAAGAGATTTGCGGATTCCGCCCAGATTTTGGAACTTGTTGATGATGATCATTCGAATCGGCTTTGGGAACAGGCAGTTTTAGGTCATGTGCTAAAGAATAAGCACCTCATCAAACGAGACGGAAAGGTCAGTAAGCGTCAGCTTGAATACATAGAGAATTATGCTGACACCCTCACCTCTGCTGCTCAGAGAGACACAAAGTTAACTTTGCTCAATGCCGTTTTCAATGAGACTCTGTCCATTTCAGTTCAGGAGAAGATCCAGATTACCTTATTGAATAAAGCCCAGGAATGCATAGACAAAGGTGATTATGATGCATTTAGGAATCTATTCGATGGAATGGAGGCCGAGGCGTCCATAGAACGGGATGCTCGCGAACGTTTAAGGGAAGGCTACTATAAACTTCAATACCGCTACCTTCGGAATCACATTTCTTCTTTTTATTCGCCATCGAAGTCTTGGGATGAGCTTGAAGATAGTATTAGGAATTTCGCAGCAGCCAAGGCAATGGGTGACGTCATTGACTTAGCTAAGTTACTCTCTTCACAAAAAAGGTATCAAGAATCAGGTATCGTATGCTCCTTATTGCCTCCGGACAATCCTACGGTCAAGAGGACAATTATCAAGAATATTGAAGATCTGATTCTTCAGAGCAAAGGTGCGGAAGGGATCCCTTCCAGCTGCTCGGAACCGGATTTTCGGAAGGAACTATTCGAGGCTCTGTTTGCCGATGCCATTGCAATGTCCGGCGACGAACAGTTCTCCAAAGCACTCGCGCTGTTCAAAGGCCTTGAAAAAGATTACACCGATGCTCAAGCATTTTATGCTGAATATGCTACCGCAGCCATAAACCTTTCTGTTCGCTCGCTCCTTCAGAAAGATCTTTCTTTAGGTCGTTCTCTTCTTAATAAGCTTCAACCCGGCCAAAGACGCGATGATCTTATAAAGAGAATCGAGTCCAAGTGCGAGCAGCTGTTCAAGCAAAAAAAGATTAATGAGGCCTATCTGGTGGCTTTCTTCAATAGAGACCTCTCCCCTTCTCTTTCCTATTATTTCTTGGAAAGTGTCTGTTCCCTTGCCAGCAAGCATTTGGCGCCGCCAGCTGATGGCCTTTTGGAAGAAATTGAAAAGCAGAATAATCCCCTTGGTTATCTGTCACGTTTGCATCCTTATTACCCGTCAATTCTTAAATCTGCCTATACGGCTCGTATCGGTGACAAGATAGAAGAGCTTTTCAAAGACAATCCACAGGAGGCGTTACCTCTCCTTATAAATGAAGAGGACGAAAGCGTGAGGATTGATTTACTAAGAAGATTCAGCAGCAAGAACAAGCCTTTATTCAAAGAGGCTGTCCTGGAAATGTTAGAATCCAAGAGCCGTCTTCCTCAGCAAACGGATGCGATTGTTGAATTAGTGGGGATGATTGAAATTTCCCCTGATGAAGCCTTCTCTCTCGCTTCCCTTAAAGACTTGACTCGCAGCGGGTATCCTGCAGAGGAGATGTACGTTAAGGCCATCTTGAAAAAGACAAGCCGCCTGAAGAAGGATGAATCAATCTTGTCTGTTATTGATGACGCCCTTGAAGTGAGCCATCACGATGATCTGATCGCCGTAAAGAAAAGAATTGCTCAGGACTTGGTATTATCAGATCCTAAGAAAGCAATATCTTTATGTGAGGAAATCAAGCGTTGGAGTGATGTCCATGATATTATTGCATCAGCCTCTCTCTCTGTGGCGAAGACCAGTGAAGATCTTTCTGAAAAGTACACCTTCTTAAAGCAGGCATTCGGTGTCGCTTCTAAGCATACTATCCGTACTTCGGTAGAAAAAGAGATTGTAAAACTGGCAAATACCTATAAGTCTCTTGGCAAAGAAGATCAAGGTTTGTCCATTCTCAATGAGTTCAGGTGCGCATTGACAGATAATGCGTATCTTGAGATAATGTTGGCAAGAGCCCAAAAGGAAGATGGAGATTCTGCCGCCATCAAGATATTAAGTGACGCTATTTCATTCTCAGAACAATCACCATTCTCACAAGAACTGGATTCCAACCGTGCCACTCTCATTGAGGAGCATATAAAGAGAGTTTTATCAAAATCCGAGAGGCAGCCTCGCGACAAGGCAATCGAATCTCTTGAAGCATTCCTTGTTTCCTTGCGTGAAAGGAGAGGCGTGCCCCTTGAGAAATGTAAAAGCATCACAAATAGAATCCACGACCTGTATATGGAAGAAGGCCGTGAGCAGGAACAAGCTGGTCACAATAAAGCTGCATATGAGTATTATTCTAAGGCCAACGATAGCCAGGATGGCGTAGATAGCATCGCCATAGGACGGAAAGCCGTATGCTCTCTTAAGCGAAAGGATATCAGCATAGATACAATCGCGAAAGATGTCGACGCTGCCATTCCTATTGTACCTGCTGATATCAAGAAAGATATCATTTACAGGTACATCCTCCGCCTCCTTGGAGTGGGACGAATTAATGAAGCATCCGATCTCGCTGAGAATAACTTAAGGAGTCCTAAGATCCGGGCCCTCTGCGAAAGCTACAAAATCCGTCAGGTCAAGTCCGAAATTGAGGAACTCAACAAGCAACTAGAGGACTTGAATTCCGGCAGAATGGGTTTTGATTCAGCCAGGCAATTCCTGGATTCAGTTGACGCGACTATTGATACAATTGCCCAGACCTATCCCGAACATGCCGGTCTGAAGAGCAAATATAAAAATGCCATCCAGAAGTATCTACTTAAGGCCGCATTTAGGGAGCAGAAATATGACATCGCTTACAATCTATTGAAGAAACAGAAGCGTGACTTCATCTCTGACGATACACTGTTCCGGAACATGGCCGTGGCATGCCTGGGTATGATGGAGTCAGGCATGCTCACACAGGAGAACTATAAAGAGATAATCGGAGTGTGGTTAAGTGCTGTCTACTCCGATCGATTGATCGTCAAATCTCTTGACTATACATCCTGGGATGACGATTACACCTTTACCTTGAAGGATTCTCTAAGCCAGACCTACACGTATGATAATCTGCCCGATAACATTAATTTTGACGATCCTTCAAACAATAATATTGGTATCGGCCAGGTTCAGAAGTCCTTGCTGGAGAGAAGTGATGCAGTCCTGAATTCAGGTGATGCCATGTATTATGCATTCTACCGTGAGCAGATCTCTGCTATGGATGCGATGGCAAAGTATCAGCTGGCGAACAGCATATCTGAAGATGTCATCAGCCCTTGTTTATTCCCTTTTATCCCTGAAAGGTATAAGACACACCTCTGTGATAATTTGGATAACTCAGAAGATGCACTCGAAGTCGGCTGCAAGTATGGACTTACTGGCGGATCTTTCGACAAATACCGTATAGCACATGAGTATTACGAGAGATGCGTTGACTCAATTAAGCGGCTCATTAACATCAATACGTCTTTTACAAAACTCCGCATCTCAGCAATCAGAGCTTTCAGCGGACTTTTCTCTAATCTAGTGGATGAGTCCCGTAAAGAATTAGCTAACCATCAGAATAACGGCAAATCGTATAAGGATCTACTTAGTCCTTTCTCCGTTATTTGCAAGGCTTTGAACGACTCCCAGTTATCCTTCACGTACACTACGTTCATCAATGGAGAGATTATTCCCAAAATGAACGCCAATCAAATGAATTCTCTCCCTGGCCTTAAGGTTTTATTTGAAGCGTACAAAGTATATACTGGTAATACGCAGTTGAACGGGAACATTTCAGCGATCCTAGATAACGTCATGTCAGATTTCGTTTCCGGGAATGACTCCGAGAGTTGGGAGATGGTCCAAGCGGTCGTCAACTATACGAACGCTTTTAACAGCAAGTTATTAGATAGCATTAAAGACAATGCACTTATTATCTATGTGACTGGCTGTGCAGATAGAGCGAATCGTGTGATAGACTTTATTGATCAACATGACTCCTCATCAAATTCCGCTGTTTCTGCAGCAAGAGCAGCAATTAATGGAGCTGCTCTCCAGCGTGAGATGAGCGACCTCATTGATAAAGTCAACAACCATCAGATCAGTGGTTCCGAGGCATTAAAGCAAAACTATCAGATATACCTCAAGGCAAAGGATGATCAGCGTATCTGTAAGAACCTTGCTATTCTCATGGGGAATTGTATTATGGAGTATATCATGGATGGGAAATATGGAGTGAGTTCTGTTAAGAGTACTTTGGATCAGATTTACAACAACAGAAGTTCTCGTCTTAGAAGTCAGACGGCACCTTTTAACGAGAGATTTGATTTATTATGGAAGAATCTCAATTTCGAGAATAGAGTAGCTGTACAGAACAATAGTAACTTAAATGATGCTGGTAGGCGCTTAGTATCAGCCCTTGATTACCTTGGGAAGTTTGGCACTAGGAGTATTTCATCCGCATCGCTTTTTGCATAGTATAGAATAGAGATTATGATAAATCCATATGAGGTCCTGGGTGTTGACCAAAATGCACCAATGAAAGATATTGTCAAGGCGATGGCTCTAGCCATGGCTAAGCACAAGTGTTCTCCAAAGGAGATTGCTGCTGCGAAAGTGCAGCTGAGCACTCCCGAAAAGCGGTTGGCATCTGATTTCACGTTCCCGATTCTTGAGAAGATCGGAAGTGTTAAACCGATTCCGGTTAATGAAACTGAAGATCTAGATGTCTCTTCATTTGATCCGAACAAATATAACTCATTATAAGATGGCTGACGAAAAGAATAATACTGCTCTGTTTGATGCATTGTATGAGAAGATTACTATACTTCAGAAAGAAAAAGCGAAACTCCAAGATATAGCGAGATCTGCTGAAGAAGATAAAGATGCTTCTATTAAAGCAATCCTGAAGGACATGGTTGGTGTTCTTGACTCCTTCGAAAGGTGTTCCATCGTTATTAAAGAAAAAGGGTGGGACGAGAGCGAAGAGGCACAGAAGGTTCGAGATCGCTTCTTGAATGTAGAGAAAACCCTCCGCCGAAAGCTTCAGGATAAGGGTGTTTCAGAAATATCCTTGAAGGTGGGCGATATGGTGGATGATAATCTATGCTCCACTAGCGACACTGAGCCCGATCCGTCAAAGGAGGATGGTATTATCATCGATATTGAAAAGAAAGGATACATGTACAACGAGGTCGTGCTTAGACCGGCCGAAGTAGTGATCATAAAAAACTAAGGGTATGATTGTTCTTGGAGAGGGATTTCAGGTAGGTGACTACCGAGTAAGTTGCTTTATCAAAGAAGGGCTTTACAACAGTTCATATAGAGTTGTTGATGAGAAGGGTGTGTCCTATTTTATGAAGTTCTATGATAAAGAGTTGGTCCCCGAGAAGCTGCTAGTTGATGGCGTAGTCCTAGAGGTACTTTTAAGCCGCAGGATTAAGCATCGCAACGTCATATCCTATATTGCTGACGGAAAGGTTGAAATAGAGGGAAAAACTTACTGCTATCTGATCACTGAGTTTTTCCATGGCTCGCTTCTCTCAGAAGTCATCGAGGGCGGTAAAGTCTTTTCATATCAAGAAGCCAAAGACCTCATTCGTGGCGTTTTAGATGGACTCGTTTATCTGCATTCTCTGAATCTTAACCATAACGACCTTACACCCAGGAATATCCTTCTGGAAGAAACTGGCCGTGACCAGTATGTGCCGAAGATCATTGATCTTGGACATCTGTGCCCTCCTCTTAGCGGTACTCCTCCATTTCCCGTCAATGACCTCACTCTCGCTTTCTGTGCTCCGGAAACATTGACCGGCATTTTTGAGGAAGATGGTGATACTTTTTCGGCCGCCGCTATTATGTATACCCTTATTTGTGGGAAGACGCCTTGGCCTTGTGAGTTGAATGATAATGACCCTTTCATTCAAAAGAAAAGGATAATCCGTCAGTCACGACACAATCCGCTTGATGTCGAGTCGCTTAATGAGAAGAATGTGCCTACAGAAATCGTTGAAGTCATTTCAAAAGGCCTGGAACTGGACAGCACGAAACGAATTCACCTTAACGATTTCGTAAGACGATTATTCGGGAAAGAAGCTCTAAGATCCCAAGATACTGATACAAAACAAGCTCAGGCCAGTATTGATAATGATAAGGAGCCGCATGCGGCTGCCACCGCAGTCAATGTTGAGATCAAGAAAGCCAAAGGCGGAGGGTTCGACGATGTGGCCGGGATGGAGAAATTGAAGGCCGAGATGACAAATAGGGTCATCTGGATATTACGAGATAGGGAGAAGGCTGAGAAATACAGGTTGAGTCCTCCTAATGGAATGATTCTATATGGTCCACCCGGTTGCGGAAAGACCTATTTCGCAGAAAAATTCGCTGAAGAGTCCCAATTCAATTTCGTGCTTGTCAACGGTTCCGACCTTGGGAGTATATATCTACATGGGACACAGGGGAAGATTGCTAATTTGTTCAAGGAGGCCGAAAAGAAAGCTCCGACCATCATCTGTTTTGACGAGTTCGATTCCTTTGTCCCCTCTCGCAGTTCGATGGCAGCCGAACACCGGCCGGAAGAGGTAAATGAGTTCCTTGGGCAGTTGAACAACTGTTCCAAGAAAGGGATTTTCGTTATCGGCACAACGAACAGATTAGACTTGATTGATCCCGCAGTTCTCAGGAAAGGGCGTATGGATCTCCATGTAGAGATACCTGCACCGGATGAGAATACACGCAAGCTCATCTTCACTCTTCATCTTAAGGATCGTCCTGTGTCCGAAGATATCGATGCTGAAGAGCTGGCCAGACTGACCGACGGTTATGCTTCTTCTGACATTGCATTCATAGTCAACGAGGCTGCTATGATGGCGGCCTTGGCTGATGAACTGATTTCTCAAAATCACTTGATCCATTCCATCAAGGCTAACAAGTCATCGCTTGATGCTGGTTCAAAGCCTAGAACGAAGATTGGTTTTTAAATATAACAGATATGAGCACCATTAAAGAAGACATCAAAGAGTATCTCTCACAAGAAGGCCTTCGCCCTCAGGAGGAAGATTTTGGGATCTACTTTAGATACCAGATGCTAACTTTTCTTATCCGTTGGAATGAGGAAGACGCTTTTTTCCTTAGTATCTCTCTGCCGGCAATATTCAACACAGATGAAAACAACAGAGCGGATGCCCTAGAGGCCATCAACGCCATCAATCTCGAACGGAAAGTTGTAAAATCGGTCATTTACAACGATGAGGTTTGGATAAACACGGAACAACTTCTTGATTCGACTCCAAAATACGAGGACATCATTCCTCGTACCTTGCATATGTTGCTTCAGGCAAGAGATGCGTTTTATGAGTATCTAAGGAAGATGTAGTTCTACTATTTCGTGTTTCTTCATGAATGAATCTTGACGCCACAAGTATTTGTGGTGTAGTAGTTTTTATATAAAAAATCGGCTGGTTTTTTATGGCGATGAATGAAAAGGTAGAGTTGGCAACTTTAGCTAACAATGTCAAAAAGAAGGTGAATGGGCTGATTGGCGTGTATGCACTTCTTATAATCGGAACAATCTTGCTTTTCCTAATTGTCACCGGCATCGTTATTCTTCTGGAATGGGCGATGTTCAGTGAGGAAACCGTTTATGGAAGGGCCGTCGTCCTTGGCATTATGGTGATACTCGCTGCCGGATATTGTTTGGTTATCGTCCTCAAACCCATTTTCAAGATATTTGAAAAACCTAAACGAAAGGGAACAGAGATTAAACGAGAAGACTATCCTGATCTGTTTGGCCTTATCGACGAGGTTGTGAAAGAGGTGGACTGCCTTCAGCCGAAACATGTTCGTGTATCCAACGAGTGTAACGCCTACGTTTTTCATTCCAACCTCTTGGGATACATAAGGTCCGGCAGCCAAAACCTCACGATTGGACTTCCGCTCCTTTATGCTATGAATAAAACGGAGATGAAAGCGATTCTGGCTCATGAGTTCGGCCATTTTACGCAGAAATCTGTTTCTACTAATCGTGTGGCTAATCTCTCTGAATTCATCTGTGCCTCAATAGCAAGAGCTGAGCAAGAGATTGAAAATGAAGATGAGAATTCTGTTGCCCGTTGGGCGCGTGGATTTGCCCGTTTAGCAGGGAAGATCATGGCTGGCCAGTATCATAAGATCGCCCCTTTGAACGGAGTTTTATCCAGAGCCCAGGAATTTGATGCAGATCACTTCTCTCAATTGATTGCCGGGACCGATGGTAGTATATCTGCTTTATGTAAGCTTGATCATATGTCGGACAGGTGGAATGAGTTCTATTCTATGCTCGTCACTTATCAGAAAGAGAAAGAATGGGCCCCCGACGATGTTCATAATCTTTTTGATATTGTTTCAAGAAGAGCTGACACTCAGTCCGGCCTTGAAATATGCCCGCAATATCATCTATCCAAACCAGTTGATCGCTTAACTTCAAGGATAACCTCCGCGGATATGGATGATACTCACCCTTCTATGGAAGAGCGTCTGAAGGCAATTCGTTCCTATCCGGAAATAGATACTTTATGGGATGACTCCCCCGCCCTTGATTACTTCCAGAAATCCCTAATTAGCAATGTTTTCAATGAAACCACTGACGAGATCAAGCAGCTAGTCTATCCTTACTCTACCGTCTTTTTGAAGAAGAGTCTTACTGCCGAAGAAATGGATAAACAACTTGACAACTCTTCTCCGGGTTATATTGACGAGTTTGGGAAATACCGTCTGTTCTTCTCTGAGGAAACAGATATGTCTGGCGATAAAGGGCCGCATCCTGAATACGAAGTCTTTCCTTTTACGAAAGAGAACGCGAGGCTCCTGGAGGAGTATTATATTGCAGAAGATGATCTCTTATACTTACGAAGTGTAGCTGAAGAGGCGTCTCCTAAAACGAAGTTCTGTTATCTTGGCAAAACCTATGATGGGACGAATGCTCCAGTCTCTGAACAGGAGGCATATTTTGAGCCACTTAAGGAGAAGGCTATAAGTGTCGCCAGGCACTGTAACTGGTGGCTGGATAGAAAGGCCGAAGAAAAGGACAAAGTTTCACTTCTCAAGAGCTTCCGTATATCTGCGATGGCAGATCTTTCTTTACGATCTCTTGATGATGCAATGAGGACAGTCTACAGCATTATCCAGACAAAACCTTCTGAAGGGCGTTTGCAGTATATCTCTAAGGTAGAGAATATCTTCAAAGAGCGGTCCGCATCTATAATGTCAGAAGATGTGGTGGGATCGGTCTTTGACATCGTAGCACGTGAAAACAAGATTGATGAAAAGGATGCTCAGCAGGTGAAGTCGTATTTCACTGGTGAGGCTCCTGGCCCGGGCAATATGGTTCAGGCGTATGTTACATTGGGGCAGAATGCTTACTCCTTTTCTGAATCCGCGTGGAATCAGTTGAGAGATCCTTGATATTTGATCGAGAAGACCCTTTAGAAGATACACCGACAGATTGCTAGCATCGTTAGAGAAAAAGGGATTGCCTCAAAGTAAGCCTCCGACGAAGCACGTGTGACACCCATTAACAGCGAAGTGGCAGCAACT
>OGOP01002220.1_pt1 | contig 12355 bp, 7 predicted proteins | sample 1552591 | NCBI WGS metagenome assembly OGOP01 (sample SAMEA2580120, study PRJEB22360) | human gut metagenome | biome: human gut; feature: human-associated habitat; material: faeces | place: Denmark | collected 2008/2010 | reverse complement strand
TGCGTATGCTCATAATGACCTCCTTTGACCAGCGGCCTTCTATATATATGGAAGGCTCCATGTTCTAAGCGTGAATTGATGTAGCAGAGCCCGTCTTCGGACTGTTGCGGATAGTCGGCGTTCTCGCCAAACGTATGCCAGCGCGTCTCCTTGCGCGCGAGCAGATGCGCGATGAGGGCGCGGCAGACCGTCAAGCGTTCGCGCAGCTCGTAGATTTTGAGGAGCTCGTAGGGGCCTTCGGCTGCGAGCTGCGGCAGCAGCGTTTCGATGTGCTGGATCTTCTCATCGGCCAGCTTCAGGCGGCTCGCATTGTAGCGGTAGTCCGTATGGATGCCGCCTGCGTACTCGTCCATTGTCTTCTGCATGGCCTCCTCGAGCTGCTCCACCGTCAGGTTGCCCGGCTCGCGCGAGAGATACGCTTCATAAGCTTCATACACTTCACCTTCGTCTTTCACCGCTGTTCCAGGCGCAGGCTTCTCCTGTTCTGCTGCGAGGTAGGCAGCCAGCGCATCTGCGGCAATCTCCCCTTCTGCGAGAGCACCCGTCACGTACTTCTGTGGGGCACCGCCCGCGACATCGCCGGCGGCAAACAGGCCGTGGATGGTCGTCTCGCGGTTCGTCGAGACCCAGAAGCCGCTGGCTGTATGGCCGCCGACCACATAGGGCTCCGTGCCCTCGACCTCGACAGGCTGCTCCTTCGGCCCCTTGCCGCTCTCGATCCATTTGAGCGTCTGGGCCGGCGCCATGTTGAGGTAAGCGTGGTAGAGGTCCGACTGCTGCTCCGCTGTGATGTGGCGCGTGTCGAGGTAGCAAGGGCCATTACCCTTGCGGTTCTCCTCCACCGTGCCGAAGATACGCTGCGGCGTCGTGAGCCCGTACTTCGTCTCGTAGACCTCTCCCTTGGCATTGACCTGCTTGGCGCCGACACCCTGCGCGATCGTGCCCGTGGGTGCGATCGTGTCCTTGCAGCGCAGGGCGACGAAGCGGTGCTCAAGCGTCGTCATCTCCGCGCCGGCCTGGATGCCCATCGCATAGCCAGCACCCGTGTTGAACGGGGGGTACCACATCTTGTGGCGCGAGAAGCCCGGGTTGTTGGGCCGGTAGAGCCCCGCAGCGCCGCCCGTCGCAATCAGCACAGCCTTTGCCTCGATGTCGTAAGCCGTGCGCTCGCGGACCGAGAAGCCCCAGGCGCCGTGCACCGCGCCATCCGCGACCTTGAGGTCCGTGATGTTGACGTGGTTGAGCACCGTGACGTTTTCCTGTTCGCGCACGTCCTTGGCCAACAGCGGTTTGATGTTCTCGCCGTTGATCTTGACGTTGCGCCAGCCGCGCGTGACGTAATGGCCTTCCGCATCCTTGAGGATCACGAGGCCGCGGCGCTCGAGGTCTTCGGTGACCGCATTGACTGACTCTGCGATCGTCATCATGAGGTCATCGCGGATGATGCCCTCCGCATCACGGCGCGCATACTCGACGTAATCGGCCGGCGTATGGCCGTTCGAGATGTAGGCGTTGAGTGCATTGACACCGGCCGCGAGGCAGCCGCTGCGCTCGATATTGGCCTTTTCGACGACGAGCACGCGCAGGTCTTTCTCAGCGCCGAGCCGGATGGCCGCATAGCAGCCCGCCGTGCCGCCGCCGATGATGAGGACGTCCGTTTCCAGATGACGCCGCTCGAGCTTTCCATTCTTCATACAATCTCTCCTAAACAGCAAGTCTTAAATCAATAGAAAATAGCAATCCGTCAGATGAGGATGAGTCCGAGCCCTGCGGCAGCCGAGACGAGCATCGGCATGGTCATCGCCTTGCGGCGCGCGCAGAGCAAGTAGAGGCAAAAGAGCGCGAGCCCGACGGTCAGGTCGAACACGGCCGCCTCCGGCACAGAAAGCCCTGCACCGATCTCGAGATTCGTGCGCAGCATCGATAGTGCAACATTGAGCAGCAGGCCGCTGATGATGGGGCGCACCCAAAGGCTGATCTGGCGGAAAACCGGCACATCGTGGAAGGTGCGCAAGAGGCGCGCGACGAGGCCGAAGATCAGGCCCGATGCCGCCACACTGACGGCAAAGCCCGCCAAAGCGAGGATGAGTCCAGAGGACGTGCCGCCCATGCGGAAGCCTGCCAGATAACCGATGCCCGTCAATATCTTGCAGAGTATCGATCCGGGCAGCGCATTGGCCACGGGGACGAGCTGGCCGTAGAAGTCAGCAGCCGCCACCGTACCGCCCTGCACGAACAGGCCGTCGGCAATCGTCAGATAGGCATCGCCGCCGCCGAACGAGAGCAGTGAGGAGAGGAATCCCTCGCCGAGGAACGAAGAGCTGCCCGGCAGCATCATCAGTGCCGGCAGTGCAAAGAGCAGTGCAAAGGCCAGCCAGATGAATGCTTCGCGCAGTGTATCCTTGAATAATTTCACACCATCGACCGCTTCATTGCCCGAGCGGAAACTGCGGACCAGCCCGCAAAAGCCGAGCACCGTCATCAGAGCAGCTGTGGCATCGTGAAGGACCGGCGCAGAGAGCGCGGGGAGCTGGCTGCCGCTGAACAGGAACGCAGCCGTGAGCACCGCCGCTAAGATTCCCTTTTTCCTCGAAAAGCCGCTGCCGAGGAAGATGATCAAGAAGAACGAAAGGCCGAGGATTGAGATGACGGACAGATGGAACACGGGCTGCATGTGCAAGCCGAGCAGCGCGTAGAGGTTCTTCTCCGACGAGAGCAGGAAGACCGCAATCATCGCGAGGCACATCGCGCGGAACGCCTGCTTGCCAGCCTGCTGCATGGCAGCAGTCGTCTTGACGGCATAGGCCAGCAACAGGCTGATGATGAACGCGCCAAGGCCGATGGAGATGTAGCGGATGCCGAGCAGGGCCACCCCCTGCTCGCCCGTCAGCACGGCGAGAATCAGGACGGTGAAGAAGGCGCCCGGCAGCGCCATCATGGAAGCTGCCATGAGCATGCCGGATGCGCCACCGAGGCGCTGGCCGATGCCGGCCGCAATCTCGACAGGCAGCGCGCCCGGCGTTATGCAGGCCGCGACGACATCCTCATCGTATGCGCGCTTCGTGACGAGCTTGCCGTTTTCTACGACTTCCTTCTCGATGACGGGAATCAGCGCATTGCCGCCGCCAAAGCCAATCGTGCCGATGCGCAGCATGCTGAGCCCCAAGCGCACGATATCCGCGTACCCGCGCCGCATGCTCCGATACATCCCATTGGCCTGTACAAAGATATGTTCCACTGCCATCACCTCACAAGTCATCTACACGATAAAAACCAGAAAACAAAAAGAGGTCCTAAGGCTGGCGCAGAGCGCGCCTGCCTTAGAACCTCCATTTTTTGGTCAGTTCTTTTCAAACGATGTCTTCATTCTAGAGGAAAAAGCATAGTTTGTCAATATGATAACCTTATTTTTTATATGCCTGAAGCTCAGCTTCAACGAGATTGTAGAGCTTGCTGCCCTTCTCGATGCCCGTGAAATGCGTCAGAGCTTCTTCATAGCCATGTTCCTTGACATAAGCCTGGACTTCCACAGCTTCCTTGTCGCCCTCGTAATCGAAGTGCAGGGCTGCGGCGATGACCTTTGCCAGAGCAGACGGTGTCTTCCCCTGCTCGATGAGCTGCGTTGCCGGGCTCACGAGGCGGTCTTTTGCACCGAGCTTGCGTTTCGGTCCACGTGCGACACGCGTGACCTCATCCGAAAGGTGTGGATTCGCAAAGCGCTTTTCCGTCGTCTCAACGTATTTCTGATGGACTGCGGGGTCAAAGCCATACTTCTCGATGAGCATGCTGCCCGTCTCGCCCCAGACCTTGCGGACGAAGGCAACGATCTCCGGATCCTGCATGGCGCTGTAGATATCCTTGATGCCTTTCTGATAAGCCATATACGCGATCGAAGCATGGCCCGTATTGACCGTGAAAAGCTTGCGCTCGATATAAGCCTGCAGGTTGTCCACCCAGGTCAAGCCTTTGATCTCCGGCACTTCACCCTTTGCCTGCGTGCGGTTGACATCCCACTCGCAGTACGGCTCAACCTGGACGAGCAGCGGCTCTTCATTGTGCTGCAGCGGCACGATGCGGTCAACAGCTGCGTCCGGGAAGCCAATCAGCTTATCGACGAGCGGCTTTGCTTCGTCCGAGAGATGCTCGTAGACGAAGTTCTTGAGGACAGTCGAGCCACCAACCATGTTCTCACAGGCGATGACATTGAGCGGCGTCTCGTTCACTTTGACGCGGCGCTCAAGGCCTTTGGCAATATTCGGCGCGATGAACTTGAGGATGTTCGGGCCGATTGCCGTCGTGATGATATCCGCCTTGACAATGGCCGTGAGCAGATCTTCGAGATTCGTGTTGCTGTTGATGGCCTTGACATGTTCCACGTGGACCGTCTGCGGCTCATCTCCGACGATCTTGATGTTGTATGCCTTCTTTTCGTTGATGGTCTTGACCAGTTCGTCATTGACATCGACGAAAGTCACCTCATAGCCGGACTGCACGAGCAGCTCACCGATAAAGCCGCGGCCAATGTTGCCAGCACCAAAATGGATTGCCTGTTTCATGATTATAGATCCTCCCATTTCCATATGGTTCCCCGGCTACTGGATAATCTGCAACAGCCGGGGGCATACCATATCACTTGATCACTCTATACTGTTCTACTTTACTCTACTTTCGTGAAGACTTCATAAAGGACATTCGGATCTTTCGTCGTGTAGAGCTCGTGCAGCTGTTCGTCGCTGTACTCATCCATCGTCGTAGCGAGGTTTGCGAGGATGGCCAGGTGGTCATTGCCGCGGCCAGCGATGCCGATGATGAGGTACGCCTTGTCATCGCCGAACTGGACGCCTTCTGGATACTGCAGGACGACAATGCCGGACTCCTTGACGGAACTCTTGACAGCATTCTCGCCATGCGGGATGGCAATGCCCTTGCCGATGTACGTCGTGATGTCCTTCTCGCGGTTCAACATACCCTGGATGTACGGTTCATCAACGTAGCCGCCCTTGACCAGCAGTTCGCCAGCCGTCTTGATGGCCTCTTCTTTCGAGACGCTCTTGAGACCTACTTTGACGTTCTCCTTCGTCAGGATGCCTTCCTTGACCTGCTCTTCTTCAACAGGCGCAGCCTTCGTCTCGACGCCTTCACCCTTGAGGCGCGCCGTAACGATATCGTAGACATTGTTCTGCGTGAAGTCCTTAACCCAGATGTGTTCCGCCTGCGGGCTGTCTTCGAGAGCACGTTCAGCGAGTTTCTCATGCGAGACGACGAGCTGAGCATCCTTCGGGATATTGCCGATTGCGCAGTTCGTGACGGAAATGTCGGTGTAGCCCGCTTTCTTGAGCTTCTTGCGCAGGCCAGCGGCACCGAGAGCAGACGAGCCCATGCCAGCATCGCAAGCGTAGACGATGCGCTTGAGTTCAGCACCCGAGACCTTCTTCTCATCAGTCGGCAGATCTTTGCCGCGGTTCTTCATTTCTACCATGGATTCACGGGCAGCCTCGAGCGATTCTTCGCTGCCATCATCATGCGAACCCTTGATGAAGATAGAAGCAACGGCACAGGAAACAGCAGTAGCGACCAGGAAATCGGCGATATTAGCCAGGAATGCCCCTTTCGGCGTCATGGCAAGTACTGCGAGGATGGAGCCCGGGGAAGCCGGAGCAATAAGGCCGCCGCCCAGGAGATTCAGCGTGAAGACGCCAGACATACCACCGGCGATGACAGCGAGGACGAGGATCGGCTTCATGAGGATATACGGGAAGTAGATTTCGTGGATACCACCGAGGACATGAATGATCATAGCGCCAGGCGTGGATTCCTTTGCCATGCCCTTGCCGAAGAACCAGTAAGCGAGCAGGACGCCGAAACCAGGACCAGGATTTGCCTCAAGCAGGAAGAACATCGACTTGCCGTACTGTTCTGCCTGCTGAATGCCGAGCGGAGAAAGGACACCGTGGTTGATTGCATTGTTGAGGAACAGGACCTTGGCCGGCTCGATGATGATTGAGGCGAGCGGCAGGAGGCCCATCGCGACGATGCCTTCAACGCCAGCGCGGAGCACGCCATTCGCCGCAAGGACGATTGGTCCGATGGCAACAAATGCCAGGATGGCCAGGATACCACCGATGATGCCGGCGGAGAAGTTGTTGACCAGCATCTCAAAGCCAGTCGGGATATGGTCCTCGATGGCCTTATCGAACTTCTTGATGACCCAGCCGCCCAGAGGGCCCATAATCATGGCGCCGAGGAACATCGGGATGTCCGAACCAGCAATGACACCGGCCGTTGCGATTGTACCGAGCACGCCGCCGCGGTGACCGTAGATGGCAGCACCGCCGCTATAGCCAAGGAGCAGTGGGATCAGCCACTTGCTCATCGGAGCACCGACCTGAGCCAGATACTCATTCGGCCACCATCCGGTCGGGATGAACAGGGCCGTCAAAAGGCCCCATGCGATGAATGCGCCAATGTTCGGCAGGACCATGCCGGAAAGGAAGCGGCCAAATTTCTGCATGGCTTCCTGAGCGCCTTCTTTGTTCTGGTTGCTCATAAGAATTTCCCTCCATTACATAATACATGAGACATAATACATGAGACATATGGATATAAAGATTTAGATAAATCCTGTATTCACATCGTTCCAAAGAGTTCTTTATACTTCTGTTGGTAAAAATCCCGAAAAATATGCTCGAGTTCCTGGTAGATGTCGTGCGGGTTGCCCTCATTGAGGATGGCAATCAACCCCCACCGTTCCAGCAGGGCAGCTGAGACAGCGCCAATTGTCTCAAGCGCCTCACAGCTGCTCGCCTTTGGTGCCAGCATCACGATAGCAGTTCGCACGGCCTCGCCATCCCTTTCGGGGTATAGCATCGGCTGCTCGAGGTGCAGGATGCCGAACCGCGGTCCTGGCACAAGGTCAGTCCTTGCATGAAGCAGGACCATCGCATTGCCCCGCAAGACCGTTTCACCCTCTGACTCTCGCCTCAAGAGCGCTGCGACAATGCCTTCCTGCGCTTCTGTATCCGATGCAACAGCCCGGCTGGCAGCCTGACAGACATCGCGGATGGATGGCTCAGCGTGCAGTTCCTTGCCGAAGAAGTGATGCAGCAGCGCCTGTATGGCCCGGTTGTAGGCATCCATCCGCTGCAGTGACTCCAAGAAAGGCAACGCTTTTTGAGTCGACACCGATGGTGTATGATGCGGCCCGCAGTCTGCCTGCCGCACGAGTTCCTGGTCGATGCGCGCCTTATCCCGTTGATCGAGCAGAGGCGTTGTAACGACAACCGGCAAAGGCGACCACGGAATCGGGACCGTCGAGATGACGAAGTCTGCCTCCGTATGCTGGACGTACTCACGATTGACCTGAAGCGCCGAGACGAGATCGACAATCTCGATCGTATCGTACGCCTGCTTCAATCCTGCGGCCAACATGCGGCTTGTCCCCATGCCAGTCTGGCAAGCGACAATGACGCGGACGTGCTGCCTGCTGGCTGAATGAGGCTCAGCCAAGGCTGCACCGAGATGCATGGCAATGTAGGCAACCTCTGCTTCAGGGAGAGCTTCACCAAGCTCCTGTTCCATGGGCTTGACCGCCTTGCCAGCCAACTCCATGAGCTCCGGATGAGCCGACCGCATCTCCTCCAAGAGCGGATTGCGGATATCCATGTGCATGCGCAGGCGGCTGATGGATGGGCCGAGATGATTGACGAGGCCAAGGAAGAGTTCTTTGTTGTCCAAGAGTTTTCTTCCAGTCTCCTGCTGCGCACACTTCATGATGGAGCGGGCCATGCGCACGAGATGGAAGTCATCCATCACGGACACGACCTCATCATCGCCCTTGCGGTAAAAGCTCCGGGCGCCCATGAGGTGCATGGTGATATAACCGATTTCATCCTCTGGGACCTCCATCTGGAACTGTGCGGTAATGCGTCGCGCCAGTTCCTTTGCCATGCGATACTCGCGGCGCTTGCGCAAGGCAGCCAATGTCGCGGTATCGATGTGGATGTCTTCTTTCTTCCGCATGCGCTGGATTGCCAGCGACAGATGAACGACGAGACCGATGAACGCCGTGTCCGAGAGGTGATGCGGCAAGCCGCTCTCCACCTCATGTACCAGCTGTTCTAAGTCGTGTATCATCTGCTTATCGACTAGTTTCAAGAGATACTGTTCAGCCGCTCCCGCCCCTTTGTGAGGCCCCTGCTCCGGGTCATGGAACAGCTGCAGGAGCCGTTCTTCATCGAGATTCGTGTAGAGGATCTCGACGAGAGCGCGGCGTATGTCCCGTTCGCTGCCCTTGACATAAGCACCGAGGCCCGGCCTTCGCACGAGCAGGAGCCCGCGCTGCTTGAGCCACGACTCGAGCTTGTCGAGATCGTGGCTGACGGTTCCATCCGTCACCTTCAGCATGTTCGCCAGCGAGAAGAGCTTGATGGGCTCTGTCGCCTGCAAGAGCTGCCCGGCCAGGATAATCTGGCGCTGCTGCGGCGTGTAAGCCGCCGTTTCGGTGTTCAGGGCATCCTGGCGCAGGAGGTCGATCTTCGAAGGATCTCCTGTGATCTGGATGCCTGCTCCTGTCTTGCGCAACAGCTCCAGACCATACGATCTCAACAACAGCTCCACTTTCGGGAGTTCTCTTGAGACCGTCTTGCTGCTGACGCCGAGCTTCTCTGCTATCGTTCCGGCTGTGACCATATCGCTTCCATCCAGCAGGCACTGGACGATGGCGATGGCTCGAGCACTTGTTTTCATGACTCAGCCTCCTATGTACAACTTGGAAGCCTTCTGGATTCCTTTAACTTAAGTTATCTTTATTATAACGAGTAACGGTCCATAAAACAATCAAAAGACATTCGATTCCGTCCGGATTCGTTTTGGACAAAAATAAAAAACCCCAGCCAAGTCCTTATACAGCAAGGGTTTTATCATGTCCTTATTGATTTTATTATTTGCTATTGAGTCTCAGACCTTGCCGCCGGCCGCTTTGACGATGGCCTCGGCTACTTCTTTGACCGTCAGGCGCTTCATCATCGCGTACTGCTGGATGCGGCGATAGGCCTCAGGCTCCGACAGGTGGTGCGCTGCCATGAGGATGCCCTTGGCGCGGTCGAGCGTCTTGCGCATGGCCAGGGAATCGCGCAGGCCCGCGAGTTCCTGCTCAAGCCCCTGCATCTCCCGCCAGCGCGACATGGCGATCTCGATGGCCGGGAAGAGATTCGTCTCCTGCACCGGCTTGACGAGGTAGCCGAGCACGCCGGAGTCCTTCGCCTTCTCGACGATCTCCGGCTGACTGAACGCCGTGAGCAGCAGGACTGGCGCGAGCTTCTCCTCCGAGATCTTGCGCGCGGCCGTGATGCCGTCCATCTGCGGCATCTTGATGTCCATGATGACGAGGTCCGGGCGATGCTGCCGGGTCAATTCCACCGCCTTGCGCCCATCAATGGCCTCGCCGACGATCTCATGACCGGCTTCTTCGAGCATTTCACGCAAATCCATGCGGATGATGGATTCATTATCTGCAATGACAATCCGTAACGTCTCATGTGCCATAAATTATTCCAGCCTTTCCGTGCAATCCTTTCAGTAACAATCTCAACAATCACAAATCAAAACGATCTTCTAGCAGGTATCACGCCCGCGGGCTCACATACTCAGCCCTCATCCGTGGGATTGGGCTGTACTTTGGGGATGCAGAGCCTTGCATGCGTGCCGTGTCCCGGTCCCCTCTCGTCGTTCTCGATGGCAAACGTGCCGCCGAGGTCCCCCTCGACGAGTGTCTGGACGATGGTCAGGCCCAGCGACTTGCGCGGCATGTCCTCGAAGCCCTCCGGCAGGCCCACGCCGTCATCGTAGAAGTCGAGGTGCCAGTGGTCCGCATCCTCCTGGACGACCAGGCCGATGAGGCCCGACTTCCTGCCCGTGAAGGCGTGCTCCATCGCGTTGAGCACGAGCTCGTTGAGCACGAGCGCCACCGAGCTCGCACACTTCGACGGCAGGATCAGCCGCGGCCCCTTGAACTCCGTCCGGATCAGGAAGTCTCGGTCGGTCATATTGCGCGCGGCTAGGTCAAAGATGTGCCCCATGACTTCCTGGACATCGATGTCTTCACTGCCCTGCTGTGAAAGGTACTCGTGGACGACCGAGATCGAAAGGATGCGGTTGACGCTCTCCTTCAGTGCCGCCTTGACCTCTGCCGTCTTGGCCCGCCTTGCCTGGATGCGCAGCAGGCTCGCGATGGCCTGCAGGTTGTTCTTGACGCGATGGTGGATTTCCTGGATGACGGCCGACTTGATACGGATTTCCTTGTCCTTAGCGCGCGTCTCCGTGACATCCGAGATGATGACGATGCGCATGCAGAGATTGCCGCCCTCGCGGACGACGATCTCGCGCCGTATGAGGATGAGCCCGCCCGCCGTGATCTCCTTCTGCCACGGCCGATCCGTCTCCACCGTCTCGCGCGTGACATGCTGCGTCATCTGGCGGTCAAAGAGATGGCCGCCGCGCAGGCTGCCGACGCCGAGCACGCGGTAGATGCGCACGGCCGCGGCATCCGCAAAGACGATGCGGCTGTGCGCATCCGTTATGATGATGCCATCGCTCGCCGTGATTGGGCGGAACTGCTCCGGATTGAGGATGTGGCGCGCATGGTAGAGCACCGCGACCGCCGCATCGAGGAGATGTGAGTAGCCTTCGATGGAGAGCTTGTCGAGGTCGACCTCGAAGTTCAGCACGCCGATGACCTTGTCGCCATCGTGGATGCCGAACGTGAACATGTCGACCATCGAGCCGTAATTCCACTCGCGCTTGCCACGCGCCGGCTTGCCTGTCTGGAATGTCTCCTTGATGAGCGGCTCCTCGATGGAGCGCACGCGGCAGCCAACTGCGCTGTCCTTGCCCGGCAGGTAGACCGTATGCGGGCGCTGCTGTGCCACGATCAGGAAGGACTCCGGGTCCTTCGTCCTCACGTAGACCTTGAGCTCCCCGTGCGCGAGGTCCGCCAAAAACGGGAAGACGATTGCCATGCGAGAGAGCAGGCTGATCTGCAGCATCGTGAGCCGCGTCTGCTCCCGACATAGGCGTGTAATATCATCCATCTTATCCGCACCTCTCTTTTACAGATTCATGTCCTAAGTATAGCAGAAAACGCATACTTTGTAATGTTAAAAATAAAAAATACACATAATAGAAAAAAAGAGCCGCTGCCCGAAGGCAGTAGCCCTTTCATCTATTGACTCTCGATTCACTCTCGCTCTTCCAGTCCGAGCCCCGGCACCGCATTGAGGTAGAGGTCGCTGAAATCGCCGTGCTTGGCCTGATAGTAGCCGCGGCACGCGATCATCGCAGCGTTATCCGTGCAGAGGATACGGTTTGGATAGAAGAAGCGCACGCCAGTCTCTTTAGCGCGCTCGCGCAGGCGCGCCTCGAGGCCGCTGTTGGCCGCGACGCCGCCGGCCAGCACGAGCGTATCGCGCCCAGCGCGGCGCACGGCATCAAAGGCCTTCTCGACGAGCACCTCGACGACGGAATGCTGGAACGAGGCCGCGATGTCGGCCTTGCGCAGCTCGTGCCCCTTCATCTTCTCGCTGTTGATGTAGTTGAGCACGGCCGACTTGAGCCCGCTGAAGCTGAACTCGTAATTGCCCTTCTCCTCGAGCGCGCGCGGGAAGTCAATGGCGAGCGGGTCGCCCTCCTTGGCCAGTGCATCGATGCGCGGGCCGCCCGGATACGGCAGGCCCATGACACGGGCAATCTTGTCGAACGCCTCGCCCGCCGCATCGTCGCGCGTCTGCCCCATCATGTGGAAGCTGTCGTAGCCGCGCACATCGACGAGTGCCGTGTGGCCGCCCGAGACGACGAGCGCCATGAAGGGCGGCTCGAGCGTCGGCTCTGCGAGGAAGTTCGCAAAGATGTGGCCCTCGAGATGGTTGACGCCGATGAGCGGCTTGTCGAGCGCAAAGGCCAGCGCCTTGGCCGCCGAGACGCCGACGAGCAGGGCGCCGACGAGGCCGGGGCCGTACGTCACGGCGACCTGGTCGATGTCCTTGAGCGTCACGCCGGCCTGGCGCACAGCCTCATCGATGACGGGCATGATGTTGACGATGTGCTTGCGCGAAGCGATCTCTGGCACGACGCCGCCAAATTTCTGGTGAATGGGGATCTGCGTCGAGATGACGTTCGACAGGATTGTGCGGCCGCCGCGCAGCACGGCGGCCGACGTCTCGTCGCAGCTCGACTCAATGCCCAGAGTCAGGATTTCTTCTTCCACTCTATCTCTCCTCACGCAGCAGGGAGTCCCTGCTGTCACAATTTCGTATTCCACATGATGATGGCATCCTCGCCATTGTCATGGTAGTATTTCTTG